>Ga0074195_1000862_pt1 | contig 50742 bp, 45 predicted proteins | sample EPASupsiteHSE623_FD_64525 | JGI IMG/M metagenome (GOLD analysis project Ga0074195, IMG submission 64525) | Bioremediated contaminated groundwater from EPA Superfund site, New Mexico - Sample HSE6-23 | ecosystem: Environmental > Aquatic > Deep subsurface > Groundwater > Contaminated ...
GGGGGGGGGGGGGGGTTGGGGGGTGGTGTGGGCGCCGGGGGGGATGAGGTTCCTCTGCCGTTCCGGCCGGGCGAAGAGTTTCAACCATTGGCGCACGGTATCAAACGGCAGGGTGGCGGTGCCGTGCTGGGCGGGGTTGATGTAGCAGTGGCGGCAGGCGAGATTGCAGGCGGTAAGCAGATGGAAGAAGACGTTGCGCTCCCCAGGTCGAAACCCCACGGTGCGGGCGGTGGGCAGGCTGCTCATCGCTGTTCCGCCGCAACCGTCTGCGCCATGGTGTAGCGGGCCAGCAGGCTATCCTGCCAGTAGGAGCCGGTCCGAAAAAATTCCTGGAAGAGCTGTACGCTCTCGTCCCGCAGCACCCGATCCAAAAGATGGACCTTCATCTGGGCATAGAGGGTGTTGAGCATGTATAGGGGCAGGTTGGCTCCGCCCCCCATGACATCCTCGTAGGCCCAAACAAAGGTGCGGATGCCGGAGAGCAGCATGGTGGTATAGCACATCAGGCAGGGCTCCAGGGTTGTATACACGGTCACTGTCCCTGGATCCAGCTTTGGTTGTTCGGCGAGCAATCGCCGCAGGGTGACGATTTCGGCATGATCGATCTCGTTGCGGCTCGCCTCAAGGCTGTTGCACCGCCGCCCCCTGGCGACAATCCGGCCGTCGGCGGCCATGACGCAGCCCACCGGGAACTCGCCTGCGGCCAATGCCTCCCGGGCCTCGTCCAAGGCGACGCGCATGAAGGTTTCGTGTTCGCTGATCATTTGTTCGTGTGCAGAAGAGAAAGGAAAAGAGCGGCTCGCGCATCGCCGCCGAAGAGATGTGCAGATATACCACGCGGGGTGGTTGCTGTCAAAACTACAGCGTCCGACCGAAGCGGAGGATGTTCTTGCCGATGGCCACGCCGGTTTCGGGCTGCACCCAGTCGTGTCCTTTGTCGACGAAGGGGAGATAGACCAGGTGCTGGGTCACCTCGGTCAACCGCACCTGCGGCAGGAAGGGGAAGATCCGCCGCGGGCTGGCGGTGGCCGCGGCCAGGATCAGCTTGACGGCCTGACGGGCCTCCGAGGCGGGCAGGGTCACCGGGAACAGGTTCGGCGGCACCCTCCCCTCGGCCGGCGCAAGTTGCCACTGCCCGAGCGTCGCCTGGCGGCCTGCCAGGAGAAAGTTCTTCGGCCGCAGCTTGACCGCGGGCACCCACACGCTCATCACCCGCTCCCGCCACTGCGGTTTCGGCAGGAAAGGCTGGTTGCTCCGCTCGACAAAGTCGGCAAAACTATAGATATCGAGCACCGGAATATGGGTGGACACCTTCCAGAACGGGAGATACAGCGCAGTCTCGCCGTTGCCCGGCTGGAGGGACCAATTGACCGAGGTCAAGCCGTCGGGGCCGAAGGACCAGGCGCTGTGGCAGGTGGCGCAGGTCATCACCTGACAATCCCCGGCGCCCTCCAGGCCGGCGCCGCACTGGGGACAGAGGGTCGCCAGAAACCGCATCCGCCACGACTCGCTGTAGCGTTTGCCCTGCAGGGCATGACCGCTCGACGGATCGAGGTCGAACAACCGGCCGTTGGTCACCCCGTCGTAAACAACCTGGTCCTTGAGCACCAACGGCAGGTAGATGTAACTGAGTTGCTCGCCAATATAGGAGCGATGAAAGAGATGTTCGCCGACCTGGGTGGCGAGGTTGCCGACGGCGGCGGCCTTCTCTAGAATGGCGCTGGCTTTGATCGTCTGCGGCAGATAGAGGTTGCCGGCTTCGGGATCGATCCGCTGCAACTGCATCGCCTGCGGCCGCAAACCCAGGGATGGCGGCAGACCAGGCGCCGGATTGGCGACCTGGGTGGTATCGATCACCCGATGTTCGATGCCCTCGGCGGTCACCAGATAGATGGTGCCCTTAAACCGGAGGTAGGGGGCCAGCAGCAGCCCGGCCGAGGAGGCACTCCCTGCCATGGGCAGGACATAGCGAAACGGGCCGTTGCTCTGCAGGAGGTTCCTGGTGCCGCAGTAGACGCAGGTCAGCACATGGTCGGCCTCGGTGAGCACCACCGAGGCGCCGCACTGCGGACAGCCCTGTTCGACCCGGATATCCATTAAGCCGTTTTCCCGGTCACTGCCCAAAACCCTCTTGCACGACTCATCCGAGTTTATCGCCGCACTGGTTGCAGAACACCGCCCCAGGTAGATTGGTGGCATGGCACTGGGAACAGACGATCTCGGTGGCCCGTTCCTCGGCGGGATGTCCGCAACGGGGACAGAACGAGGCGTTGGGCGGCAAGTTCTTGCCGCAGTTGCCGCACTGCTGGTTCAACACCTGCTGGTGGCCGCAAAACGGACAGAAACGGGCGTTGGCCGGGATCATGTTCTCGCATTCCTGGCATTCGACCTCCGCCGGCTTCGCGCCGCCTGAGCCCTGTTTGCCGTTTGGCTGGAGACCGGCGAACATCGCCGGCATCATCATGCCCAGTCCCAATCCCAAGCCCGCTCCGGCTTCGCCGCCGCTGGCCGCCGCCTTTTCCATGGCCATGGCCGCCTTCATGCGCACGAAGTTGTCCATATCCTTGATCACCCCCATCCGCGAGCGGTCGTCGATGGCCTGCTGCACTTCGGCGGGCGGGGTGATCGAAGTCACATACAAGCGGTCCAGGGCCAAGCCGAACCGGGCGAAATCCTGGGCCAGCCGCTTCTGCAAGCCCTCGGCGATATCGTCGAAGCTACCGGGTAGATCGAATAAAGAGTGGAGGTGCTCGCCCAGATAATCGTTGAAGCGCGAGACAATCACCTGTCGCAGATAGTCCTCGACCTGTTCGGTGGTGGTGCGGCCCATGGTGCCGGCCAAGGTGTTGATCAGGAGCAGCGGCTGGACCACGCGAATATTGAAGACGCCATGGGCGCGGAGGCGAACCAAACCGAGTTCGGCGTCGCGGAAGGCCACCGGATCCCGGGTGCCCCACTTGAGATCGGTAAAAACCTTGAGATTGACAAAAAAGACCTCGGCCCGCAGCGGACTGATCATCCCCCAGGGGGCCGAAAGAATCTTGGTGAGAATCGGGATGTTGCCGGTCTTCAACGTGTGCCGGCCGGGCCCGTAGGCGTCGCAGGCCTTGCCTTTGTAAAACAGGACCGCAGCCTGGCTTTCGCGGACGGTCAACTGCGCGCCGTACTTGATTTCTCCCGACCCCTCTTCGGGCAAGCGATGCAGCAATTCCTTGCCGCTCTCGTCGAACCATTCCAAAGCTTCCAGCAAAACGACATTATTCACACCCATGATTGCTCCTCAAAAAATGGATTGCCGTGACGAATGGTTGTATTATAGGAGAGGCGGGAAAAGGGACCAAAGGGAAATTATCCCCAATGAAAAAAGTTCCTGGCGGCCATCGCCGGCCCGGCGAGGCAAAAAGCCACTATCCCCACGATTTCACACAAAGAGAGGAGAAGAACCGGCCATGACGACCTTCAAGGAGGAATGGACCGTGGCATCGGCCATGGAGATACTACAGCATCCGACCGTGGACAGCGGTATCTGGGCATCGGCGGTCGAGTGGCTGCTGCTCTACGGACCGCCGGAGATTCAAGAATTGCTCACCCAGGCAAGCAGCCACGCCACCAGCACGAGTTTTCCCGAACTCAAACCGCAGCACTTTGCACCGGACGGCACACCCTGCTACGATATTGCCGAACTGGCCCGGATGCTCGGCATCTCCGAAGAGGAGGCCAGGGAACAACTCCTGGAAAAGGAGCGGAAACACGGCATCCAGCATCTTCTTTCCGAGGACGAGACCACCACCTTGCAGTAACCCGTCGACGGATATCCTCGCCGCCACGACTGTTTTTACGCCGGTGCCGATGGCCAAGACGCGAGACCGGCCGCCCTTTTTGCCGACCTGCCCCGATTTTTTAATTTCGTTTTCGTTATTCGCTTCGATAAAAAACAATTGTATGGTAGGCTGCGCCGTACCGCCGCCTCGCCCCCAACGCGCGCCCCCTGTGCCGAATATGCCGGGAGCGGTTGCGGCGGATGCGCCACAGCACTTCGGAGTAAATAGCCATGCGTTTGAAAACCAACATCGATTTGTGCAAACAACCGGCCAGCGAGCCGATCGCCGAGGCTCCCCACGGGCGCCGGCTCCAGCACCTTTTGTACTGGCTTGCAGGAGCCCGCAAGGCCACGCTCGAACTCCTGCCCGAAAGCGAACGCGAACGGATTGCCATTCTCGGCTCCTCGGTGCTCATTCCCGCTCTGCTGGCCTTTTGGGGCATGTATCTCTATGCCTCCCATCGCTTCCAATCGTCCCGCCCGGTGGCGGCGTTGCTCCTTGCCTTGGCCTGGGCTTTTGTCATCCTCAATGTCGATCGCATCCTCCTCGCCACCTACCGGCCGTTTCAACCACTGTGGCGCAAGACGATCCAAGTCTGCTTCCGTGTGGGACTGGCGGCGGTGATCAGCGTGGCCATCGCCTTTCCGTTCTGCCTGGAACAGTATCAGGGGGCCATCAAGGAACGGTTGCAGGGAGAAATCCTCATGCAACTGCAAGCACTTCAGGTCGAGGAGCGGGCGGACCGGGACCGCATCGAGACCCGATCCGCCGCAACGAGAACGGAACTGGAGGGGCGGCTCAAGCAGGAACGGGATGCGGGCCCCGCGGATCCCGCCCTGTATGTCGAAATTCTAGCCAAGCAGGCGCTTCTTGGGCAAAACGACAGGATGCGCGACCGACAACGGGAACTGGAACAGGAAAGGGTGGCGGCCGAGGCGGAATGGCAACGCGTCTCCACCCGCATGCGCGAGGTGGAACAGGATGCCAAGGAAGAAGGTCGTGGCCGCCTTGCAGCGGATCGCGGCGGTACCGGCAAACCTGGACAAGGGGCAAAATTCAAGGAGCTGGAGCGGGAACTCGCTCTCCTGGCCAAGGCCGAGCAGACAGCGCGCCAGCGTTACGAACACCTGCTGGGCCAAACCGTGGCGGCCCAATCGGCCGAACCGTCGCAGGAGATACTTCCGTCGCTTGCCCCGCAGCAACGGAACGCCCTGTTGACCGAGGCCAAGGAACGCAAGTCTCGGATCGACCGTCTCGAATCGGCAATACGCGAGGCCGAGGCAGAGCGAGGCGAGCAGTTGCGCTCGCACACCCTGCAATTCGAGCCTGCGATCAAGCGGTATCGCGCCAAATCCGAAGGGAGTTTCGACCCGATGGAAGAAACGATCGGCCTGTTCAAGGTGATCTTCGTCCCGGAAACCGCAGGCGACGACGGCCGTTTTGTGCAGCGCTACAAATGGATGGCCGCGCTCTTTCAGTTCGCCATCGTCTTTGGCACCCTCTTTTTGCTCGACCTGATCGCCATTCTCGCCAAGATCATGTCCAGGCCCGGTCCGTACGACGTCCTGGTCGATTTCCCCGAAACCATCGCCCGGCACAATCTGAACGCCCTCGGGAAACAGTACCGTCGATCCGCGGAGGCCTGGGCCGACAGGGCCATGCATGCCGACGCCGATTCCGCCCCATCTCCTCCCGGCGCATCGCTCGATCTCCGCAACGCCGAGGAGGTCGCCCGTTTTCTCCTCAGCGCCCACCTGCGTCAGGCCGACGCGTCCTCCAGCGAAAGCCGAGGTGAGCGAGCAACGCGCGCCTAACCGTCGAGGTCGTGTCCCACCCTACCCTAACCGCCGGTCCCACGATTTACCAGCCCGCGCCGGCGGTGGCGAGGCTCCGGTAGGGGATGAGTTCGAAAATCCGCTTATGCGGGTCGATCTGGATGTGGTAGTAGCGGTCCTGGGGCATGTAGATATAGGGAATTTCCTCCTCCTGGCGGGAAAGAAACGAGGAGAGGATCATCCGGTTGACCGCCCGGTGGCCGACGATCATGATATTCTCGTCGTGGTTGTTGAGGAAAAAAACCTTTTTCAATCCCCGGTGCACCCGATCTTCCATGGTCTTGTACCCCTCGCCCTCGGGATAGATATAGCGGTACTTGTTCGGGCCGCGCGCCCTGGCCACGTGCGGCATCTTCTGGCGGATCTCCTCGTAGGTCATGCCCTCGCAGACCCCGGCGTGGATCTCGTTGAACTCGGGCAGGGCGATGATCGAGCAGGGGTCCTGACGCTCGGCGATCGGCGTGGCGGTTTGCAGGGTGCGTTTGTAGTTGCTGGTGAAGATGATGGGGATGCGGATGGTGGCGAAGTGCTCGGCCAGGGCGTTGGCCTGGTCGCGCCCCTTGTCGGTGAGATCGGAGTCACCGCCGATGCGGTCCTCGCGATTGAAATGGGTCTCGCCGTGGCGGACGAGAAACAGGTTGCGGACCACCCGGGTGGTGATGATGTCGCGAATCCGATCGTAATAGGGCAGGACATCGGTGATCTGCACCTGGAGGATGCAGCTGTCGAAGGAATCGACCAGGATGCGGTTGGGTTCGGTGTCGAGCGGCTCGTAGATCGACTCGTAGTAGGCGATCCTCTTGAGGAAGCTTTCCAGGGCCTTTTCCGGTGACAGATGTCGAAATTCCTTTAACCCGGCCTTGCGTTCCAGGTTGGCCTCCAGGGCCTCCTCGTCGGCGTTGAGGCATTCAATGTAGCAGAGCGGCAGGCCGGGGAAGGCGGCGGCGATTGATTGCCGGCGTTCCCGGGTGACGTTGCTCGCATCCATGATCGCTACCTCGCCGCCCTCGCGGAGAAAGGCCTGGGCCTGCTCGATGTTCATCCGCGAAATCCGTTCGCGCATCTCCCGGCCCTGGACGTTGGCCGGGGAAAAGAACTCCGAGGAAGAGGTATGGGCATCGGTGTCGAGCTTGCGCCGCAACTCACCGTTGTTGAAAATCCGTACCTTGATCCCGTCGAGTTCCAGGGTGCGGCCAAGTTTGCGCGCCATGGTCGATTTGCCCCGGGCCGGAAGCCCGACCATCACGATGATCAGTGTTCGTTTCATGCTCCCTCCTCCGGTGACGGGCACCGAACAACGGCTTGGCCGGAATCGTATGGAGGTATTGTACGGAATCGGCGGGAAAAAAGCAGGGGAAATCTGCGGCGGAAAAAGAAAGCAACGGCTTGGTATGGCCCCGGCAACAGCGAAGCCGGGAATCCCGTCTTTCCGGGAAAGGCAAATCAAGTGAGGGGGGCGACCTTTGCCTGGGAGCGCGCGTTGTCAGCGCACCGCCCGATCCAGCATGGCCGGCAGGCCGCCCTGCTCCTCGGGGGCAAAACCGAACACCTGCCGCCAGATCGTGTCGTTTTCCATGCAGAAATAGATGCAGGTGCGGGGGTCGGCAAACCGACGCAGTTCATCGAGGATCACCTGGTACATGCCCACCCTTTGCGGCCGGCAATAGCGGCGCTTGCCGTCAAGGCCGTCGATGAACTCCTGGTAAAAAAACCGGGAGGCGGGAAAGCGCTCTGCGGCGATCCGTTTCAGCGGCGGGAGATAGCGGAGCGCCCCCATGCTGATCCAGACGATGGCGGCAGCCGGCACCGTGGCGAACAGGCGACGGATGGTCTGCCGGTACCCCTCCTGCCACCCCTCGTGGAGGATGATCGGATCGAAATGAAAGGCCAGTTTATAGCCCCATTCGGCACATTGGACCGCAGCTTGCAAGCGCTCCTCCAGGGTCGCGGTGCGGATCTCTTCCCTGGCCATGATCGGCGGACTGTTAAGCGACCAAGCGACTACCGTCCGGCCGCGATGGGCCAGGCCCTTGAGGTTGGCGATACTGACACTTTTCGATTTCAGCTCCAGGATCGCATTGGTGTGTCTCGCCATGTAGGTGACCAACCGGGGGCTGAGATGGGTGAGGCTGTCCAGGGCCAGACTATCGGTGAATTCCCCGGTGCCGATCCGGAAAAACCGTTCGGGTTCGGCGGCGAGCGCGGCGTCCAACTCGGCGAACAAGTCCTCGATATTGACGAAGAAACTGAGCCAGGGGTTGTTGAGATAGGCCTGAAGGATGCAGTAGACGCAATCCATGGGGCAGTTCATGCCGATATTGAGCACCTGGTAGTTGCAGCAGCGGTACTCGCGGGTTCCGGGACAGGGCTTGAAAAAGGCGCCCCGGTTGCGGCACAGCAGCAGGTGGTGCTTGCCGGCGCTGAGGTTATGCGGGTAGTCGCCCTCGATTTCCGGAGTTGCCCTCTCCCCTACCACGGTCACCGGCAGCTTGGCGCGGGCGACGATCTCCTGGGTGTAGGGCAAGGCCAGACAGTCTTCGGCCACGTGGAGCCGGGTGACGAAGCGGGCCGGGTCGCCGTAGGAGCTGGACTGTTTCACGAATGCTGCGCCTCCATCGATTGGTGTTGTGCCGCGAGTTCGAGATAGCGGCCGCCCTCCTCGGGACGGCCGTGCTTGATGCAGCCCTGGCCGTAGATGAGGCACTTGCGCGCCAGCTCGGCGACTGCGACCCGCCGCTGCTCCGGCTCCAGGGCGGTGTTCTCGAGGAGATGGCTCAGCGCCCGGATGCGAAAACGATCCATCCCCATTCGGTGCACCACGGACAGCTGATCCGGCCGCCCGCCCTCCTTGGCGGTGAGCGGTTCGGGGACGAGCAGGAAGGGTTCGCGGCATCCCACCCGCAGCCAGAGGTCGTAATCCTCGCAGCAGGGCAAGGTTTCGTCAAATCCGCCATAACGGTCGAACAGTTCCCGCCGGGCAACGACTGTGGACATCCCGACCACGCACATTCCCAGACTGGCGGAGAAGATATTGCCGTGGGGCGGGTCGTGCTTCTTTTTCTGATTCACCCGCTGTCCCCGGCGGAACCACAGCTCGCGAGTATGCGAGATCAAAAACGCCGGCGCGGCCGCCATGGCCGCGGTTTGCAGCTGCAGCTTGCGCGGCAGCCACCAATCGTCGGAATCGAGAAAGGCGAGCAGTTGCCCCCGTGCCTCGCGGACACCCAGATTGCGCGCCGCAGCCGCCCCCCGGTTCGTCTGCCGCACCAGCCGGATCGGGGCGGCGGCACCGGCCGCAAGCCGTTCGACCAAGGCCGGGGTTGCATCGGTCGAACCGTCGTCGACCACGATCAGCTCGTCGCAGGGGTGTTCCTGCGCCAGCACGGAACCGATGGCCCGTTCCAGATACATCGCCCGGTTATAGGTGGGAATGATGACGGAGATCACCCATGCCCCCGAAGGCAACGGCGGCGCGGCCCCGCAACGGCGGGCAATGCGGCGGCCAAATTACGCTGGCGGTTTGGCGACAGTGTAGTATAGTACCGTGTTTGTTTCATATAAGCTTACCCATACAGACCGCTGTGGGTCGCGGCCGTCTCCAGCAGGGGGCGGCAATTCCTCGGGCACTCCTATGTACACAGACATCCTCATCAATGCAACCTTCTACGAGAACCGGATCGCCCTGGTGGAAAACGGCCACCTGCGCGAATTCCACCTGGAACGTGTTTCGGAGAAGGGATTGATCGGCAACATCTACCTGGGCCGGGTGGTCCGGGTGCTGCCGGGCATTGATGCGGCCTTCGTCGACATCGGCCTGGATCGCACCGGCTTTCTCTACGTCGACGAGGCGCAGTATATCTTTTCGCTAAATTATCAGCGCCTTGCATCGGGACATAAACTGCGGACCACGCCCTCTTCCGCCCTGCCGTCCACGCCGGCCATCAACCAGATCCTCCATGAAGGCCAGGAGATCCTGGTGCAGATCGCCAAGGAACCCATCGGCTCCAAGGGGGCCCGCCTGACCTGCAACATCACCCTGCCCTGCCGCAATCTGGTGTTCATGCCGCTCACCGATCACATCGGCATCTCCCGCAAGATCGAGGACGAGACCACCCGGCAACAGCTGCGCGACCGGATCGAGGTGCTGCGGCCGCCGGGAACCGGCTTCATCATGCGCACCGTGGCGGAACACACCGGCAACGACGAGCTGGAGGCGGACATGGCATTCCTCCTCCAACTCTGGGACGAAATCCTGACCAAGGTCAAAAAAACCCCGGCCCCCGCGCTGATCTACAAGGATCTCGACATCATCCTCCGTTCGGTGCGCGACTTCTTCACCGAAGACATCAACGAGCTGGTGATCGACAACCGCGAAGTCTACGAGCAGCTGCTCTCCTATGCCAAGACCTTTGCCCCCCAGTTGCAGGACAAGATCACCTTCTACGATTCCGACCTTCCCCTGTTCGAACGTTACGGCGTGGAGGCGGATATCAACAACGCCCTGGACAAAAAGGTCTGGCTGCGCTCCGGGGGCTATATCGTCATCGAGCCGACCGAGGCCCTGACCGTCATCGACGTCAACACCGGCCGCTACGTAGGCGCCACCGATCTGAACGAGGCCATCTTCAAAACCAACATGGAGGCGGTCCGCGAGATCGCCCGCCAACTGCGCCTGCGCAATCTCGGCGGCATCATCATCATCGATTTCATCGACATGGAGAGCGAGCAGCACCGAGAAGAACTCTTCACCGCCTTTCAGGAGGCGATGCGCAACGACAAGAGCAAGGTCAACATCCTCAAGCTCTCCGAGTTCGGTCTGGTGCAGATGACCCGCAAACGGCTCTCCGAAAGTCTGATGCAGACGATGTGCGAACCCTGCCTGTACTGTGGAGGCGACGGGGTCATCAAGTCGCGCCGCACCGTCTGCCATGAAATTTTTCGGAAGATAAGCCGCGATGCCCGCAAGATCGGCGGATCGCATGTCACCATCAAGGTGCATCCCCACATCGCGGAGATGCTGCTCAACGAGGAGTCCTTCACCATCGAGCAGTTGGAACAGCAAACGGAAAAACGGTTCACCATCATTCCGGTCCCCGACATGCACATCAAGCGCTATGACGTCATCTGGAACGAGTAGAACGGTTCGGCATCCCTCTCATCCGATTTTTACGACAGTATCCCATGGCTAAACATATCCGGTTGCGCAGCGCCTCTCGACGCGGCGGTTTTATCAAAACCTTTCTCCTGGCCCTGGCCTCGGCTGCGGCCCTGGCCCTCTGCGTGGTCGCTTTCCTCCTCTTCGAGTTCGAAAAACCGACCCTGGTCCTGGAAAAAGAGGTGAAATATCTGGGCGGCAAGGTGGAGTTGCCGCTGCGGGTCACCGATCAGAAAAGCGGCATCAGCGCCATCGTCATCACCCTGAAACAGGGAGACAAATCCGAACAACTCCTGGAAAAGACCTTCGAGCGTAAGGCCTGGTTCAAACCCGCCGGGCCGACCTCCCTCGGCGAAAAAGTGCTCATCGACGCCCAAAAGGCCGGGATCAAGGAGGGTCAGGCGGAGCTGACCATCTCGGTGCGGGATTTCTCCCTCAACGGCTTTTTCCGGGGAAACGAGACCCTGCAACGGATTCCGGTGACCATGGACACCAAACCGCCCAATGTGGTGCTTGTCCAAGCGCAACGCGTTATCCAACCCGGCGGCAGCGGCGTGGCGGTGTATACCATCTCGGAGTCGCCGGGAAAACATGGGGTGATGATTGACGATGCCTTCTTTCCGGGGTATCCCGTGGGCAAGAAGGACGCCTACGTCTGCTATTTCGCTCTGCCCTGGGATGCCAAAAAACCGGAGAAGACCAAGGTGGTCGCCTCGGACGAGGCCGGCAACGAAATGGCGATCCCCTTTGTCAGCACCTTTAAGTCCGCACCGATCAAGCGCGACAGCATCACCATCAGCGAGCAGTTCCTCCAACAGAAAATCCCCGAGTTCGAGCAGCATTATCCGGAGCTGAAAGGGACCTTGCTGGAGAAATACCTCTACGTCAACAACCAGATGCGGCAAAGCAACGCCGAGACCATTGCCAAGGTCTGCGCCGCCACCGAACCGCAACAACTGTGGTCCGACCGCTTCCTACGCATGCCGGGTTCCGGCCGGGCCGGTTTCGCCGATCAACGCACCTACCTCTACAACGGCGAGAACATCGACACCCAAACCCATCTCGGCGTGGACATCGCCTCCCTGGAGCGCGCCGAGATCCGGGCAGCCAACCGCGGCAAGGTCGTGTTTGCCGACTATCTCGGCATCTACGGCAACATGATCGTCATCGACCATGGCCAGGGCATTGCCAGTCTCTACTCCCATTTGAGCAGCATCGACGCGGCCGTGGGCGCCTTGGTGGAAAAGGATCAGCCCATCGGACGCTCCGGCCTGACCGGCATGGCCGGCGGCGACCACCTCCACTTCTCCATGCTGGTGCACGGGATTTTCGTCACGCCGAAAGAATGGTGGGACCAGCACTGGATCGACGTCAACATCAAATCCGCCCTCAATGCGCTCTGATACGCTCCCGGAAGGGATGGAAAGGGGCGGCGGCGCCCCCGGTTTCCTGTGGAAGCGCCCGCCCCTGCTGCTCTACAGCTACATCGCCAACGAACTGCTCGCGCCGTTCTTTGCCAGCTTTCTGATTCTGTACTGCGTCTTCTTCCTGGTGCGCCTCATCCCCCTGCTGGAAGTGGTGCTCTCCCTGCGCATCGGAATAGGCGACTTCATCCGTCTGTTTTCCTACATCTTCCCCCACATGCTGCTCTACATCATCCCCATGGCGAGCATGGCCGGGGTGATAGTCGGCTTCACCCGCCTGACCAACGACCGGGAGATCCTGGCGCTCAAGGCCTGCGGCACCAGCCTCAAGCACATGCTGCCACCGGTTATTCTCATCGCCGGCGCCATCGCCTGCCTGACCGGCTACTTCTCCATCCGGCTCATCCCCGCCGGGGCGCTCGGGGTCAAGCAGTTGATGTTTCAACTGGCCAAGGAAAAGATCGACAAAGGGTTGGCGGCCAACGAATTCACCGAGGCGCTCGGCGATATCGTGGTCTATGTCGACAGGATCGACGATCGACAGCAATGGCACGGGGTGTACGTCTCCGACATGCGCGGCCGTCAGCAACCGCTGATCACCATCGCCAAGTCCGGGCACATGGAGGCCGAGATGGAGCGGATGATGGTGACGATCATCCTCAACGACGGCACGCTGCACAACAACGAGGGCGCCGACAACCAGGTGATCCGCTTTTCCCGGTACCAACTGCAGATCTCCCTGCGGCCGCCGACCCAGATCGGCAAGGAGGATATCACCCGGCAGTCCCGGGGCGCCATGAGCCAGGAACAACTCCTCGCCGTTGCGGCAAAGGCCGGTCCGGCGACCAAAGAAGCAAAAGTTTACCTGTCGGAATACCATCACCGGTTGATCTTGCCGGTCGGCTGCTTCATTCTCAGCCTCATCGGCCTGCCGCTCGGTCTTCAGGCAGGACCCGGCAAACGCGCGGTGGGCATTCCCCTGGGGTTGGCCTGTTTCGTCCTCTATTACATCACCCTCACCACAAGCCGGGTGATGAGCGAGGAAGGCGTCCTGCCCTTTCTGTTCGGCATGTGGCTGCCGAACATCCTGTTTTTTCTCCTGGCGGTGTTCCTCTTCCGACGCGTCTATCGGGAGCGACCCCTTGTTCCCGAACCTGTGTTCGCTGCGGCGCTGACGATATACGAGCGCTTTTTCAAAAGCCTCTGCCAACAAAGCGTATGCTGGGCCCAACGGTGTGGCCGCCGCATGCTGGGCCACAAACCAAGCCCGCACGATGCCGATCAGGATTCCGCCGCTCTCCCGATTCACGCCGACGCTGCCACCGGCGTCTTTCATCTCCCTGGCTGCATGCTGTACGATTGCCCGGAATGTCGCCTGCACTTCAAGAATATCGAGGTGGCCCAAAAGGCGGGTTTTGCCCCCTGTGCGCTATGTGCGCCGCAGGAGAGGAACGAGCACGCCCCGGCAGAGTGATGCCTCGGCAGAGTGCGGAGCGCCCGTTTTGTCGGGGACGGGCAGACGCTCCTGGGTGTGACGGCACGGAACGATGCTCCTTGCGCCCAAGCAGCCATCGCATCCTGCCAAGCGGGAAGAAAAAAATCAGTACGTGAAGCCCCTAGCCGCCATCTGCTCGGGATTTTTGAACATAGCCATCCCGGTTTTCATGGGGCGAAACCCGAGTGTGGCGTAAAACCCCTCTTTCCCTGGCGAAGCGTACAAAATGACATTGCACCCCGGCAGCTTGGCGAGAAGATGTTGGACGATGGTTGCGCCCACCCCTTTTCCCTGGTATGGGGGAAGCACCGCAACATCGTAAAGCGCTGCCTGGTAGATTCCATCGGAAATGGCCCGACCAAAACCGATGAGTTGCCCGGCATGCCAGGCAAACACGGTGGCAAAGCTCGCCGCAAAGGCCTTTTGATGGACTTCGGGAGTGGTGTAGGCCATTCCCGTGCTTTTCAGTATGTCGACGACGTCGCACCAGGAGACATCGGCGCAGCTCAAACGGATGTCTACTTCCATTCTCTTTGTCGCTTAACGGTTGAGGAGATCATGAACATGATGCCAACGGATTACCGCGAGGACACCATGCCGGTCGTGGAAACGTCGAAGAAAATCATCAGCCTCATCGCCACGTGCATTGGCCTTGCCGTGCTCCTTATCGGCCTGAAATATGCCATCGATATCTTTCAGCTCATCTTTACGATGCTGCGTTCTCCCGCCACCCTCGCCGAACCCATCCAGCAGATGGCCACAACCTTCGGCGGCAGCGCCTTTGACATCAAACTGACGGACCGGACCATTCCCCTAGCCAAGATCATGGCGTTGATTGTCTACTGCTGCGGTGTGCTCTTGAGCGCCTTCCTGACCATGGCCCTGATGCAAACCGGCGCGAAAATCGTCGCGCTCACCGCCGGCGATCGCGCTGCCGTCAAGCAGTTGCTGCAAAGCGCCTTCGGCAGCCGCATGCGACCCAAAACCCCGGTCGAGGAAAACGCCGAGCGTTCCCTTCGTTCGTAAGCGCATCCTGTCGGCGGTCAAGAGGCATCCGTCACGATTGCGGACCGCAGATTCCCGTCCTGCGCCCGGCGCAGCCACGGACTTCATCCCGATGCCAGACTATTTCTTCCCGGATGCGGGCACGGGTTGTTTTCGCTTCCTTCGTTTTTTTTCCACGGAGAAACCGAATTTTCCGATTCTTTTCCCCAGCAAATAGTACTGACCATGGGCAAAGACCAAGGGTTGCGCCTTGGCGAGGTCGAAGGCGCCGGTGCGCGGGTCGATGTACTGCTGGTCGGCCTTGACATGCACCACCTCGGACACGAACATATCGTGGGTTCCCAACCTGCGCACCTCGGTCACCCGGCACTCGATATTGATCGGTGCCTCGACGATGATCGGCGCCCTGACCTTGGCAGCCGGCGCCGGAGTCAGATGCATTTCCTCGAATTTACGATACTGCCGTCCTGAACGAACGCCGCACCAATCTGTGGCAAAGGCCAGCGGGCCAGTGGTGAGGTTGATGACGAACTCGCCGGTGCGTTGCAGAATCGCATGCGAATGCCGCTCCGGCCGAACCGAAATGTAGCACATCGGTGGATCGGAGCACAGCGTCCCGGTCCAGGCGATGGTGATGATGTTGTACTCCTCGACCGTTTCCCCCAGGCTGACCATCACCGCCGGCAGGGGGTAAATCATGGTGCCCGGTTTCCAATCGACCTTTGTCATCGCACAGTCCTCCTCCAACATATCCTGCGGCGCGCGGCAGCTCAGGGTTGACGCAACCGGCCGCGAAACAGAGAAAAATAGACGCCTACCCCGCACAGTAGGGCAGAAAGGGTAAACACCACGCGAATGCTGAGGAGGAATCGGTCGTAGTTCCCCGGACCGATGGTCTCCTGGCCGAGCAGCAGGGCCAGAACCACCGTGGCAATGGCCATGCTGAGCATCTGCCCCATCAACCGCATGGTCGCCACGGCGCCGGAGGCGATACCGTATTGCTCTTTGGCCACGGAACCCATGATGGCGCTCATGTTCGGCGAGGAGAACAGCGCGAAACCGAAACCAAGCAGCGCCAGGGTCCAGGCGATGCCGGTCGATCCCGAATCGGCCCGCAGTTGGGTGAACGCCAGCATGCCCGCCACGGTGATGGCCATACCCGCGGAGGCCAGGAGACGCGGCTCGATGCGGTCGGAAAGCCGACCGGCAATCGGGGAGAAGATCGCCATCACCACCGGCTGGACCATGAGCAGCAGACCGGCGGCTCGGGGCGGCATCCCCTTGAGGTATTGCAGGTACAGGCTTAGCAAGAAGGTGACGGCAAAGGTGGCCGAATAGTTCAAGAGCGCTGCCAGGCTGGAGAAGGTAAAGGTGCGATTCTCGACAAAAAGGGCCACCTCGAAGAGCGGCTGGGTTGCCCGGCGTTGTTGCCGGAAAAACAACAGCAGCCCGGCTACGCCGAATCCCAGGAGCACGCAACCGGTCGCTGAGGGCAGCACCGTTGCCCCGTAGATCAGGCAAAGGATGGCGGCGGCATAGAGCACGCTGCCGGGGAGGTCGAGTCGCTGGCTGCGGCTGTCGGCCCACTCGCCCTTAAGAAAGAGGCAGGTGATGGCGATGGAGACGGCGCCCAAGGGCAGCATGATCAAGAAAATGGCCCGCCAGCCCCATTGCTGCGTGAGGATGCCGCCGGCAAAGGGGCCGACCGAAAGCCCCACATAGACAGCGGCCACATAGATGCCGATGGCGCGACCGCGCTTTTGCGGCGGAAAGATGGAGGTGAGGATGGCCATGCCGGTGGTGATGAACATCCCGGCGCCTAGCCCCTGCATCGCCCGGAAGATCAGAAGCCAAGCGGCATTGCCGGCAAAAGCCGCCGCAGTCGAGGCCAGGGTATAGGTGACGAGGCCGGCGGTGAATACCTTTTTCCGGCCATGGATATCGGCGATTTTCCCTGCCGGCAGCAAAACGACCGCCACTGCCAACAGATAGGAGGTGGCGATCCAGCTCAACGACACCGCATTCATGCCCAAATCGGCCTGGATGGCCGGCAGGGCGACATTGACCGCGGAAATCATGAACGGCCCCATGAACGAGGTCAGGGTGGCGACGAACAGGGCGGAGCGTTCGAGAGCGGTGCGGTTGTCCGGTTGGGTTGGCAGGGATGTGTCGGGCATTGAGTGCGGCGTTATTTATTGTGCCCCTTGCCCTTGCCCTGTCCCTTGCCGTTTCCTTGCCCCTGTCCGGGATATTCGGCCTGGGCGCTAGATTTGCCGTGCGACCCGCCGGGGGTGCCGGTCAGGGCAAAATCGCCGCGTTTGAGGGCGTGAAACTCCGGTGAACCGGGTTTTATGCCCAGTTCTTGGGCGACCACGCCCCATCCCCGTCCGCGATTGGCATTGTAGGTCTGCACGATCCGCTCGGGCGGGAGGTGCAGCATCTGGGCGAGCTGATAGCACATGAAGGCATCGGCGGGCGTGGCAACCGTTCGCATCAACGAATACACCTGCGGTTGCGGCACACCGAATTGGACGCTCAAACGAACGCCGTAGTCGTTGGGATCGGAGCGGGCGGTGTTGTTGAGTCCGGAAAGAAAACCATCCAGATCCGCCTGGGCCGAGGAAGCGAAGAACATGAGCAAAAGGGCAAAACAAACGGAGATGCGAGCTTTTTTCATGAAAGCCTCCAAAAAGAAAAACAGTGCGGCCTATGAAAAGGAACCGCTCGTTATGGCGCCGCAAAGGGCAGGCCGTGCCGCTAGCGCCGCTGGCCGAATCGTTCATAACTCACTTGATCGAAGCAGAGCGAGCTATGGGGATGACCGCTCTTGCCGTCCGCCGGATACCCGATGCCGACGATCGCCAACACCATCATCCCCTCGGGCAGCCCGAGCAATTCAGCCAGAAAATCCTGGGAGCTGACGCCATCCTCGCGCTGCCGCAGACGGATCTGCACCCAGCAGCTTCCCAAGCCCAGATCGGTGGCCGCAAGATGGATCAGGGTGGTGGCGATGGAGGCATCCTCGACCCAGACATCGCTCTTGGCCGGATCGGCGCAGATGACAATGGCAAGCGGCGCCCCTTGGAGAAAGGTAGCGCCGTGGGCCTTGGCAACCGCCAGTTGCTCAAGCCGCTCGGGTTCGGTGACCACGATGAATTCCCAGGGCGTATTGCCCTTGGAGGAGGGCGAGCGGAGGGCCGCCTCCAACAAAACATCCAATTTATCCTGCTCGACCGGCTGACCGGTGAACCGGCGGATACTTCGACGTGCGCGCAAGAGATCGATAAACATGGAATACCTCATTTGTGAAAGGGATCACACCAACGCTGCGGCAATTTCCTGTTGTATGGCGGCGATACAGGCTCCCGGATCGGCGGCGTCGCGGATGGGGCGGCCGATGACCAGGTAGTCGGCGCCGTCGGCGATGGCCCGGCCGGGCGTGGCCACCCGCTGCTGATCGTTCGCTGCCGCACCCGCGGGACGAATACCCGGCGTGACCATGATGAAATCGTTGCCCAGTTGCTGGCGCAACAGGCTTGCCTCCCGAGCGGAACAGACGACACCATGGCACCCGAGCGCAAGAACGGTTCGTGCCCGCTGGAGCACGAGATCGTCCACCGATCCCTGGTACTGCAATTCGCTCACCTGTTCCGCGCCGAAACTGGTCAGGACCGTGACCGCCAGAATCCGGATGCCGCTCTCGGCAGCCAGCGCCGCTTCCACCACAGGCCCATACCCGTGCACCGTGGTAAAGCTGATGCCCCGGTCGGCAAACTGCCGCACCGCCAGTTGCACCGTAGCCGGGATGTCGTAGAGCTTGAGATCGAGCATCACCTGGCAGCCCTTGGCGACGATGGCGTCCACCACCGGCCAGCCGCCGGCAAAAAACAGCTGCATGCCCACCTTGAAAAAGCGGATCCGGCCGGCCAGCCGATCGACCAGGTTCAGCGCCTCGCGGGGATCCGCCAGATCCAGGGCAAAGATGATGCGATCCTCCAGGGGAATTGTCGCGTTCATGCCCGGATCATCTCCTCTTGGAGCATGCGGTCGGCAAAATCGAGGACAAACTGGCGCTGGGCCGGTGTCGCCCAGGCGATGCACGAACAGTGCATATTGCTGGCGCTGCGGACCAGGAATTCGAAACGCAGGCTGCTCTGCTCAAGGATAACGGTGAAGTAAAAGGGGCCGCATTCCGCATGTCCTTGCTGTTCCGGGCCGAGTAGGTCCGGCGGCACGCCGAGGAAAAAAACGCCCTCCAAGCCACCCGGCTTCAGGGTCCGCTTGAGAAAACTTTCGAGATTGTCGCGTTCGAGAAAAGAGATTTCATCGATCATGTATTGGCGCATGGGTAGTTCCTTGGTGTTCTCCTGTGCTCTTATGTAGATGAAAGTATTGGTTCCGCGGCGTTGCCATGTCGGAGGGGGAACCTTGCATCGTTCGTTGCGGCCGGCCCATTCGGTCCGGCCCTGCCGGTTAGAGATATTCGGCGGCCAGCGAGGCCAGGTGGCTACGTTCGGAGCGGGTCAGGGTGATGTGGCCGCATTCTTCCTGGCCTTTGAGCCGTTCGACCGTGTAACTGAGGCCGTTGCTGCTGGCATCGAGATAGGGGTTGTCGATCTGTTCGGGATCGCCGGTGAGAATCATCTTCGTGCCCTCCCCTGCCCGGCTGATGATCGTCTTGACCTCGTGCGGGGTCAGATTCTGGGCCTCGTCGATGATGACGTACTGGCGGGAGATCGAGCGGCCACGTATATAAGTCAAGGCCTCGAGTTCGATCCGCTCTTCCCGGAGCAGCCGCTTGATCCCCAACTCGGCGGCAGCGTCCTGCTTGCCGCCGTTGGCAAGCCCCATGAGGTAGGAAAGATTGTCGAAAATCGGCTGCATCCACAGTTGCAGCTTCTCGTCCTTGGTGCCGGGCAGATAGCCGATGTCGCGGCCGAGCGGGATCACTGGGCGGGAGACCAGCAGCTTTTCGTAGCGGCTGCTACCCTTGAGGGTGTTGGCCAGCCCGGCTGCCAGCGCCAGCAGGGTCTTGCCCGTACCCGCCTGACCGATGAGCGAAACCAGGGAAATCTCCGGGTCCATCAACAACTCCAGGGCCACCCGCTGCTCCATGCTGCGAGGACGCAGGCCCGAGACAGTCTCAAAAACGGGATTCAGCGGCTTCAAGCGGTTGTCGGCCACAACCCGGCCGACCCCGGTGTGTTTCTCGTTGGCCTCGTCGACGAGAAGAATGAACTCGTTGGGCTGAACCGCCTCCTGGTCCAGCCGCAATTCCTTGCCCTGGTGGAACCGATCGACGGTGGCGGCCGGCACCTTGAGGCTGCGCCAGCCGGTATACAATTGATCGTAATCGGTTTTTTCCTTCTCGAAATCGGCCACCTCGATCCCCAGGGCGTCGGCCTTGAGCCGGGCGTTGATATCCTTGGAAACGAAAATCACCCGCTTGCCCTCTTTGAACAGGCGGTAGGCGGTGGCGATGATGCGGTTGTCGGGGATGTTGAGATCGATGCAGGTGCCGCAGTCCTCTTCCTTCTCCATGGTGATCCAGACGACGCCGCCGTCGCTGGTTCTCACTCCCTTGCCTAGACTGCCCTGGCCGCGCAGCCGGTCGAGGTCGCGGATCACGCCGCGGGCGTTGCGGCCCAACTCGTCGTTGTTCTTCTTGAATTTGTCCAGTTCCTCGATCACCGTCATCGGCAGGACCACGGTATTGTCGGCGAAACAGGTGATCGCCTGGCTGTTATGCAGCAAGACATTGGTGTCGAGGATAAAATATTTATCGGACATGCGGCTCCCGGTGTCTGTCGAATCGTGGAAGGAAAGGGTTAGAGGTCGAGGCTGGTGGTGTCGCGGTTGAGGACCTCGCAGCCGTCCTCGCGAACAATCACCATGTTCTCCAGGCGGATGCCGCCCCAGTCGGCCAGATAGAGCCCCGGTTCGACCGTGACCACCATGCCGGCCTGGAGGAGTTTGCGGCCACGCGGCGAAAGCCGTGGTTCCTCGTGAACGGCGATGCCCACCCCATGCCCGAGCCCATGCCCAAAGGCGTTGCCGTAGCCGGCATCGATCATCACCTGGCGCGCGGCCCGGTCCACCGCGGCCCCGCTGACCCCGGCGCGGATGGCCGCGATCCCGGCGAGCATGGCCCGGCGCACCAGACGGTGACGTTCGATAAACGTTGGACTGGGTTTACCGGCGACAAAGGTGCGGGTCATGTCGGAACAGTACCCCTTGTACACCAAGCCCATGTCAACCAACACCAGATCGCCCGCCTGCAACTCGCGGTCCGTGGGCACGGCATGCGGCCGGGCGGCATGGGTGCCAAAGGCGACAATGGTGTCGAAACTCGGTCCCTCGGCCCCCATCTCCCGCATGGTCAGGTCCAGGGCCAGGGCAATCTCGCGCTCGGTCATGCCCGGCTCGATGGTCTGGTAGACCGATTGAAACACGCGCTCGTTCAACCGGGTGGATTGCCGCAACAGCTCCAGTTCGTGCTCGTCCTTCACCGCCCGCATCTTCTCGACCAGGCCGCTTTCTGCCCTCAGGGTCAGGCCCTGTTTCTTGGCCATGTCGGCAAGCCGCAGAAAGGCAGAGTGGAGAAAATAGTCGCTTTCAAAGGCAAGCGTGCGAAATCCGATGGTTTTGACGAGTTTCTCCAGTAGCTTCAACAGCCCCTTGGTGTACATCTCCACCCGGAAGAGTGGTGCTTCGGCCTCGGCCTGGAGGGTGAAACGAGAGTCGGTCAGAAGAAAGGGTTGACCGTTTGCCGGGATGAGAAGAAAGCCGGCGGTTTCCTGGATGCCGTGGTCGGGCGCAGTGTAACCGCTGAGGTAGCGGCGGTTGTCCGGCTGGGAAACCAACAGGGCATCGATTTTGTGACGACGCAGGGTGGTTTGCAGCCGGTTGACCCGGTGGGCCTCAATGCTCCCGGCCATGTTCATGCCCCGGTCCAGGCCTTGAGTTGGGCCTTGAACTGTTCGAGCGCCTGGCCGTACTGCGTGTCGAGGTCCATCTCCAGACGGCTCCATTGCTCCTTGAACTGCGGCTCCATGGTGGGATCGATCTTCATACCGTCGGTCTTTAATCCCTTGCGCATCAGCATCTGTTCGATCTGCATCCGCATCTGTTCCTTGAGTTGCTCGTACAACTGCTTGCGGTGCTGGCCGTATTGCGAGGCAATGGTCTGCAATTCCTGGCACAGGGCGGCGATATCGCCTCCCTCCTGATTGAGTTCGACAATACCCCGGACCGCCCGTTCGATGCGCTTGATCCCTTCCTCCTCGCGCGGCAGGAAGAGATTGCGCAGCAGGGAGGCGAGCATGCCCTTGCGGATGGCGGGCTGCTCGGACGGGTCGTACGCGCCGAGCATCTCCTGCAGGGAGGGTTTGCTCCCGTTGAGGTATTCGGCGGTGGCTTGCATCCCTTTTTTCAGGCATTCCTCTTGGCGCATCTCGTCGGGGGTGGCCATTCCCATCCGGGCGGCGCGCTCCATGACCAGATCCATGGTCGATTTTATCCCAGCCATGAACAGATTCTCCTTGATAAGTTTGAGGGGTGATCGCTGTGGGTCACGACTATAAACATTGTCGGCGAAAACTACAAGTTGCGCCGATCGACGAGCCGGGCGGCAAAAAAACCGTCAAGACCGTCGGCCGGATGGGGTCGAAAAAATCCGGCGGCGTCGACGAGCTTGCGTGCCGCCTCGGGCAGGAACGTGGCCGCGCTCTCCACGGTAAAAGACGGACAGCGTTCGCGAAACAGCCGGACGACCTCCTGGTTTTCCTCCGGCTCCAGCGAACAGGTGGCATAGACGATCACCCCGCCGGGTTTGAGCAGCGAGGCGGCGATCTCAAGCAAATGCACCTGGGTGCGCTGGTAATCCGCCAGTTCTTCGGGCCGCCGGTTCCAACGAATGTCGGGTTGCCGGCGGATAACTCCGGTGCCCGAGCAGGGCGCATCGATGAGAATACAAGCAAAGGAAGTGGGCCGTGTAGCGGCATAGCCTTGCAGATCGGCCCGCACCGGCACCACCTGTTTCATATGGCCAAGGCGCAACAGGTTCTCCCGGAGAAGACGATAGCGACGGGCATCCGGTTCGACCGCGACGATGCTCCCGTCCGGTGGCAACATTTCGGCCAAATGGGAGGTCTTGCCTCCGAGTCCCGCACACCCGTCGAGGATGCGGCAGCCACTTGGCAAGGGGCCGACGAGCAAAGTCGCCAGTTGCGCCGCCTCGTCCTGCACCTGGAAAGCCCCCTGCTCGTAACCGGGCAAGGAAACAACCGCACCGGGAAAGGACTCGATCGTCAGGCTCAAGGGGCTGTAGAATCCCTTGCTGGCCACGATACCTGTTTTCGCCATCGACTCCAGTACCGCCGAGCGGCTCGCACGCCTGCTATTCACCCGCAGGGAGAGCGGCGGTTCGATGTTGTTGCAGTGGCAGATCGCCTGCGCCGTTTCCCAGCCGAATTGTTCTCGCCAACGTTCGATCAGCCAGGCCGGGTGGTTGAGAATCGGCGGGTCGGCCGTGGCCATCTGCTCGGGGGTGGGGAGGGTCGCCCTGCTCCGCGCCACGGTGCGGAGGATGCCGTTGGCAAAACCGATCAGCCAAGCGGGTTGACTGGCGTCCTTGAGGGTGTTGACCGTGGCGTTGACCGCGGCGGATTCGGGAATCCGCCCCAGGAAAATCAACTGATACACCCCGATTCTCAGCGTCATCAGGGTGCGCGGCTTCATCTTGCGAAGCGGATGCTTGGAAAAGGAGCGAATGACATGATCGAGGTATTCCTTCTGCCGCAGCACCCCATACACCAGGGTTTTGACAAGCCCGCGATCAATGTCGGCCACCTGTTCGATGGTAGTCCGAAAGAGCACATCGATCGAATTGTGGGTCGTGGCCCACAGGCAAAGCACTTCGACGGCGGCGGCCCTGGACGTGGTGTGAGAGGGAGATGCGGTCATGTGAAAGTCAAAAAAATGCGTTGAACCATAATGGATGGATACCATATCGGAGAAATCGACCGCCAGCAAGCGGTGGATGCGGATGTGCGCTTTCTTTGGCAGGGCTTCGGGTTTGGTGCAAGGCTTCGCTGTCGGCCTTGAAAGCGAAAAGCCATTCGATCTATCGGTAAGAATTGCATACCCAGCTTTCCCCTTGACATGAAAAACCCTGGTAAGGTAAATAGGACGGCACACTTACGCCGGAGTGGTGAAACTGGTAGACGCACTGGACTCAAAATCCAGCGGGGGTGACCCCATGTCGGTTCGATTCCGACTTCCGGCACCAAATATCAAGGGGTTAGAGAGACCATCTCTAACCCCTTTTTTTATTCACTTACGTGAAATTACATTTAACTTAAAAAGTTAACCCGACAAATCAAAGTGAACTAGAGATTTGTGATTTCTTAACGATGCGACAATCTGCAGGAATGGTGGCAGGGGTTGCACACTTTTTCGGCTCGGATTCAGAAAAGCAAGAAATGCTCTCAGGAAAAAAAGACCCTGGTGCTTTTCTCTTCATCACTGTTGGCGGCCATGGCGATGATTCGTGCTGCCACCTGATCACCATTGAAGGGAAAGGCCTGGTGCGGACAAGTACGCACACACTGAAGACAGAGAACGCATACCCCCTGAGAGATGACCGGGAATGGGTTGAGTTCGATTGCCGATACGGGACACGAGCCGGCACAGAGCCCGCATTGCTGACACACCTGTTCATCCACGGCCAGAGGAGGCATAGCCGCTCGAGCGGCAGCGAGACTTTTTGTGCCGGCTTGGGCCCGCAACGAAGGGGAAAGATAATTCAGGACTTCCAGGTCCAGCGGAGTACACGCATTCTGCTCCAGCGCATCACACACCTTGTTGACCAGGATGGCGATCTGGCGCAGATCCGCACCATCAGGGTGTCCCTGTCCAAGAGGTTGGTCGGTGCGCCACATGGACGAATGAACGGCCAGGATTTTGGCCGCGGCAAGGGGCCGGTAGAGTTTGGCGCGCAGGTGCAGGGCCATCTCCGGAAGGGCAAGACCGCTGGTCACCCCGCCCCAGGTGACGAATGGAATGGCATAGCTTTTCGGCGAGGCCATCGGTAGGGCCTCGATAAAATCATGTACCAGCGGCACGGCATGATCACAATACACGGGTGAGCCCATCCATATACAGCAAGGAGCACCTACCATGGCCTGCACCGCTTCCAGGCTGGCCTGCCTTCCTCTGCTGAGATCAACAAGAAAGGGGGCGTATCCTCTCAACCGCAATTGATGCTCTATCGCCTCGGCAATGAGACGGGTTGAGCCGGCAGGAGAAAAAAAGACAATGCCATGTTTGTGCATGAGAACAACGCCCATTCATCAATTATGGGTGCAGGGGTCTTCCCGGAATAAGGACGGCAGAAGACCACATCGAAAGATGTTTGCCTAAGAACGATCATGCACCTTCTTTGTGCCCGCTGTTTTCTCCGCACTTTTTTTACCGACCGACTCATCCGCTTTGCCTGCCGGTTCTTCGACAATGCAGTAGTCGCACGAGCTGTCAATACCGGTATGGCTGTGCCAACTCTCTTCAGCCCAATCTTTTTCCTGGATCTGGTTCATAGGCGTTTCCCCCTTCCTCCTGTTTACTGCGATAGCGTTGCCTGACGGCAAAAGTTTCCCTTGCCGGGTTAAAACATCTTCTGGCCAAATGTGTCGAGGTGGACCATGTCGGCCACTGATTTCCGCGGCGGCCCGGCTTTTGGTTCAACCGCCGAACGGCCAATGGGAATGACCGCCGCCGCCTCATACCCCTCGGGCAGGGAAATCAACTGTTTGCAGGCGTCATGATCGAGGAGACCGACCACCACTGTGCCCAGACCGATCTCATGGGCTTTCAGGCACAGGGTCTGGGTGGCGATGCCCAGATCGAACATAAACCAATTGGTGAACTTAGTGGACTGCTTGCCATTGTAACATCCGGAGACTCCTGTCTTGGCGCACACGACAATGAGCGCAGAAGCGGCAAGCGAGCATTTGGTGGCCGGATTGGTTCCCTTACTTGACTGGTAGATCCCGGTCACTTTGCTGATCAGTTCCTTGTCCCGCAGCACCACGAACTCCCACACTTGGGTATTGGCCCAGGAAGGAGACCATCGAACCGCTTCGAAAATCTCCCGCAGCTCTTGATCGGTCACTTTATCTTCCGTGAATCGGCGAATACTCCGACGTTGCACTATGGCTTCCTGCAGTTCCATGATTCCTTCTCCTTTTATGCGATTTCCTCTGCTCTGCCTAACAAGGCGATTGCGCGGCAATGGTTCCTTGCTCGTGTTGATATTTATCCAGAAAATACTCGATGAGCAACCACCATCTCGACGAAATCAAGCCGCTCCAGGGGGCGGGCAGAACACAAATGATAGTGGCATCGGATTTACGATCGGAGAGAGGTTGGGATAGCGCCTCTCCGGCAGGAGAAACAAGAGTGGCACATTGAAACAGGAGACATGTGGACTTGACTTGACACAGGAAACCGTGGTGCGTCCCCTATTACTCTCCTATTGGCCCTTCCCATTAACCGACTGGACAATAAAATCCGTCACCTCCCGCCACCACGAGAGATTCGGAGCCAGCGGCATCTCGTTATGGCGAGCACCATCGAACAACCACAGTTTCTTTCGGGTCGTGAGCGTTTCGTAGAGGCGCTTGCCGTGACGCACCGGGATGATCTCGTCGTCCCCGGCCAGAATGACCGCGACATTGCCGGTGTATCCCCGCATGTTGTTGACGCTATCGTAACGATCCAAAACCAGCCAGCGGGCCGGCATATACCAGTAATGCGTCTGGGCCACGTCGGAAAGTGCATCCCAGGGAAGAAACAGCACAACCCCCTGGACAGGAACATCGGACTGCTTGAGGACAGCCGCCGCCACCCCGCATCCCAAGGACTCGCCCCACAGAAACAGCGGCTCGCCGAACTGTTGATGGGCCAGCCTGATAGTGCCAAGCGCATCCCGTACCAAAGTTTCTTCGCTCGGCTTGCCGCTCCGGCCCCCATAGCCTGGATACTCCGCAATAATCACACGAAAGCGGTGTCGAGCGAGCGCCTGGACATAATAACTCCGATCATGAGCTGCGCCGGCATTACCGTGAAAGACAATGATCGTCCCCTTGAAAGGAGCAGGTTCATGCTGGCCTATAAATCCCAGGAAATGATCGGCAGACGGCCAGGGCCGCAACCCGCGCTCGCTGACTTGCTCCAATGGCAATCCAATGATATTGGGCTGATAAAGCAGGTAGCGCTGCGACACAAACACCACGGCGCACAAGGCGAGGTAACCGATCAAAGAATACAGGGCGATTTTCAGGAGCATGGCGAGGCCTTCATCCGAGTGATAGTCAGTCCATTGTCCCACCGGATGTCAACTGCTCAGTCAAGCATGGGCCAGCAGATAGAGAAGTTCCAGGCGATCATCATCCCGAAATCCAACATAATGGACATTGGTGGTGGTCACCGTGACGCTGACCATTGGAAACAGGCCACTCCCCAGGCATGTGGAAGCGGTTGGTTCCATTTATCCACTATGTTGCAGCTTGAACATTGAGTGGAGGTGAACAGGAGACATGTGGACTGTTGATAAAAAAAATTCCTCGTTATTTTCCACAACCTTCTTTGTAACTGCCGGTGTAACTGCCGGAACGCAAACCCATGGATTATCGAATTCCTCGATTGCCTATGGGAGGAAAAAATAGCTCAGGAAAGTATGCGCGGTACCGATGTCATCACAGGTGCGCAGCGATATACTTCTCCATAGTTATTGCTTCGAGGGCCATATCAAGTGGAACTAGTTCGTCGTTGACAAAAACGTTGGTTGAACTTCTTAGATTATAGGGAAGTGCTTCCGGAGAATCAGCTCTATGAATCTGTTGTTCCAGTTTCTCCTTAAAAATTTCCTGTATTTTTTTGAGCGTCACACACCCGAGAGAGGAGCCCAGTGCGTTAGTGGCGCACGCTGGGATCTGTACGGGGGGCCGCGCAAGCGGCATTCCTACCGCGACCGTTTCAATCGTTGGTGCCGATGAAGAAGTTATGCGGGGCTATATCAACAATCAAAAGATAGAGGTCCAGCGTATTGAACAACTATCGCCAATTAAAAAAGTTTGACCACCGCCTGGTGACCAGAGAATCTTTTTTAACACACCGCTTTGAGCGGTCCACAATTTTTTAAGCCCCCGGCTTTGCCGCTAATTACTGACTCATCCGTTATCCACGCAGTCTTTGGGAATTCACGGAATAACCGCGGTGTCATAATGTTATTGTTGAAAGATTTTGGGAATTCGTGAAATACGATCGAGTGTACTTGCATGCCTATGGCGCGACCAAAGAGGCCCGCGAGTCGAGCCGCCTCTGTTGATGCGAGAGAACAAGGCCTGAAACAATGCCACAGCCTGCTTCATGAAGTAATCGGCCTGCGATCTTCATTCATCGATATCGAGAAGAAGACGTATCCCTGATTTTTGCCGTACCAAGTCATGCAGGTAAGCCGAAAACGGTTGCTCCCGTTGAAAGGGAAGTTGTCGCCCGACATGGAGATTTGAAAGATGATCCCAAGTCAATTTGCCATCATTACCATTCTCGTGGCCACCATGGGTATGTTTATCTGGGGCAGATGGCGGCATGACATGGTTGCGGCCGGGTCTCTGCTGGCATGTGTCTTTGCAAATCTGGTTCCCGGAGCCGAAGCCTTCCAAGGGTTCGGCCACCCCGCAGTGATCACCGTTGCCTGCGTTTTGGTGCTCAGTCATGGACTGCAGGCGACCGGGGCGGTGGATGAACTGGCGCGGCGGGTACTCCCCGCCTCTGCAGGTCAGACTGTGAGTATTGCCGCGCTCACCGGTCTAGGGACGCTCCTTTCCGCATTCATGAACAATGTTGGGGCCATGGCCCTGTTGATGCCCGTGGCCGTCAAGGTAGCTGCAAAGCAGGGACTGACACCGGGCAAGGTATTGATGCCTCTGGCCTTTGGTTCCATTCTCGGCGGAACAACTACCTTGATCGGAACTCCACCCAACCTGATTGTTTCCGGATTCAGGGACAGGGTTGGAATGGGCAACTTTGCCATGTTCGACTTTTTGCCCGTGGGGCTGGCTGTGACCCTCGCCGGCGTGCTGTTCATTGTGCTGATCGGCTGGCGATTGGTGCCGGCCCGCAAACAAACAGAAGGCGACGATTTTGACACCGCCGCCTACACCACGGAAGTGCGCATCACCAGGGATAGCAAGGTTGAAGGAAAACCTTTGCGAGAAGTGGAACGCATGCTGGACGAGACCGAAGTTCTGATCGTAGGCATGGTCCGAAACGGTGTTCGCCTGTCTGCCCCCCATCCCAGCCGACTTGTGGTCGATGGAGACATCCTGATCATTCAGGCTGAACCCAAGTTGCTGGCCACGATCCTTTCGGAGATGGGCCTGCACCTGGAGGAAAACGTGCCCCCCGAGCCGGAAAAACCCAAGAAAAATGTGCAGGAAAGCCTTGGCACAGCGGAAAAGGCGACAAGCGATGACGAAGAAAAGCACGCGTCCAGCGAGATCTTGATCCAGGAAATGGTGGCCATGCCCAGCGCCGTTCTGATCGGGCGTTCGGCACGGGACATGGAACTGCGGACGCGTTTCGGCATCAACCTGCTGGCCATTTCCCGCCGCGGTCGCCGAACCATCAGGCGGCTACGATCCACAGCCATTCAGCCCGGCGATGTACTGCTGCTGCAAGGCTCTCTGGAGGCATTGTCAGGCTTTGCCACTGAGTTCGGCTGTGCCCCTCTGGCCGCGCGAGATATCCGTGTGCCCCAAAAGGGGCAGGCATTGCAGGCTGCCCTGATAATGGTCGCGGCGGTTGCAGCGGCGGCCCTGGGACTGGCTCCTGTGGCAGTCTCTTTCGCCACCGGTGTTCTCGCCCTGATGGCCCTGCGCATTATTTCTCTGCGCTCGGTGTATCAAAACGTGGACTGGACGGTAATCGTGTTGCTGGGGGCCATGCTGCCGGTTGCCGGCGCCATGTCTTCCACCGGTGCCGCAGATCTGATCGCCCGCTTCTTATTGAACAGCGTGGCTCAGGACCATGCGTTGCCTGGGCTGGCCGTGATTCTGGTGGCGACCATGCTCATGACCGACTTCATGAACAACGCGGCCACAGCCGCGGTGATGTGCCCCATTGCTTTGAGCACTGCGGCCCAGCTGGGCGTTAATTCGGACTCCTTTCTCATGGCTGTGGCCATTGGCTCATCCTGCGCATTTCTGACACCTATCGGCCACCAAAACAACACCCTGATCCTCGGTCCTGGCGGATTTCGCTTCGGTGACTACTGGCGAATGGGTTTGCCTACGGATTTGCTGGTTATTGCTGTGAGCCTGCCGATGCTGTTGTGGATCTGGCCGCTGTAGCTGGTCGCTGACGCCGCATCGATATGCACGCTGAATGCAGCTCCGAGGATATTGCCGGAAGATAGGAGCTACGGAGAAGTTATGGAGACGGGGTCAGGAACGGGCGCACGTTGTTCAACGGCACTCTCTGCAACCATCCATCGGGCACCCGATCTTCCCCCCCCTCTAGCCTCTCAGCCATCCTCACCCCCGAAGGGATTGTCAAGACAAGGGAGAAAAACACGTTTTTTCCTGATCTCCCTCAACCTGCCAGCAATTGGTTAACAAGTTTCTAATAAATATTGCCTTCTCAATGCGAGAAGTTTTCAGGGTAGCACTCAGAAAACTAGCTATCATTCTTTTAGCCGAATAACAAAAAAAGAAAGGCTAGTGTCATTCTGTGAAAAAGAGGCCTGTCGATAATATATTGATATAGAGAGAAAAGGGATGTTTTCGGCCAGGATGGAGGATGGGGTTTTCTTCTTGTTTTCGGAAAAGATTCTTTAAATACATGATAGCTTCCCCCGCTCTCTTCTCTAGATAGCCATTTTCACCAAGATGGTTATCATTATTAATAAGTCTATTCTTGCATGAAATATCGGTGTTCAGGGAGCGACTTTTATATCTTGAAATGATTACACACGAGGAAAACCGTATGGATACTTTTACCAAAGATGGCCTCACGTATGAGTATACTTGGTCGCGATACGAAAAGGACGACCCACGGGTTTCCGGCTTGCCGGATTCGACCGTATTCAACAGAAAAGAAGGGTTGGAAGTTCTCTATATCATCAACTCGTTAGCGGATCACTTGGCCTATGGAGTCGATTGTTTTGGGAATAAAGTCGAAAAAATGATCCATGATCTCCTTCCCAAAGAAATTGTGAGCCAGAAAGACACGGTGCAATGGATTAAAGATAACTGGAAGAACTATGTGGTGAAATGCAGTTTGTGATCTTCCACGGTTGTCTCTGACACTCGTTTGACGAAAACGGAGCGAAGTGAATCGAAATCCACCCCGCTCCAACAGAAGAGAAGTGCCTCGGACGATATCCGCGAAGGCAGCGCCAGCTATTACGTGGGTGCGCCGTTCACGGCGGTTTTCCGGGTGGGCGTGGAGTTCTGAACCGCTCCACCGCTCGAAGGTTCGCCCTCGCGGAAACGGCAGGGGAACCACAAAACCCCTCCTCCGCTCGTCCGGAAGGGGGGTGGACCTCGAGCATCACGGCATCCCTCGCCGTCACGATTCGATCTTGAGCTTTCGCATGCGGGCCCGCAGCGTACTTGGGTTGATCCGCAGCAACTCGGCCGCGCCGCCGGGGCCGCTGATCTTGCCCTTGGTCTGGCGCAGCGCCCGCAGGATATGGGCAGCAACCGCATCGTCCAACGGCCAGGGAGTGGATACGGCGCCGGCGTCATTCTGGGTGACGTTTCTTGCGGTCCCGGATACGACGCCGGGCAGGGCATGAAAGGCGAGCAACCCGTCGCGCTGCACGATGAGTTCCCGCTCCACCAGATTCTCCAGTTCGCGCACGTTGCCGGGCCAGTTGTATTGCATCAGCCGCTCCAGGGCTCCCGGTGCGATGACGGGAATATTCTTAATGCCCATGCCCTTGGCTTTTTTATCGACGAAGTGGACGACGAGCGCCGGAATATCTTCCTTGCGCTGGCGTAACGGCGGGATCATCAAGGGGAAGACGTTGAGTCGGAACCACACATCCTCGCGGAATCTGCCCTCCTGGACCATGATCTCCAAATTGCGATGGGTGGCGGCAATTATTCGGATGTCGATGGGCATGGCCCGCTGTCCGCCGACACGCTCGATCTCCCTGGTCTGGAGCACCCGCAGCAGCCGGATTTGGGCTTGAAGCGGCAGCTCGCCGATCTCGTCGAGAAAGATCGTGCCCTTGTGGGCGCGCTCGAATCGGCCTCGTTTTTCGCTGACCGCACCGGTGAAGGCCCCTTTTTCGTGCCCGAACAACTCACTGTCGATCAGATGTTCGGGGATGGCCCCGCAGTTGACCTTTACAAAGGGGCCGTCCTTGTACGCCGAGGAAAAGTGGATGGCATTGGCGATCAGCTCCTTGCCGGTGCCGGTCTCTCCCAAAAGCAGCACCGTATTGTTCAACGGCGCCACCTGCCGCACCAAGTGCATGACATTGCTCATGCCGCCATCCTGGCCGACGATCTCCTCGGCCGATTGCAGATAAAACTCCTTGCGTAACAGACGGTTGTCCTCGGCAAGCAGCTCGCTGGCGCGCTTGAGCCGTTCATGGGCCAGGGCGTTGGCCAGGGCGATGGCCATCGGTTGACTGATACAGGTCAAGAGTTCGATAAGTCGTTGGGTGAAGAGTTCTTTGGAGATCGCGCGCAATATCAGGACGCCACAGAGCCGATCGTCTATCCACAGAGGCAGGACAAGCTCCGCCTTCCTTTCGAGCTTCACCAGTGCCGCAAAACGTTCATCCATATCCGCAGTGAAAATATGCGGGGTACGGGGTGCCCAATCCTGCACCTCGTTCCACAATTCTTTGGAAAGTGGCACGATCTCCTCCGGAAATTCCCGCTGGTTATCCGCCGCGAGCGCGATGTTCCGGAGGGCACTCAACTCATCGTCCTTGATGCTCAGGCACATGCCGATGATGGGAAAGTGTTGTTTGAGGTAATCGAACACATTGGCCAAGGCCGTGGCGATTTGCAAGCTGCCGCAGATACGCAGGGTGACTTCCCTGAAAAATTCATCCTTCCTCACCATCTGTTCTCCTCCCGATTGCGCAAGCGCCTCTCACGATTCGTCATATTTCGTAAAAATCACCTTGTATCGCCAAATATAACAGCGCATTCGCCAAATATCGCGAAAAAGATTCACGTCGAAATATAACATCTCGAAAATAAAGAGAATATAAAGTGGCATGGTTGTCGCTTTAGGTGACAACACAGCCTGCTACGTCTCAGGAAGAAAACGAGGCCCAAACTACAAGGAATATTATCATGAACCAAAAGAACACCCGGATAACCCTCCGTAGCCTCCTGCTGGTTGCGGTGGCGCTCCTCAGCGCATGTACACAGGAGGAGAAGAAAACCATCGCCCCCGAGCCGGTCGAGGTCGGGGCGATCACCATCAAGCCGCAACCGATCAACCGGGTGGTGGAACTCCCTGGCCGCACCGCCGCCTACCGCGTCGCCGAGGTCCGACCCCAGGTCGGCGGCATCGTCAAAAAACGGCTGTTCACCGAGGGCAGCGAGGTCAAAGCCGGCCAACTGCTCTACCAGATCGATCCGGACACCTATCAGGCGAAATTCGACTCCGCCAAGGCCGCCCTGGCCCGGGCCGAGGCATTGGAGTATTCGTCCCGGCTCAAGGCCCAGCGCTACAAAAACCTGGTCCAAACCAAGGCGGTGAGCGAGCAGGATCAGATCGAGATCGAAGCCAACTGGAAACAGACCATCGCCGATGTCGCCGCCGCCAAGGCAGCGCTCGACAGCGCCCGCATCAATCTTGAGTACACCCGAGTGACGGCACCCATCGGCGGCCGCATCGGCAAGTCGACCGTGACCGAGGGTGCGCTGGTGACCGCCGAGCAGGCCGCGCCGCTCTCCACCATCCAGCAACTCGACCCCATCTATGTCGACCTCAATCAGTCGAGCACCGAGCTGCTCAACCTGAAAAAGGAACTCGCCGCCGGGCAGGCGCAGCCCGCCAGTACTTCGCAGCCGGTCAAGGTGCTCTTCGAGAACGGGTCGGAGTACGGTCAGACCGGAATGCTCGAGTTTTCCGATGTCACCGTCAACCAGACCACCGGCACGGTGATTCTGCGGGCCATTGTCGCCAACGGCGCCCACGAACTGCTACCGGGCATGTTTGTCCGCGCGCGCATCGACAAGGGGCAGTTGCCGAACGCGATTCTCGTGCCCGCGGCCAGTGTCAGCCGCAACGGCAAAGGCCAGGCCATGGTGATGGTGGTGAACAGCCAGTCCATCGTGGAGGCGCGGCCCGTCGAGGTCGGCCGGAACATGGGCCAACAGGTCTGGATCGCCGCAGGGCTGGTCGAAGGCGAGCAGGTGATCGTCTCCGGATTGCAAAAGATCCGCCCCGGCGTGCTGGTCAAGACCGTGGCCGTCTCCACGCCCGACACCGAGCATTCAGCCGCCGCCACCGCCGCGCTGACCAAGGGGGAGTAAATCATGGCCCGTTTTTTCATCGATCGTCCCATCTTTGCCTGGGTTATCGCCATCGTCATCATGCTCGCCGGTGGGTTGGCCGTCCTCAAACTGCCCATCGCCCAGTACCCGGAGATCGCACCGCCCGAGGTGAAGATCACCACCAAATATCCCGGCGCCTCGGCCCAGACCATCGAGGACAGCGTCACCCAGATCATCGAGCAGAACATGACCGGGCTCGACCATTTCCTCTACATGAAATCCGAGAGTTCCAATTCGGGTAACGTCACCATCACCCTGACTTTCGAGACCGGCGCCGATCCGGACATCGCCCAGGTGCAGGCGCAGAACAAGTTGCAGCAGGCGCTGAGCCTCCTGCCGCAGGAGGTGCAGCGGGAGGGTGTGCAGGTCACCAAGTCGAACTCGACCTTCCTCATGGTGGTCAGTATGATCTCCACCGACGGCAGCATGGATCAAATCGATCTGAACGACTTCATGGTCTCCACCCTGCGCGACCCCTTGAGCCGCACTCCCGGCGTGGGCAGCATCACCATCTTCGGCGCCCAGTACTCGATGCGCATCTGGCTCGATCCGCACAAGCTCAACAGCTATCAGTTGACGCCGCTGGATGTGCGCACCGCCATTCAGGCGCAGAACAACCAGGTGGCCGTGGGCAACCTCGGTGGCACGCCCTCGGTGGCCGGCCAGCAGGTGAGCGCCAGCATGATGGCCCAAACCAAGATGAGTTCGCCCGAGCAATTTGCCCAGATCCTGCTGAAGGTGAACGGCGACGGTTCCCAGATCCGGCTCAAAGACGTGGCGCGGGTGGAGATCGGTGGCGAGAATTACGATTCTCTCGCCACCTACAACGGCGAGAAAACGGGCGGTATGGCCATCATGCTCTCCACCGGGGCCAACGCCCTGGAAACGGCCAAGGCAGTCCGCGCCAAACTGGCGGAACTCAAACCCTACTTTCCAACAGGCGTTGAGGTGGTCTACCCCTACGACACCACCCCTTTTATCAGTATCTCCATCGAGGAGGTGGCGCATACCCTGGTGGAGGCCATTGTCCTCGTGGTCTTCATCATGTACCTCTTCCTGCAAAACTTCCGCGCCACCCTCATTCCGACCATCGCCGTGCCGGTGGTGCTGCTCGGCACCTTCGGCGTCATGGCGGCCTTCGGCTTCTCGATCAACACCCTGACCATGTTCGGCCTGGTGCTGGCCATCGGTCTCTTGGTGGACGACGCCATCGTCGTCGTGGAAAACGTCGAGCGGATCATGAGCGAGGAGGGACTCTCGCCTCTGGAGGCCACCCGCAAGTCCATGGACCAGATCACCGGCGCCCTCATCGGCATCGCCCTGGTACTCTCCGCCGTGTTTGTGCCCATGGCCTTCTTTGGCGGCTCCACTGGAGCGATCTACCGCCAGTTTTCCCTGACCATTGTCTCGGCCATGGCCCTGTCGGTGCTTGTGGCCCTGATTCTAACCCCGGCGCTGTGCGCCACCCTGCTCAAACCGGTGCGCAAGGGGGAGCATGCGCAAAAACGGGGATTCTTCGGCTGGTTCAACCGCAGCTTCGAACGCTCCGCCGACACCTACCGCGACAGCGTCGCCTATGTGCTGAAGCGCACCGGCCGTTTCGGGCTGATCTATCTGCTGCTCATCGGCGGCATGGTCTTCCTGTTCACCAAGCTGCCGACCTCGTTTTTGCCCGAAGAGGACCAGGGCGTGTTCTTAACCATGGTGCAACTACCCACCGGTGCCACCCAGGAACGCACCCAAAAAATCCTTGACCAGGTGCGGACCTACTATCTTGAGCAGGAGAGCGAAAATGTCGAATCCGTGCTCACCGTCGCCGGATTCAGTTTCGCCGGTAACGGTCAAAACATGGGCATGTCCTTTATCAAGCTCAAGGATTGGAGCCTGCGCAAGCGGCCCGATCAGGGCGTCAAGGCCATCATCGGCCGGGCCATGGGAACGTTTTCGCAAAACAAGGAGGCCATGATCTTTGCCTTCAACCTGCCGGCCATAACTGCGCTCGGCACTTCCACCGGGTTCGACTTCTACCTCCAGGATCGCGCCGGTCTGGGCCACGAAAAGCTGATCGAGGCGCGCAACATGCTGCTTGGCCTTGCGGCGCAGAACCCCAGCCTTACTCAGGTGCGGCCCAACGGCATGGAGGATACGCCCCAGTACAACCTGGATATCGACTACGAGAAGGCCATGGCCTTTGGGGTAACTGTAGACGACATCAACACCACCCTGTCCACGGCCTGGGGCTCGTACTACGTCAACGATTTCCTCAACAACGGCCGGATCAAAAAAGTCTACCTCCAGGCCGATGCGCCCTATCGCATGCAGCCCGAGGATGTGCAGCACTGGTATGTGCGCAACGAGACCGGTGAGATGGTGCCCTTTTCCACCTTCACCACCGGCCACTGGAGTTTCGGTTCGCCCCGCCTGGAGCGGTTCAACGGCAACCCGGCGGTGGAGATCGTCGGCGAGGCGGCCCCCGGCCGTTCCAGCGGCGAGGCCATGGCGCTCATCGGCCAACTTGTGGCGCAGCTCCCCAGCGGTATCGGCTACGAGTGGACCGGGGCCTCCTTCCAGGAGGCGCAGGCCGGCTCCCAGGCCCCGGCCCTCTATGCCCTTTCCCTGATCGTGGTCTTCCTCTGTTTGGCCGCCCTCTACGAGAGCTGGACCGTGCCATTTTCGGTGATGCTCGCCGTGCCCTTGGGTGTGCTTGGCGCCTTGGCTGCCGCTTCCTTTCGCGGCATGGAAAACGACGTCTATTTCCAGGTCGGCCTGTTGACCACCATCGGCCTGTCGGCGAAAAACGCCATTCTGATTGTCGAGTTCGCCAAGCGCCGCGTCGACAAGGGGCGTGACCTTATAGAGGCAACGATCAAGGCTTGCCGCCTGCGGCTGCGGCCGATCCTCATGACCTCGCTGGCCTTCATGCTCGGCGTCCTGCCGCTGGCCATCAGCACCGGTGCCGGCGCCAACAGCCGGCATGCCATCGGTACCGGCGTGCTCGGCGGCATGTTCTCGGCCACGGTGCTCGCCATTGTCTTCATCCCCCTCTTTTTCGTGGTGGTGATGCGTCTCTTTGCAACCCGCCGGGAAGTGGTCATCGAGGCCGCACCGGTACAGGAGTCTTGATATGTTCGTTTTTTCTTGCAAATACATTACCGCCGTTGTCCTGTTGGCCCTGCTTGGCGGCTGCACCTTGGCCCCCACCTACCAACGGCCGGAATTGTCGGTGAGCGAACAACTTCCGACTGGGCCGTCTTCACCGGGCAAGGAAACAACCAAGACGACCGAAGCGATCGAGGCGGAACTCGGTTGGCGGGATTTCTTTGTCGATCCCCAGTTGCAGCAACTCATCCAAACCTCCCTGAGCAATAACCGCGATCTGCGCGCCTCGGCCCTGACCATCGAGTCCTACCAGGCCCAGTACCGTATTCAGCGCTCCGCCCTGTTACCCACCATCGCCGCCGACGGTTCTGGCAGCAAGCAGCGCACCTTAGGGAGCAGCGGCTATGCAACCTCCGAGACCTACTCGGCTTCGGTGGGCCTCACTGCCTATGAACTCGATCTCTTCGGTCGGGTGCGCAACCTCAAGGACCAGGCCCTGCAACAATATCTGGCGATGGAGGAAACCCATCGCAGCAACCGCATCAGCCTGGTGGCCCAAGTGGCCACCGCCTACCTGAGCTGGCTCGCCGACCGGGAGTTGCTGGCCATCACTGAGGACACCCGCCGGATTGAGGAGGAATCCTTCGCACTCATCGAACAGCGCACCCAGCAGGGGCTGGCGACCCAACTGGACCTGGCCCAGGCGCGCACCAGCCTGGAAACCGCCAAGGCCAACCTGGCCAAATACCAGCGCCAGGTCGCCCAGGATCTGAACAGTCTCACCCTGCTCATCGGCGCGCCGCTTCCGGCCCACTTCGCTGCAACCCAATCCCTGGACGGGCAGATGGCACTCTCGGCGGTGCCCTCGCAGCTCTCTTCCCAGGTCTTGCTGCAACGGCCGGACATTATCGCCGCCGAACACCAGTTGATCGGCGCCCATGCCCAGATCGGCGCCGCCCGTGCCGCCTTTTTCCCGACAATCAGCCTGACCGCCAACGCCGGCAAGATCAGCGGCGAGTTGTCCAATCTCTTCGACGCCGGTTCCGGCTCCTGGCTGTTTTCGCCCTCGATCAATCTGCCGATCTTCACCGCCGGCCGCCTGGCCGCCGAATTGGATGTGGCCACAATCGGCAAGGAGATCTCGGTCGCCAGCTATGAAAAGGCGATTCAGACCGCCTTCCGCGAGGTAGCCGACGCCCTGGTGGCTAGCGAGACCTACCATGAACAGTTGGTGGCGCAAAAAGCCAACCTGGAGGCCAATCAAGAGTACTACACCCTGGCGAAAAACCGCTACCAGCAGGGGCTGGACAGTTTTCTCACCCTTCTTGACGCACAACGATCGCTGTATACGGCTCGTCAGAGTTATCTCAACCTGCAGTTGGCCCAACAGGTCAATCAGGTGCTGGTGTACAAAACCCTGGGAGGCGGTTGGAAGGAACGTCGCTAAGGGTCGCGTAAAAAGGGGACGGCAACACGGAGATCGCGGACACAAGCCCACACCATCTGTTACAGGAACTCGCCATGGCACGCATAACCAAACAAGAGGCGCAAACAACCCGCACCGCCATCCTGGAGGCCGCAGGCCGGGTGCTGCTAGAGCGCGGCATCGCCCGGACCACGATGCTGGATATTGCCAGCGAAGCCGGGGTAACGCGTGGGACCATCTACTGGCATTTTCCCGGCAAGGATCGGCTGCTGCGCAGCCTGTGGGAGGAGCTACTTCGGGAGAACACCTTCTTCTTCGTGGCTGTGGACGGCCAGCACGAATCCGATCCCCTCGGGTTTCTGGTGGAGCAGCTTTTTGGCCACCTCAACAAACTGCCGGAGAACATCCGCCGTCAGCGGCTGTTTCGCCTCTTTCTTCACGAGCACGACGCCGCCCGCCCGGGGGACTCGTATTCCTTCGACCGCAGGGATTTTCAGATCCATCGCGTACAGACGGTTGCGTCGCTGTTGGCGGCCGCGATCGAAAAGAAACAACTACCCCCGGGAATCGACGTCCACCTCGGAGCCATTGCCCTGATTGCCTATGTGGATGGGCTTGCCCCCCAAGTTCAGCAACTGGTGGAGGAACTGGGAATGGACCTCGAAACACCCTTCCTCGTCAATGGTCTGATGCATCTGCTCCGTTTCGGCTGCATCCGCCACATCGTCTCCGCCGCTCCTTGACAGACTGCATGTACTCGGCAATCGTGACGAGGAAAAAGAGGGACAATCGCTGCAAACGGCACTATGATGGCGCCGGCGGCCTGCACCGGAGCCGGCCGCAACGCATCGACGAATGCGCTTCTTGCCAATATACGGATCGGAGTTCTTTGCGTCTGTGGTCGCTCCAGCCTCTCTCCCCTGCCCGACATGATCGCCAATATTCTCAAGCTGAACATCTTTGCCGCCCTGAAGATGATGCTCTTTCCCATGGCGATCATCACCGTGTTCTGGAAAGATCAGATCGGGCTGTCGCTCTCGGAGATCCTGCTGGTCAACGTCTTTTTCTCCGCCGCCAACCTGCTGATGGAGTATCCCTCGGGCTATGTCAGCGACCGGCTCGGCTACCGCATCGCGCTCGTCGTCGCCTGCCTGTTCGGTATCGGCGGCTGGACCGCCTATCTCTTTGCCCACACCTTCTGGCATGTGATCGGCGCGGAACTGCTGCTTGGCGTCTGCTACGCCTTCATCAGCGGCTCGGACAATGCCCTGCTCTATGAAACGCTGCGTAGCGGCGGCCGCATCGAGTTGTACACCCGCTGCGACGGCCGGATGGCCGGCTGGGCGCAGATCGGCGAGGCCTGTGGCGCGCTCTGCGCCGGCCTGTTGTACGTGACCGCACCCTTGCTTCCCTTCATGGTGCAGATCGGGGTCTGGGGAGTTGCCCTGGCGGTGGCGCTGTCGCTCCATGAGCCCAAGACGGAAAAAGGACCCAAGATCACCTCGCACCTGAGCGAAGCGCTGCGGATCGGTCGCTATGGCCTGCGGGAAAACAAGCTGCTGCGCGCAACCATGCTCCTGGGCATGCTGCTGGGATTGGCCTCGTTTTACCCGGTCTGGCTGGTGCAGCCATTCATGCAGCAATGCGGCGTGCCGCTGGCCTGGTTCGGACCGATCTGGGCCGGGGCCAATCTGACCGTGGCCCTCTGCGCCTATCACAGCCACGCCCTGCTGGACAGGTTCGGTCTCCGGCGGATGTGCCTGCTGTTTTTTACCTTGATCGTCGCGGGATATATGGGGTTGGGATTGACCTCATGGGTGGGCAGTTTTTTGTTCTACTTCCTGCTGACCGCGATGCGCGGCCTCCAGGGACCCATTCTGCGCAACCTGCTGCAACAGCAATCGACCCGGTTCATGCGGGCCAGCATCCTCAGCCTGCATAATCTGCTCTTTCGCCTGGGCTATGTGGTGACCGGGCCCTTGATCGGCGCATTAAGCGATGCCCGAGGACTACAGACAACGTTCCTGGTACTGGCCGGGGTGTATGCGGTGGTACTTCCCTTGGCGGCCCGCAGCTTTTTGCGGCATCAGGTGGAAGCCGGCGATCATCCGCCGGCGTGAGGAAAACAACGAGGTTCGAGAAGAAGCGCAATCCCAAGGCTCACGAGGAGGGCGTTGCCACTCGCTCCTTTTCCCAATGAGCAATGCCAAGCGCGGTCAACCCCTGGCGCAACCCGGCAACCGCGCCATCGACCAAGGCTTTACATTGGTGCGCATCGCCGCCGGTGAGGGTGAAGAGAATGTCCAACTCGGGGGTGCCCCCCAGTTCCCGGGCCAACGATTTGATATACACCTGGGGATAATCGGCGACCACCCGGCTGAGCGCCGGGACCATGATCGATTCGTCGTTGCAGCGCACGGTGAGGGTGCGGCTGAACGATCCGCCTGCGCCGAACATCCGATCCAGGCGGTCGGCAAGGGAGAACGTCAGGATGCCTTGCAGTTCGGGAGGGACACCCGGCAGACAGACGATGGTGGTCTTTCCAGTTTCCAGGAGGACACCCGGCGCCGTGCCCACCGGATTGAACAGGGGTTGCGCGCCTGCTGGCAACCAGGCCATCTTTTCCCGGAACGGATTGAGCCCGCCTTCGGCGAGAATGCCGCGGCGGCAAAATTCGTCATAGCTTTGCCTGACCATCTCGCGCGCGGTTTCGTGCAACTCCAACGCCACTCCGACTCCTTCGGCCACCGCCGCCAGGGTCAGATCGTCGTCGGTCGGTCCAAGCCCACCGGAAACAAGCACCAGCGTCACGCCTCGCGCAATGGTCGAACGGATCGCCTCGGCGATCTCCTCGGCTCTATCCGGCAGCATGGTCGCTCGCGCCACCGCACCGCCCCGGCTGTCGATCAACCGGCAGATCCAGTGGGTGTTGCTATCCTGGATTTCTCCACGGAGGAGCTCATTGCCAATGGCAAGGATTTCGACAGTAACTGGTTTGGACATGGAGTTCCCGAAGGGCGACAAGGGCTTGGCAGGAGACAGTAGGGGATTTTCAAAGAAAGGGGGGCGTTTCACGAACCTCTACCCCCCCAGAGAAGCGCGGCATCCGCAGTCGCTAGACCGCCTCGTGCAGCTTGATCAGATTGAGGATGTGCAGATAGCTGTCCGGATGGAGGCTGGTAAAGGCGACGGCCATGCCGCCTGAATCGTGCCGCTGGATCACTCCTTGGGCTGAGATATCCATCGCGCTGGTTGCGCCGATCAGATGGATTTCGATATCGCACGGGGTGTTGAGAGGAAGACGGGCGTCGGTTTCCAAAAAGAGCCCATGATAACTGATGTTGCGGGTATCGACGTGCGCCTCAAGGGCATGATCCTGGCCGTAGCGAAGAATCGCCTTGCTACTGAAGCGAATCCGCTGCGACCGGCGTTGCTCAGTGCTCTCCATACTCAACGGCCCTGCTCGAACGTTGACTTCATCGCCAGTTTCGTGGCGCGCGAACTCACGACATATTCGCCATTCTGCACGGTCACCTCCGGCACCTGTTTGGATTTCTCGAAGGCAGTAAAACCCGGCTCAAGACTCTGCCAGAATTTTATCCAGGGCGAGGTAGCGAATTTTTTGAGATTCAAGGGAGTCAGCGGAAATGGAAAAATATGCACGGCGAACCGCTCCTGCCCCTGTTTCAGCGCTTGGTGCGCCAACAGGTAGATCTCTTCGATGCGGCTGTCGGTCATAGCGAAACAGCCCACGGATTGACAGTTGCCGTGCACCATGATCAAACCGCCGGTGCGATTCTTCGCCAGATCGAACTCATTGGGATAGCCGACATCGAAGGCGAGATGGTAGGAGGACTTGGGATTCATCTGTTCGGCGGACACCGAGTAAAAGCCCTCGGGGGCCTGCCAATCGCCCTCGTTGGCCTTGGGTCCGGGAAATCCCGAGTAGTTGCAGATCCGGTACGATTTGAACAGCTCAAAACCCCGCCCTTTGTCCATCCACAGTTCCAAGGTGCCGGGCATCTTAAAGATGCGGACAAAGATTGGCTGGCCAACGGCAAATCCCTTGGCGTGCAGCTCTTGCTCGATCTTGGGCTTGGTCTGCGCCATCAGGCTCTCCGCCTTGGGAGTGGACGGGGGCTCGGCGCCGGTCGCAAGCGGAACCGACCAACCGCCGGCCACGGTGAGCATCGAGAAAACAAGCAGACCTTTCCACAGGGCAGATGCACTATGCATATGAATCCTATCCTTTTAAGATGAATAAATAACCGGCCCAAACAACGGGTCGGCGGACAACGGCGCAGACGGCAAGCAACGGTTAACTCCCGCCCGTCTGCTGCGCTTTGGCATAGGCCGAGGCGGCACATTCGTTCTTGCCGAGATCCAACTCTTCCCGCCGCTCATCCTCTTCCTCGCGGAGATTGGCGTTGACCAGGCGAATTATGGCGTATTCCTCGGGTTGCGGCCGCATATTGGCCTTGATGAAGGCGACGAAGTCGGCCAGGTTTTCGATATCGTAGATATTTTTGTTGCGGTTAATCACTTCGCCAAGGCTGAGGGAAAACACCAACGCCTCGTTGGCCTCCTCCCAATCGATATAATGGCCGGGCAGGACCTGGAGGTTGCGATCGAGCCCCTTGATCGTCTGGATCGAATTGAAGAGCATGCCGGCCCATTCCTCGGCCTTGCCGCCGAGATCGGGACGCCCCACCGAATCGATGAAGATCATGTCCCCGGAGATAATAAATCGCTCGTCGACGATAAAGGAGGTGGAACCTGGTGTGTGACCGGGGGTGAACAGGACCCGGACCTTGGAACCGCCGAGGCTGAAGCCATGGATTTCGCCATCCCGCAGCGGCGTGTAGGGATTGTTGGAAGTCTTGAAATCGCCGTCGTTGGCGTAGAACACCGCGCCGGTGCGCTTGGCGATGTCCCGGCTGCCGGCGATATAGTCGGCCTGGAGGTGGGTTTCAAAGGTCTTGGTGACCATGCATCCCTTTTCCGCGGCAAATCCGAGATAAAACTCAAGATTGCGCGAGGGGTCGAACAGCATCATTTCCTTGCCGCAGATCAGACCGTAACTGCAGGAGGCTTTTCCCGGACGGATAAACTGATACAACTCGTGGTCGTCGCCCTTGTTCACCAGTTTCGGCACCAGCAGGTTGCCCCAGGACTTGATGCCGCCTGCAAGATAGCCGACATCGTACCCCAACTTGTCGAAGATCTCGGCAACGTACCGGGCCGAACCCTCCTTGGCGCAAACGATGCGGACCTTGCTGCCCTTCGGAACCCGCCCCGCCGAACCCTCCTCGTCCTCCATGAAATCGTAGTAGGAGATGTTGAACAGGGTGAACGGATAAGGGCTTTCGACACGAAACCTTCCGAAATCCTTGGCATTTCTCACATCGACCACCACAATGTCCATGCGGGTGGTCAGCCATTGGAACAGCTCCTCAGCCGAGAATGCGAACAATGCCATGGTGCTCCTCTCAGAGTAGGTCGAATCTTCGCCGAAACAAGCTCGGGTTACGCTATCGAACTAGTCGATAATTGTCAATATTTTATCCAGGTTATCAGAGACAATTCGGACAATCGCCTTGCTACCCGGAAAATCCAGCCCCTTCCCTCGGGTCCCGTGCGGGTTCGATCGAAAAGACAGGAGGGTTTTCACCGCGAAACGGTCGGATCCGGCAGAAGCGCTGCCAACAACACCGCCCCGGCCGTCAGAGCGGCGGCAAGGAGGTAACTCATGGCGAACGTACCGGTTTGTTCGGCAATCACTCCCGCTAGAAAAGGGCCGGCCACCTGACCGAGAGCAAAGACGAAGGTGAGCACACTGAACAGCGCAAAGGCTTTGTCCGGACCGGCATAGTCGCCGGCAAGCGCCGCCATGATCGATGGAATGGACCAGGCGACAATACCGAAACAACCGATGGAAAGATACAAAAAGGGCGCGGAGAGTTGCAGACCGGCCAACAGGTAGGACAGGGTTTGAATGGCAAAGACCACCATCAGACTGAACCGGCGGCTGACCCGGTCGGCGAGCATGCCGAACAGTGGTCCGGAAAACAGGCTGAACAGACCGACCCAGGACCAGAACGACCCGGCCGTCTGTTGGCTGAACCCGTACTGTCGCACCATGGTGGTAACGATGAAGGTGGCGTACGAGACAAAGGTAAATCCAAAAATGCAATAGATAGCACCGCAATGGAGGATGAGAAGGGGCGAGACGGTGCGCTCGGCCGAGAGGCGATGCGGGTGTGTGGCAAGGGGACATTCAGTCTGGCCGACGGGCTGCATGCCCAACTCTTGGGGCCGATTGCGCAAGACGAGCAGACAGATAAGGGCGATCGCCAGTACCACGCCCCCCAAGACCACCCAACTAAGCCGCCAGCCATGGACCGTCAAGCCATTCAGCCAGGGGATCGAGAGACCGGCGCAAATAATAGCCGCGCCATTGCCGCTGACAACGAAACCGGCCGCCTTGCCCCTCATTCGGCTGGAAAACCAGGCGGAGAGCAGGACCATGATCGGAATGTTGGCCATGGCGCTGCCGATCCCGGTCAAAATGTACAATCCGGTAATAAGGGAGACGTTGTCGACACAACCGATTCCCGCCATGGAAAGGCCGGAAAGGAGCAAGGCGGCGGCAACGAGGTGGCGAGCGCCAAAGCGCCGGACCAAATGCGGGGTCACCAGGATGCCAGCCAGATAGCCGATGAAGTTGGCGGTGGAAATGGTCCCCATCTGCGCGTAGGAGAGATGCAGATCCTCTCCCATGGCGGGGAGCAGCATGCCCAGGGCGAAACGCCCCAAGCCGATGCAGGCGAAAATCCCGAGGGAGCCGACAGCAACGATCAGCCAGCCGTAATGCAAACTCCGCTGTTGTACCATCGAGCCCCCCTTCTCCGGTTCTCTTCAGAAAAAAACTGGCCTTCGCCATCGATGCCCGACCGCTCGCATCCTTCGCCAAGCAGACCGCAAGAATCAAGGCCACGCGGGGCGCGGCAGGCAATCGTTTTTTTTTGACATCCCCGGAGCATTCCCCCTACAATACAGCATGCTGCCCACTCTGCCCATCATGCGCCAGTCGTGACCTCCGGCGCCGTCGCCAAACCCATGCACCTTTACAACACTGCCCTTCGCCATTTCGCCGCCCTTCTCTTGCAGGTCCGAGCCAAAAGCCGCACCGTTTGCTCGACGCTGCGCCCGGCGGTATTCGCAGCGGGCGCAGCGCACCCTACCTTCCTTTCCGGGCAAAGCAAAACGGAATCCTTCCGATTCGCCGATTTTTCCGACATGTATACCGTGGCGGGCTTGGCGATCGTAGCGCTGCTGATCCTCACGCTGATCGTCCTGAATAGCAAAAAAAAGACCGTTATCTCGAACACTTCAAAAGCGCTCGAGGAAACCGAGGCCCGCTATCGGCTCCTCTTCGAGCACTCGCCGGTTCCATTGATGGAGGAGGATCTGAGCACGGTCAAACTCTTTCTCGATCAACTGAGAACGCAGGGCATCCTCGATCTCAACCGCTATTTCGCAGATAATCCCGAGAGCCTGTCGCGATGCGCGGCCATGGTCAAAATCGTGGATGCAAACCGCGCCGCCCTCAAGATGTACGGCGCCGAAAGCACCGACGCCCTCAATCAACTCACCCTGGTGCTTCCGGAAGACCAAAGTCTCCATTTCAAGAACGAACTGCTGGAACTCGTCAAGGACGGCGGCAGCGAGATCGTTCTTGAAAACCGAACACTGGGTGGAACGACGCTGACCGTCGAACGGCGGGCGGTGATCGCGGCGGGCTTTGAGGAGAATTGGCGCAAGGTGTTCGTCACCGTCATCGACATCACGGAACAGGTGCGACTCCGAAACGAGAACAAATCCTTTGAAAAGCAGTTGCAGCAGACGCAAAAACTAGAAGCCATCGGTAGTTTGGCCGGCGGCATCGCCCACGATTTCAACAACATCCTGGCGCCGATCATGGGACGGGCGGAATTGATGCTCATTGAAAACGCCGGCAACGCCACCCTGCGCGAGCACTGCCGGGGCATAGTCGACGCCGCCAAGCGCGCCCGCGATCTGGTCAAACAAATTCTCACGTTCAGCCGCCAGGTCGACCAGGAAATCAAGCCCGTTTCCCTCGCCGAGATCGTTCGCGAGGTGGTCGGGCTGGTTGGACCGACCCTCCCCGCCACCATCGCGGTCGAATGCCATCTCCCGGACCATGGCCCCAGGGTGATGGCCGATGCCACCCAACTGCATCAGGTGATTATGAATCTGGTCACCAACGCCTTTCACGCCATGGAGGACAAGGGCGGTCGCCTACTGTTCCGGCTGGAAACCATCACCCTCGGCGCCGGCGATTTCGACGACCTTTCCATCTCGCCCGGCGTGTACCAGCAGTTGCGCATCGAAGACACCGGCCATGGCATGGATCAGGCGACCATCACCAAAATCTTCGATCCCTATTTCACCACCAAGCCGCGCGGCAAGGGCACAGGCTTGGGCCTGGCCGTGGTGCTCGGTATTTTGCGCGGTTACGGTGGCGAGATCCGGGTGCAAAGCGAAATCGGAAAAGGGACGGTGTTCACCCTCTACTTTCCCGTGGTGGAACTGGCCGCGGAGCAGACCCCGACCGACTATGGCAACCAGGATCCCCTGCCGCGGGGCACGGAACATATCCTCCTGGTCGACGACGAAAAATCGATCGCCGATGTCACCACCGGCATGCTGGAGCGGCTGGGCTACAAGGTGACGGTGCGCATCAGCAGTTACGACGCGCTCGAAGCCTTCCGCAACCTGGCCGACCGGATCGACCTCTTGATCGCCGACCTGACCATGCCGCAGATGACCGGCCTGCAACTCTACCGGGAAATCAAAAAGATCCGTCCGGAGATCAAAGTGATCATCTGCACCGGGTTCAGCGAGCAATTGGACAGCCGCAATTCGAAATCCATCGGCATCGAAGGGTTCCTGCACAAGCCGGTGGTCATGTCCGACCTTGCCCGCTGCGTTCGTTCGGTTCTCGACGGGTGATCCCGTTCAACACTGGCAATACGGACGGATTCGGAGTAGTCTTGCCCGCGAACCATCGGACGGCCCAGCCGGGTCGTGCCTACAGAGACCACCGGCCGCGGCGAGGAAGCGCATGAAAACGATCAAGGTGACGGAAGAAAATACACTGCTGGCCGTGCTGCTCCAAAACGGCTGCTCGCGCACAAAGGGAAAGCAGTTGCTCAAGTATCGGGCCGTGGCGGTGAACGGCGTACCGGCAACCCGGCTCGATCAGGTGCTGGCGGCAGAAGATGTGCTGACCCTGACCTCGGCCAACGAGACCGGTTCCAACTACCCTCCCTGTCCCGGCCTGCCTATCCTCTACGAGGACGCGGATATCCTGGTCATCGATAAGCCGCCGGGACTGCTGACCATCGCCTCGGAAACCGAAAAGAAGAAAACCGCCTACCATAAGCTGACCACTTGCCTGAGCGAACGCCCTGGCGGCAAAGAACGTGTCTTCATTATCCATCGTCTGGATCAAGGGACGTCCGGCCTGCTGGTTTTTGCAAAAAACGAAATCGCCAAGCATGCCCTCCAGGGAAGTTGGCAGGATGCCGAAAAGAAATACTGGGCTATCACCGAGGGGTGTCCGCGCAACGACCACGGTGCGATCACCAGTTATCTCTACGAATCCAAGATCCACCGGGTCTATTCGATGCCGACCGACAACGGCGAAGGCAAGCATGCGGAAACCAGGTACCAGGTGATGCAATCAAACGAGGCGTATGCCCTGCTCGAAGTCACCCCCATAACTGGCCGGAAAAATCAAATTCGCGTCCATCTCGCCGACCTGGGGCATCCCATTGCCGGAGACAAAAAATACGGGGCAAAAACCGACCCCATCAAACGGCTTGCCCTGCAATCCGCTTTTCTTGCCTTTACCCATCCCACCAGCGGCAAACGCATGGAATTCACCCTCGACCCTCCGGGTAAATTCACCGCTCTGCTGCCTCTCAAACGATCCCCCGCGGACTGATTGCAGGCGGTAGCGCTTCCAGTCCGTCTTTTTCCGCTCCTCTGCCCTCCCCGTCCTGGGCATTGCCTCGGGCGAATCCGTGGTTAAGGTGTTGGCAGATTGCGAGGCTCGCTGGAAAGCTGCGCTTGGCCGACCGTGCGAGCGTATCGCTTTCCCCATGTGACTACGATCCGAGGAGGGACAGGCATGCAGGCCTTTTTTGCCGTGTTAACAATTGTCCTGTTTACGGGATGTGCCAGCTTGAACCGCGAGCAATGTCAGCGCGGCGACTGGTACGGGATCGGTCTGGCCGACGGCCAGGCGGGCGAACCGGTACAGCGGATGGACCGGCATGTTCGCGCCTGCTCGGAATACGGCATTCGGGTGGACGACCAGCAGTACCGCGCTGGACACGACCGCGGTCTGGCGGAGTACTGCACGATCGACAACGCGTTCGAGAGCGGGTTACAGGGACGGCGCTACCAGCGGGTATGTCCGCCGGCCATCGACGCCTTGTTCGAGCGCTGCAACGAAGCCGCCTTTGATGTCTATCGCAGCAGAAGAGAACTCGACGACCTGGAGGACCGTATCGACAACGTGGAACTCCGGCTTTTAAGCAGGGATCCGACCGACAGCAATCGCAATGATCTTAGGCGCTACCGGAGAGAACTGGAGTGGCGGTACGAACGGCTGCGCACCGAGCTTTTCTTTCGCGAACGCACTTTGAACGACCTGAGGAACGAGGTCGGGAGCCGTCCTCCGTTCTGATCCCGATCTATTGCCGTTCGTTGCTCAGGAAGCCGAAACCAACTCTTTCCTGCCCTCTATCACGAGGAAGTTCAAGGTGGTGTGGATGGTGAACAACGGAAAGAACAGGGCCATGAAAAAGACGTTGAGCAGCGGAATCATGCTGATCATGGCGGGGAGGAGGCCCAGCCGGAAGGCCTGGGTGTGATGACGGCGCAGCCAGAGCAGTTTTTCTCCCAGGGTCCAGCGATAGCGGGAAGCGGGATAATCGACGAACATCAGGGCCGAATAAAAGGCGTAGAGCACAAAAACCGCCGCCTGCCCGAGGACCGGAATGAAATTGGCCATCAGCGCGACAACAGTGACGACCAACCCCATGGCCCCGATTTTGATCCCCTCCACGAGGTCCACCAGCGCTCCGGTAAGGGTGAGCGTCGCCTCCCCCTCTCCGGCCTGTTCGCAGTAACGGTTTCCCGCCCAGGTGCTGAGAAAGACGTAGCCGGGTGTGGTCAAACTGTAGGCCACGACAAAGGCCAGGTAAAAGGCGACCACCCGGGAGAGCACCAGGAAAATCCATTTCAAGGCCGTCCACCCCCAAAGAAGCGGCCAGTGCCAGAATTTTTCCACCGAGGGCGGCGCGAGAAAAAACGAACCGGTCAACTGGTCGATCAGGTCAACGGAGAACAGATACCCGAACCAGGTAAGGGTGCCGGTGAGCACAACGAGGACAAGACTCCACCCCAGCAAACGCGGATACCGGCACAGAAAGGAAAACGAGAAGGAAAGCGGAACCCATGGCGGCGAGACGGCGGTGGGACTTGAATTGCTTGCTGGTCTGTTCATAATTGCAGTACGAAAACACTCTGGTGAAAAAAGAAAAGAGGCGATGTCCGCAGAAATGCGGCGGCACCGTCGATCATCCTAGAAGAATTGGAGTTTCCGCCCACCGGGCGGATTGCCAGAGCGACTATCACCCCTGATAGACGCAACCGACAAGATCTGCCATCTCATATTCGACCTTGCGGGCGGAGAGCAGGTCGAAAACGCCGACCATCTGTTCCCTGCCGTCGATTTTCAACAAGGTGCCCCGGTCGTCCTCAAAAACCTTGTAGCCGCTGGATCGCAGGA
>Ga0074195_1000863_pt1 | contig 50615 bp, 50 predicted proteins | sample EPASupsiteHSE623_FD_64525 | JGI IMG/M metagenome (GOLD analysis project Ga0074195, IMG submission 64525) | Bioremediated contaminated groundwater from EPA Superfund site, New Mexico - Sample HSE6-23 | ecosystem: Environmental > Aquatic > Deep subsurface > Groundwater > Contaminated ...
TGATATAAGTATAGTATTGAAAAAACTGGAGTTTATTATGAAAAAAACTATTTTATTAATTATATTAATCATTTCATTTCAAGGCTGTGCAACATGGTATGGTCTAAAAAAAGATAGTAAAGACGCGTGGGAAGTAACAAAAGAAACTACTGGAAAAGCCTATGATTCTACTAAAGAAGCTATACATGAAGCAACGGATTAATTCTAATATATAAAAATTAATTAGGTATTAAATTACTAATTTAAAACTTACTTTCATAAGAATTATTATATAATTGTATATAAATTATAACTAGTCGTAATTTAATATGACTTAAAAATTCAGGAGAGAAGTTGAAAGTTAAATATAAGTTAGTGTATGGAATAGGGAGTATTTTAGGAATTTTTATTGTTACATCATTGTTGACAATTTCAAATATCAGTGATGTAAAATCAATTAGTGAACAAACATCAAATGAATCTGTACCAATGGCTATGATTGCTGCTGACACAAAATTTCAAAGTTGTCAAATGCAACAATTTTTGACAGATAGTTCTTTAACTCAAGATTTAGAAGTAATAAAAGAAGCTCAAGAAGCTTATGATAAATTTATTTCTAATATGGATGAATTTGAGAAAATGTATAAAGTTGAAAATGATAAAGTAGCTTTAGAAAAAATAAATAAAATGAAAGAAAAAGCGAAAACTCTTTTTGAAACTGGTAAAAAAATGGTTTCAAGTTATGGTCACAATAAAGAAGAAGGTGATATTGTGATGGAAGAGTTGGATAAAAGTACTTTAGAACTTGCAGCTTTAGTAGATGAATTAAAAGAGGCTCAAGTTAATGAAGCTTTTGTAAACTCAAAATTAACATTCGATAAATCTAATTCAACACTTTTTATTATTGTAATAATGTCAATTATTGGTGTTTTAGTTGGTGTTGTAATTGGGATTATACTAGTTAGACAAATAGGAAGTTCTTTAGCAAATTTTGAAGATGGATTATTGTCATTTTTTGGATATTTAAATAAAGAAACAACAAAAGCAACACTTTTAGATGATTCTTCAAAAGATGAGTTTGGAGATATGGCAAATGTAATAAATAAAAATATAATTAAAGCAGAAAAATTAATTGAAGAAGACCATGAACTCATAGAAGATGTAAAAAAAGTAGTAAATGAAGTTAAAAATGGATTCTTAAATCATAGAATGGAAAAAACTACTCAAAACGAAAGTCTTGAAGAGTTGAAAAATTCATTTAATGAAATGTTACAAAGTCTTCAATTAAGAGTTTGTACAAATATTAATGATATTAGTTTTGCTTTAGAAAAATATGCAAAACTTGACTTTACACATAGAACAATAGGTTGTAATAGTGATGTAACAGTTGGTTTAAATAATCTGGCTGACATAATAAATGGAATGTTAGTGGAGAATAAATCAAATGGACTAACATTAGCTGAAAGTTCAAATATATTGTTGTCAAATGTAGATAAGTTAAATATTAGTTCAAATGAAGCAGCTACTTCTTTAGAAGAAACAGCAGCAGCTCTTGAAGAAATAACTTCTAATATTAGAAACAATACACAAAATATTGCAAAAATGGCTAGATATTCAAATGAAGTAACTACTTCTTCTTCAGAAGGTGAAAAATTAGCAAATCAAACGACTATCGCAATGGATGAAATTAATACTCAAGTTACTGCAATAAATACGGCTATTTCAGTAATAGACCAAATAGCATTCCAAACAAATATACTTTCTTTAAATGCAGCAGTAGAAGCAGCAACAGCTGGAGAAGCTGGAAAAGGATTTGCAGTAGTTGCAGCAGAAGTAAGAAACTTAGCATCTCGTTCAGCAGAAGCTGCGAAAGAGATAAAAAGTATTGTTGAAAATGCTACAAAAAAAGCTAATTACGGTAAAGAAATTGCTAATAATATGATTGATGGATATAAACAATTAAATGAGAATATTAATCAAACTATAAATTTAATTTCTGATATTGAAATGTCAAGTAAAGAACAACTTTCTGGAATTGAACAAATAAATGATGCAGTAAATAGTTTAGATCAACAAACACAACAAAATGCAGCAGTTGCAAACCAAACACATGATGTTGCATTAGTAACAGATGAAATTGCAAGATTAGTTGTAAGTAATGCAAATGCTAAAGAGTTTATAGGGAAAAATGATGTAAAAGCGAAAAGAAGTTTTGCAAAAAATAGTAATTCTTCTACTGATATAAAAACAGATAAAGTGGCACATAAAAAAGTAGAAAAAAAAGAGACTAAAATAGTTTCAAATAAATCTGATGATAATGAATGGGAAAGTTTTTAAACTTTCTCTTCACTCTTAATATACATAAAATAACTCATACTCTTCATATCATAATTACATTTTTATGTTATCATTTAAATATTTTAAATTTAGATAAATTTATTGAAAGATAACTTTTAAAGGCTTGAATTATGAAAAAAATAGTACTAATTTTAATCTCTATTTCACTTTTTTTATCTGCAAATACTAATAAAAAAATCACACTTCAACTAAATTGGTTAAATCAATTTCAATTTGCTGGATATTATATTGCTAAAGAAAAAGGTTTTTATAATGAAGTTGATATTGACGTAGATATTAAAGAATTTACTTCAAATACTAATTTAGTTGAAATGATAAAAACTAAAAAAGCAGATTTTGCAGTAGGAAGTAGTTCTTTATTAATTGATAGAATAAATGGTGCTGATGTTATTGCCCTTGGAGCTATATTTCAAGAATCACCTTTAATGCTTTTAGTAAGAAAAGATTCGAATATAAATAGTGTTAAAGATTTAGAAAATAAGAAAATAATGATAACTGATGATTCTATTAATTCAGCATCAATATTAGCAATGTTAAGTGCAAATAGTTTAAGAGAGAATGATTTTATAAGACAAAACCACTCTTTTAAGTTAGATGACTTAATTAATGGAAATACAGATGCAATGGCATCATATATGTCAAATGAACCTATTTTATTAAAAGATAAAAATATAGAATACAAAATATTTCATCCAAAAGATTTTGGTTTTGATTTTTATAATGATATTCTTTTTACATCGTCTGAATTTATAAAAAACAATCCAAAATTAACAAAAGATTTTTATAATGCAACAGTTAAAGGTTGGAAATACGCTTTTGAAAATATAGGTGAAACAGCTGAAATAATATTTAATAAATATAATACTCAAAATAAATCAGTTATTCATTTAGTAAAAGAGGGTGAAGTTCTAAAAAAAATGGCTTATGCAAATAATGAAGATATAGGATATATTGATGGAAAAAAATTAAAAAATATAATAAATGTTTTTAAATTAGTTGGTTTATCAAATAAAGATATAGATGTGGATGCATTTATTTATGATGGAAATCCACATAAAACTATGACTTTTGAACTTACTCATCAAGAAGAGAGTTTAATTTTTATAACAATAGCTTTTTTAGTTTTTGCTTTTTTACTAATAATTTATTTTTTGACCAAAAACCATCAAATTAAAAGTTTGTTAAAAACTGTAATAAATACCACTGATGATTTGATATTCTTTAAAGATTGTAAATTTAAATACCTTGGTTGTAATAGAAGTTTTGAAAGATTTACAGGAAAAAAGGAATCAGAAATCATAGGAAAAGACGATTTTGAACTTTTTGAAAAAGAATATGCTCAACAATTTCGTAATAATGATTTAGCTGTAATTCAAGCAAAAAGAGTATTGATAAATGAAGAGTGGGTTATTTTTGAGAATAAAAAAATACTTTTCCAAACTAAAAAAATGCCTTTTCAATATAAAGAAAATAAGAATTATGGTATTTTGGGAATAAGTAGAGATATAACAGAACTAAATGAAATTCAAGAAAAATTAAAAGAACAAGCTTATCATGATGAGTTAACAAATGTTTTTAATAGAAAAGCATTTAATGAAAGAATAAAAGAGAAATTTGATTTATACCAAAGATATAACAGTATTTTTTGTATAGCAATGTATGATATCGATAATTTTAAAAATATCAACGATACTTATGGTCATGATGTTGGGGATAAAGTTTTAAAAGAGATGACAGATGAGGTAAAATTACACATTAGAAAAACTGATTTATTATTTAGAGTTGGTGGAGAAGAGTTTGTCATTATTTTTTCTAAAAATTTGATTGATGAAGCTTTTGAAGTTGTTGAAAAAGTTAGAGAGATAGTTTCTAATATGAATATTATTGAGAATGAGAAAATTACAATAAGTATAGGTTTAACTCAAGTAAAAGAAGAAGATGACACTATTTCTATTTATGAAAGAATTGATAAACTGATGTATATATCAAAATATAATGGAAAAAATCAAACTTCAAAATGATATTGTATAATTCCAATAAAAAAAGGATTGATTATGAAAAAAGTTGTGTTAAGGCCTAAGAATTTAAAAAATGTTAGTTTGTATTGTCCCTTTACAAATGAAAAATTAGACAATGAAAATAACTCTTTTGAGATATATGAAGGTGCTGGGAATTATATTTTTTCTATGTGCGAAGATTGTTTGTTTTTTGATGTAGGAAATAATGACGAAATTGAAAAGTATTGGGAAGACTCAGCTCTTGAAGCTCTTGAAAAATTTGTAGCAAATCATAAAGATAAAAATATTTTGGTTATTGAAGCAATAATTGGTGATGAGAGTTATTTTTATGGATTTTTAAATGAAAATAATTTAGAGTTAAGTGATGAAGAGATAGAAAAAAGATTTATAAAATAGAAATAAGATAATTTATCTTATTTCCATACTTTTTGTGTAATTATGACACTTTTATCTTGAGTAATTAAAGTAAGTTCTTCATCACTAATATTACATTGTAAATTCATACTTCTTTGTGCTAACTCTTCTAAATCATCTTCAAAATCAAGATGAATTACTGATAGATTTTTAAATCGGTTAATATTGTTTTCCAGTTGTTTAAACCAAGGAGATGCCATGTTTTCTTGATATGTATAAATAATAACTTTTTCTGAGCGTCCACAAGCTTTTTTGATACGTTTTTCATCAGGTTGCCCTAAATCTATCCACAATTTAATACTTCCATCTAAATCTTTTTCCCATAAATCTGGTTCATCATCTTCTGATATACCTTTACAAAATACTAAATCTTCACTTGCATTTAATATAAATGCAACAACTCGAGCCATTAATCGAAGTTCTGTTTCAGAAGGATGTAGTGCTAAAGTTAAATTATGGTCATTATAGTAATGTAAATCCATATTAGCTATGTTTAAAAGTGCTTTATGGATAGTTGCTTTAGCCATTTGAATCCTTGTTTTATTTCTTGAGTATGTTTTGTGAGGAATTATATCTGCTTATTAAGTTATTGTGATTATTTGTACGAGAAAAATTTATTGATATTCCATTAAAAAATTGTATAATCGCAAATTTGTTAAAAATAAAAATAAAAATTATACTAATACTACTTATAAGGTCTATAAATGTCTCAACAAAATTTTCATAAATATTACATAATTTATTTTATAATATTTGGAATTCTTATATCTTCTTTTGGAGCAATAACAAGTTATATATTTCAAATTAATGATATTCATAAGAATACAGATAGAAAAGCAGAAGAAATATTTAGAACAAAAACAGAGACAATTTTAAAACCAGCTCTTAAAAATATGAATGATATTGTTATAGCACTAGCAACTAATAAAACAGTTTTAGAATTTATGCATCTAAATAACTCTCATAAAATAGAGGAAGTTGAACAGATATTTTTTGCAGTTGCAAGTTCTCAAGATAAAATTATGCAAGCAAGACTTCTTTCTAAAGATGGTAAAGAAATTATTAGAGTTGATAGAAAAAAAGAGGATGCAAAAGCATTTATGGTAGAAAAAGAGAAACTTCAAGATAAAAGTTCTAGAGATTATTTTCAAGAAGTATCAAAAATGACAAAACAAGATATATGGTATTCTAAACTTGATTTAAATATAGAAAATGGAAAAGTAGAAATACCATACACAGCAACAATAAGAATCGCAATGCCACTTTTTGAAAATGGTAATTTTATAGGTATGGTAATTGTTAATCTACTTACGAATGATTTATTAGCTTCTATTAGTGAATCTTCTGTATTTGAACATTATATAATTGACAAAGATAATAATTATATTTTACATCCAGATAATCAATTTTCATTTAATAAATATAAAGAGGTAAAAAGAGATTTAAAAGAAGATTTTCCAGATGGTTTAGATGTAAATGGAGTTTATACTTTTCCTCTTGGGAATATTTTTAATAAAGATAATGCTATTTTCATTTCAAAAACAAAAGGTGAATATGAAACAAGCTTAATAAATGCAAGAATAAAAACAGAAGTAATTGTTTTAATTTTAACAATTATTTTAAGTTTTATACTTGCTATTTATATCTCAAAAGGTCCAATAAAACTTCAAAATGCGCTATTAAAAGCCCATGATAAACTAAATGAATTTGCTTCAATTATAGATAGATATATAATAACTGCAACAACACAAAAAGATAGCACAATTGTTAGCGTAAGTAGCGCATTTGTAGAATCATCAGGTTATTCAAAAGATGAACTTGTTGGACAAAAGATGAAAATGATAGGCCATTCAGATAAAGATAAAAACTTTTTCAAAGAGTTGTGGAATACTATATCAAATGGTAAAACTTGGAATGGAGATATTAAAAATAAGAAAAAAAATGGTGAAGATTATTGGCTTGAACAACATATTATTCCAACACTTAATGAAAATAATGAAATAGAAACTTTTGTTTCTTTAGGTGTAGATATTACTGCAAAAAAAGAACTTGAAGAGATGGCTTCAAGAGATAAATTAACTGGATTGTATAATAGACGAATGGTAGATGAATTTATTAAAGTAGAAGTTGAATCACATAAAAGACATTCTTATAATGGATTATCAGTGATAATGATAGATATTGATTATTTTAAAGATGTAAATGATGAGTATGGACATCAAACAGGAGATATAGTTTTAACACAAATTGCAAAACATGTGATGGAAAATAGTAGAAAATCTGATATTCAAGGAAGATTTGGAGGAGAAGAATTTATTATCATTTGTCCTCAAACTACTTCAGAATCAGCATTAATATTAGCCGAGAAAATTAGAATAGCTGTAGAAAGTTTTAAATTTGAAAAAGTTGGATATAAAACAATTAGCTTAGGAATATCAACATTTGAAGATAATGATACAGTTGAGTCTTTAATAAAAAAAGCTGATACAGCACTTTACCAAGCAAAAAATGGTGGCAGAAATAAATCCGTAGTTTTTTAGTTCTTAATAGGCTTTAGAAGTAGTGCATCTAAACTTATTTTAATGTATTAATTTTAGGATTTTTAATTTGCCTAAATTTTGAACTGTCCCAAACAAGAAGTATGAAAACTTCTTGTTTCTTCTGATTTTTAGATTTTGAAATTAGTAGATAAACTACTTTTGAAATTTATTCTAAAATACCATTCCAGCTTGGATTAAAAATTTAGTTTCATAATCTTTTCCATTAGCTTCTGCCTGTACATCTGCATTTCCTATTATTCTTGCTAATTGAGCTTTTGTGAAAAAATCTTTATAATTTGTATAATAACCTAGTCCTACATCTGACAATTGTCTTGATTTTGTATTATCTATATTATTTTCTTGTCTTACTCTTGCTGTATCTGTAAATAGAGATACTTTATGATCTAAGCTTTGAAATGTTGGAAGTTTATAAAATCCTTCAGCTCTTAAAACATATCCATTTTCACCACTCTCTTCACTATCTGGATATACTCTTACCCCTGTACTTCCACCAATACTTAAATCTTCACTTCCATCTAGATTTTTATTTCCCAATGCTTGTTGATAAGTAAAAGAACTTTCAAGTGATAACTCTTGAGTAAATGCTGTTTTATTTCCTAAAGTTAATAGTGCTTTATTATAAGTACCATCTGTATTTACACCTGCTAAATCTGTAGCTTTTGCATCAGCATCTTTTATATTTAATTTTCCATGAGAAAGAATGAAATTTGCATTATATTGGGTATCAAAATTTCCTAATAATGCATTTTTTGTATAATCCAGACCTAAATTTACCACATCAATTGATTTTTTATTAGTTTGTGCACCATCGTTTTTATCTTTCATATCTTTTGTTACAAATGAAAGTTTAGATGTAAGATTTTCAGCTCTTGTTCTAATTATTGGATAAGTTAAATTCAATTCTATATTTTGAGAATCTCCTTTAATCTCTTGATTATCAACATATCTTTTCTCTAATTCATAATCAGTATTTGAGTAAGCAACTTCTCCCCTTAAACCATTTGGCAAAATTGGAAATGAGTAAGCTGTTCTATAATTTGTAAGATTTGTATTAGCTGCTACTAATCCACTAACTGAAAGTTGATCTCCAATTCTAAAAGGATTATTTAAACTAGCTCCTGCCATTGTTCTATAAACACTTGTATATTTACTTCCATAATTATCTGCTATTACATATCCATTAAAAGTTTTTGAAGGCTCCGTTGTAACAATAAAATCACTAGAACCTACTTCACTTCCTGGTCTTACATCAGCTTGAGTAACAACTACACCTTGAGTATCATTTATAATTAACATACTTCGCTCTAGTGTATTTGTTGAAACTACCGTATCTCTTTTTGCTTCATCAAACATAGCTTGAACTATGCTATCTTTTACATTTGAATTATTTGTTAATTTAAATTCTCCATAATTTCCCTCAACAATAGAAATTTTTAAAATTCCATTACTTTCTTTTAAGTTTTGAGCAGGAATATAAGCACGTGCAACAAAGTAACCTTTTTGTCTATAGTACTTAGTCAAGATTGAAGTTGCTTCTTGAATTTGAAAAAAAGTAAGCTCTTTATTTACATATTCACCTAATAACTTTTTTAATTCATCTTCACCTAATTTACTATTTCCATCTATTTTAAAGTCTTTAATAAAAATAGTTTTACCACTTTTATCTTCAATCATAGGAGGAGCAAACTTTTGTTTATCAATCTGTATTAATTCTTCTTTTTTTTGAATTACTTCTTTAGGTACAGATATAGATTTTTCTACATCGGTTATTGTGGGAGTTGCGGCTAGTAGTAAAGAACTCGTTGCAACTGAAAGAGTGATAATATTTATAATATTTAAATGTTTCATTAATATTTCCCTTTTATTATTTATTATTTTTTTTATTTTTTACAACATAAAACTCTTGGTCAACACCCTCTGGAAGTGCCATTCCTCCATTAACAAGCTCTATTATTGAATTATCACCTACAGCAACTCTTGTTTCAAGTGGAATATTTCCTTCTGAATTTGAATTATTTGAATCTTTAGAAAGATTTTTTAATTCACCTAAAGTTATTCTTTCAGTAGATTGTCCTTCTAATGTTGTTGATACTAAAGATAGTTCTTCACTTTGATTTACCCCTAATTTTTGTGCAATATTTTGCATCATTGGAGATGATTGTACAGTTGGAGTCATTGGTAATATAGGCATATTTTGCACTAAATTAACTTTTGGAAGTAATATATCTTTTGGTAAATTTACATTATTAATTGTGTTATTTACTATTGTTGTGATTACTTTTTCTATATTAGTATCTTGTTTTATTGGTGCTGTCTTAGTTGGCTCAGGATTTGGAACTGGCGTTGGCGTTGGCTCAGAAACTGGAGTTGGTGTCGAACCTGATTCAGACCAAGCCAAAGATGGTAATCCACCATTTGCATTAGCATTAATTACCCAAGTAGGTTCAGGAAAAGCTGTAGCCATTATTGCATTTTTTGCAGTTGTGAGAGCCGAAGCAGATGTATTTGTAAAGATTCCTGTTTGAACGGTTCCACCAGTACGGGTGTCACCATTATCCACTAATGTTTGATAGTGTGTGTCATAGTTATATTGTACAGACGCACCAGCCGATACTTTATAATTAGCATTATTTGTATTTAATGGCATATAGTAGTAATCATCATCAGCAACACTGTATAAATTCACATATTCAGCACTTTCAAATGCTCTACCTACTGCATTGGCTTGCCCAGATGTCGTACTGCTCCATAATACATTCGTTAAACCTAGATTTGGGTTATCTATTTCATTGGCACCTGATTCACCGATAACACCACCCACTGCCGTTGAGCCACTGACTGCTCCACTTACAGATACATTATTAAGGGTCACAGTGTCATCGCCATCAATCAAACCTATAAATCCCCCCACATTTGTTACCCCTGTAACATTAGTAGCAGTAAATGAATTTGAAATATCTGCACTGGCATCGTTTTCTAAAATTCCGATAAACCCGCCAACATTTGTCGTCCCCTGAACGGTTCCTTTGCTAAATGAATTATTAATAGTTACTGTTGTATCGTCAACACCACCAATAAATCCACCCACATTTTCAGAAGAAGTGACTGCCTGAGATAGCACATCTCCTGAGTTGTATGCATTTGTAATTTCTGTAGTTCTACCTACATAACCTATAAATCCACCGATATTGTTAGCTGTATTACCAATAGCGGTCACTGTACCTGTATTAAAAGTGTCGCTTATTACAGGAAGACCCCTATTAATATATCCAACAATTCCTCCTACAAATGCAGTTCCAGCGACACTCCCTGTATTGAATGATTCTTTTATGTAGCCATCGGCATAACCTCTAACATAACCAACAAGACCTCCTGCATATCTAATTGCATAGTCTGTAGTATCTGCCATTGCTCCAATATTGCCCGTATTAAATGACTTTTCTATCATTAATCCATCACCATCAAAGTATCCAACCAAACCGCCAGCACCTTCATATGCAAATTTCACATCCCCTTTTGAAGAGGAATCTGTTATGGTTAAATAACCCTCTCCATAACCAACAAGTCCACCCACATACTGGCTTCCCTCAACATCAACATCGGCGTGTACATTATCGATGATTACATTATTGGTATAACCTATTAATCCTCCAAAATAACCATCACTGGCATCCTTAGTTCCTTTAACGCTTCCTTGTAATATCATATTTGAGATACTTGCATCTCTCATCCATCCTGCAAGGGCTCCATAATTATTACCAGTACCACTTATATCTACATTGGTAAGTGCCAAATTACTTACGCTACCACCGTAAATACCAGAGAATAAACCTTTACCCCCTGTTCCAACAGTGTCATCTATGTTCATACCATCGATGGTGTGTCCCAAACCGTTAAAAACTCCTGTAAAATCATAATCTCCACCACCTATTGTTTTCAAACTATAGGCGCTGAGATCGATGTCACCACCTAAAACATATTTGCCTGCTAAAGATGCTTCAACAACATTCGCGGCCGGCCGCGAAGGATGTCCAAGTGGTAACATTTTATAAAAGGCATAATTTGAATCTATTGCTGAAAGACCAGCTCTATCTCTAATAACCGTATATTCAACACTACCACTACCAGCATCTCCGACACTATAAAATTTACTTGTATCATTGAGTGTAACTTTTGCACCAAAAGTGGTGTGGTCTGCATTCATTTTTAGATTGATTCCACCACGATTTCCATAACTGTTTCCACCATTCCATCCATATTGAAGATAGAGACTTGCAGTATCATTTACAGTAATGTCTGCATTGATATTAATGTCATTGTATGCTTTGAGGTATAAACCATGTGTTCCACCATAAGTGATACTTGAATTTACATATATGTTCCCCTCATCTGCACCATCACCTGTTGTTGAGATAATAACATCAGTTGTTGCAAGTGCAGCCATAATCGCACTGGCACTTACAGTTGAACCATTATTTGATTTTTCACCTTCGCCAAGTGGATAATTTATCAAATCACCGCTATCTGCAATAGTTACATTTATTGGGTCTAATAACCAAGTTTTTGCTTGAATTTTAGCTGTGGCATCGATTTGTAACTCTCGTCCAGAAGTTTCAACAAACCCACCAATAGCTTCAATAGTCCCACTAACTTTAGCTGTTCCACCATGGGCAAAAAGGATAATCTCACCTGAAATATCATCTATTCTTTTAGCCTCAATAAGACCTGTATTATTAACAACCCCTTTTAGTATTTCATCAACTGCATTTGTTGTTAAGAATATCTTTCCACCATCTGCAAGAACTGCGCCTTTATTTTCTACTAAAGCATCAAGTACACCTTTATTTACTGTTAAAGATACAATTGAATTTCCATTTAGATTAATAGTTGCTTCACTTGCTCCTGTTAAATGAACAGTTCCTTTATAAGCTTTTATTGTTCCATTATTTTGAACTGTGTTTGCTAAGAGTGCAACATATCCGCTATCACTAGCTTCTATTGTTCCCATATTTATAACACCTGCTGTGCTATTTCCTGTGAATTTATAATTACCTGCATTAAAATCTGCATCACTTATATTTTTTGTAGTAGCTAAAATACCTGCTGTATTTATTTTTGAATCTTTATTAAACAAAATTCCATTTGAATTTAATATCCAAACTTGTCCATTTGCATTTAATGCTCCATCAATAATACTTCTTTCATTTCCAACTACTCTATTTAAAGTAATAGAGTTTACATTTGGTTGTTTAAAGTTTACTGTTTCATTTGACTTTATAGAAAAATCTTGCCAATTAATAGAGGCTTTATTTGTACTTTGAGTTATATTTGTGGTATTTCCACTTTGAGAAATATTTGCTGTTCCGCTAGTTACTGTTCCACCTGTTGGATTTGCAAAAACTAAAGTTGTACTTGACAATATCGCAGAAACTACAAGGGAAATCTTTCCACCCTTTAAAATACGAAATCGCGAGCCGAAATCACAATTAAACCTTTTCATTATTAGTCCTTTTAGAAAAATTAATTAATTATATATTTCTAAAATCCCATTGGTTAATCATATTAGTCATAAAAAAGTCATAATTTAAAGTTAATAATGTTATTTCTTTTAATTGAGACTTTTTTATGACTAACTTACGATGTGTTTAATATTATTTATTTGTATAATGTCAGTAATTATTCAATTAGGAAAATTATGATAGAAAATTTATCAAATAAAAATTTATTACTTTTAGAAGATAGTGATGATTTTATTGAAAATATAATCTCTTTATTTAATATGTTTGTTAAAAAAACTTTTATTGCAAAAGATATAAATAGTGCAAATAAAATATTAAATGAAGAAACTATTGATATTGTCGTATCTGATATTCATCTTAAAAATGAAAATGGTTTGGATTTTATATATAAAATAAGGGAAACAAACCAAAAAATACCTATTGTTGTATTAAGTGGTTATAAAGATGAAAATTTATTATTTAGAGCCATGACTTTAAATCTTACTGGATATTTAGTAAAACCTGTTAATTTTAAATCATTGGTAGATGTTTTTGAAGAGTGTTCTAAAAAATTATTATCTCAAAATGTTCTAAATGTAATACTAAAAGATGATTTTGTTTATAATAAAAATCTAAAGAATATTTCCAAAAATAATGAAACATTTGAATTAAATAAAAAAGAGATACTTTTTTTTGAATTATTATGTGAAAATAGAACAAAAATTATTACAAAAGATATGATTGCAAATGTTATTTATGAAAATGAACCCATGAGTGATAGTGCTTTAAATAACTTTATTATGAGAATAAGAAAAAGATTTGGAAAAAACTTTTTACACACTATTCCTGATATTGGCTATAAGATGATTGTTTAATGAAACAGCTTACTATCTATTTTATTTTATTAATTTTATATTGTAATAGTGCTTTTGGTGCATCTATTAATCTTACGCAGGAAGAAAAAGAGTTTATTAAAAGTCATCCTACTATTTCATTTAGTGATGTTACGTGGGAGCCTTTTTCAAAAGTTGAAGCTAATAGTTATCAAGGTATTTTCAAAGAGTATTACAAACTTATTGAAGAAAAAACTGGATTAAAATTTGAGTTTAGAAAAATAGGTGATGGAATAGATTTTGAAAAAGTTTTAAATGCCTTAGAAAATAAAAAAATTGATATGATAGATGGAAGTGGAAAAACTTCTGATAGGGAAAAGTATGCAATTTTTGCAGGTCCTTTTATGCAAGTTAATTTGGTTGTTGCCTCAAATAGTCAAAATCCTATTTACAATTTAAAAGAAAACTCTTCAAAACTTACTATTGCTGTAGCAAAAGGTAGTACTGCTTATGAATATATGAAAGAAAAATCATATACGTTCAAACAATTAATTATTACAAATGGAGTTGAGGAGGCTTTAAATCTTGTAAATTCTAAAAAAGCTGATGCAATGGTGGAAAATATTGTTGTAGTTGATTATTTAAAAAGAGAAAAAAATCTCTCTAATATTGAAATTACAACTATCAGTGATTATGAATTCAAAATATATAGTATTATCAGAAATGACTACCCAATTTTAGCCTCAATACTTAACAAAGCAATAGAGCAAATATCAAAAGAAGATTTACTAAAAATCAATAGCCTACTTATACAAAGAACAGTAGAATCAAAACGAAATATCATAGAACTTAATGATGAACAAAAAGAGTACCTCAAAAATAAAAAAGAGATTACAATGTGTGTTGATCCTGATTGGAAACCCTTTGAAATTATTAATAAACAAGGAGAACATGAGGGAATTGCAGCAGATATAATAAAACTTATCGCTAAAAAATTAAATTTAGAAATTACCCTTGTAAAAACAAAAGGTTGGGAAGAGACTTTAGAGTTCTCAAAAAATAAAAAATGTGATATTTTAAGTTTTTTAAATGAAACACCCGAACGAAAAAAATGGCTTACTTTTACAGAACCAATTTTTGAAGATCCAAATGTACTAGTTGCTAGAGCAGAAACACCTATGATTAAAGATTTAAAAAATATAAAAGCTTCAATAGCACTTCCAAAAGGAACAGCTATGTTTGAAAGGTTTTCAAAAGATTTCCCAAATTTGATATTTATTCCTGTTGACAGTGAAAACGAAGCTTTTAATTTAGTTGAAAGTAAAAAAGCCGATTTAACACTAAGGTCACTAATCGTTGCTGCATATACTATAAAAAAAGATGGCTTATTTAATCTAAAAATTGTAGGAAAACCCTTAGAATATTCAAATTATTTACGAATTGGAGTAATAAAAGAAGAAGATATTTTAAAAGATATTTTAAATAGAGCAATAGTGACAATTACAAAAAATGATGTAAATGAAATTGTTAATAAACATGTATTAATAGAAGTTAATAATGTTAATTATTTTAGTATTGGATTTTGGATTTTTATAGGTTTACTTTTCATTATATTTATAATATTACTTTGGAATCATCTTTTAAGAAAAGAGGTAAAAAAAGAGCTTGAAAAAAATCTTGTTCAATCAGAATTATTATTTCAAAAAGAAAAAGAGGCAGAAATAGGTAAACTTATAGCAAATATTTCCCACCAATGGAGAGATTCATTAACAAAAATTAGTTATATTAATCTTACAACCATAGCAAAACTACAACTAAAACAAGAGATTACAAATAACTATTTAGAAAAATCATCAAATGAAATTGAAAAAAGTTTAGATTTTATGTCTCAAACAATGCAAAACTTTTTGGATTATTATAAACCCTCTTCTAATCGTGTTGAATTTGATATTTTAGAGTCTATAAAATCATCAGTAAGTATAATTAACACAAAAATAAAAAATCATAATCTAATTATAAATTACAATATAAAAAACGATATATCTGTAATCTCTATTAGAAATCAATGGATGCAAGTTTGGATTAATTTAATCAATAATTGTATTAATCAAGCAATCAAAGAGAATATTTTAAGTCCAATTATAAATATTACTATAAGAGAGAGTTCAATAATAATTGAAGATAATTGTCGAGGCTTTAATGAAGATATTTTAAATAGGTTTAGAGAAAATGTTTTAAATGGTTTAGGCTTAAAAATGTGTAAAGATATAGTATCAAAAGATGGATGGGATTTTGTAATTATGAATACTACAAGTGGTGCTTTAATTAAAATATATAAAATGGATGGAATTAACAAATGAAAGATGTTGAAATAATGCAAAATTTAAAACATTTTAAAGTTTTATATGTGGAAGATGACTCTTTTCAAATGGAGCAAACTATTGCAATTCTTTCAATGTTTTTTCAAAATATAACAACAGCAACAGATGGATTTGAAGCTTTAAATATATTTAAAAAAGATAAATTTGATTTAATTATTTGTGATATTATTCTTCCTAAAATCTCTGGAATAAAATTTGCTCAAGAAGTTAGAAAAATAGATAAAGATATCGATTTTATTTTTATCTCTGCAAGTACTGATATAAATGATTTTAGAAAAGTTATTCAAATTCAAGCTCTTGATTTTTTAATTAAACCTTATATCTTTGCTGATTTACAAAATGTATTGTTGGAATTTGGAAAGAAACATATCAAAAATAAAATTACACTAGTTGATATAACTACTAATATTCAATATGATGTTTTAAACCATTGTATTATTATAAATGATAAAAAAATTGATTTAACATTAAAAGAGCAACAACTCTTACAATTAGCTACTAAAAATAAAAAAAATGTATTTACCTATAAACAAATTAGTGTAGCTTTAAATTATAAAGAGGTAAATATGAACTCTATAAAAAATATAATTCTAAGACTTAGAAAAAAACTTTCAGTAGATATTTTTGTAAATATTACAGGTATTGGTTATCGCATTGTTTAAATTAAAATCTATTTTATTTTATGGAAGTAATCCTTGCATTCTTGGAAATACCTTCAAATATAGAATAATTATAATAAAAAGTAAGAAATATTATCTATCAATGTTAAGGTTGCTATATCACTTTATAATCATATTTCATTTTAATAGATAATATTTCATCTTTAATGGCAAAAAAAGCATCTACTACCTCAGGATCAAAATGAGTTCCTCTTCCTTCTTTTATAATAGCTTCGGCTTTTTCTATTGTAAAGGATTCCTTGTAAGGGCGTTTTGAAAGAAGTGCATCAAATACATCAGAGATTGTAGTAATTCGTGCTTCAATTGGTATATCTGTACCTTTACGTCCATTTGGATAACCACTTCCATCCCATTTTTCATGGTGATTTAAGGCTATGATTTCTCCTACTTTTATAAATTCAGCATCAGAATTTTTGAGAATTTTTGCACCAATGATTGAATGATTCTTCATTATCTTCCACTCTTCATCATCAAGTTTTCCTGGTTTTAATAGTATTTTATCTGGTATTCCAATTTTCCCAATATCATGCATAACTGCTGCATAACGAATAGTTCTTGCATTATGTTCATCAAATCCCATTTGGCGCGCCACGGCTTCTGCATAGAGACTCATACGCTTTACATGAAGCCCAGTTTCCTCATCTTTATATTCAGCAGCTACAGAGAGTCTAAAAATAGTATCTAGTGAAGCTTTTTCTAACTTATCAAGTGTATTTCTTAATTCTTCAGTTCTTTTTGCTACTTCTATTTCTAGTTCTTTTTGGTAATTGTTTTTTAAATCGTTATAAGCTTTTACTTTAAGCAAAGAACGAACCCTAGATAATAGTTCATGTTTATCAACAGGTTTTGAAATAAAATCATCACAACCAGCTTCTATTCCCCTTATTCTATCTTCTGTTTCTCGTAACGCAGTGACTAAGATTATTGGTAACTGTTGTAACTTTTCAATTGTTCTTACTCTTTTGGTAACTTCAAATCCATCCATATTTGGCATCATAACATCTAGTAATACTAAATCAATTTGATTAGTAAGAAGAATTTCTAATGCTTCTTTACCATTTGAAGCTGTAACAATTTTGTATCCGTATGGGAAAAGATAAGCTTCTAGAAGTTCAATATTCTGTGGCTGATCATCAACAATTAAGATTGTGGCATTTTCTTGCATAATTTTTTACCTCTTTATATCTTATTTTTTTGTAACAGAAAACTTATTTAATAAATTTACCAATGTCTTTTGCAAAAGTTCTTGTATCTATTGGCTTACTGATAAATCCACTATTTGGAATAGTTATAAGTGCTTGTTTTTCAGCTTCTAGAACTGAGGCAGTCACAAAAACAACAGGTATTTTAATTATGTTTTTATCTTTTCTTAAGATATTAATAGCTTCAAGACCAGACATATCTGGAAGTCGAACATCCATAATAATAACATCTGGCATCTCTTTTTTAATCAAGGCAATTCCATCTGTAGCATTAATAGCCTCATAAACTTCAAAACCAGCTATTTCCATTAGGTCTTTTTCTAATAATAGATTATTTGCATTATCATCAACAATAACAATTTTATTTTTCATTTAAATTCCTTCAATATGCTGTATTGGTAAAGTAAAACGAACTAAAGTACCTTTTTCAAGTCCTTCAGATTCCACTATAAGCTTCCCACCATGTAACTCAACGAGCTTTTTAGAAAGTGGTAAGCCAAGACCTGTTCCTTCAGTTACAGATGAATATGGAGTATCAACACGGAAAAAACCTCCAAATATTTTTTCCATATTTTCAGCTGCAATGCCAATTCCTCTATCCCAAATTATAATTTCTATATTAGCATCAACGATCATTGCTTTCATTCCTATTTCACTATTTGCATGGCTAAATTTAATGGCATTTGAAAGGAGATTATAAATTATCTCTTTTACTTTAAGTTCATCTGCTTCAATATCTGAAATGGCACTGTCAATCTCTAAGCGAATATGAAGTTTATTTTTAGAAACTAAATCGGCTACTAACATAGAAATTTCATTAAGAAGAGTTGTCATATTAAAATGTGATAAGGAAAGAGTCATCTTTCCAGCTTCAACTTTTGCCATATCAAGTATTTGATTTATCAACAAAAGTAGATGTTTACCACTACTTAAGACATTATTTACATATTGCTTTTGTTTAACATTTAAAGGTCCAAAGGTTTCGTCATATAAAACTTCTGAAAAACCATTAATTGAGTTAAGTGGGGTTCGGAGTTCATGGGACATATTGGAAAGAAATTCAGATTTTACTTGAGCCGCATATTTTAACTTAATAGTTAATTCAGTCAATTCATTATGGGCTTTTTCCAGTCCACCTTCTATTTCACGACGCTCTGTAATATCTTCAATTGCCAAAAGAATAATTCGCTCTTTTCCTCTAGCTTGTTCAATCTGCCTTGCATTTAAAAGCATAATACGTCTGCCAATAGTTGCAAAGTCATGTTCAACTTCGTAGTCATCAAAGGTTGTTTTTTTAGGGAGAATATTTTCTAGAAGTTCTCGCAACTTTGGGATGTTCCACTGTTTATTTCCTAAATCGTAAATCAGTTGACCAACAGTCTCTTCAGGTTTAACTTTAAAAAAATCATAAAAAGAGCGACTAACTGTGACAACTCTTAAATCTTGATTTAAAGAGATTAAAGGTTCTCTAACTGTGTTGATAACACTTTCAGCAAACTCACTTGCTGCATCAGCAGATTTTTTAATGATTTCTAACTCTTTTCTTGTTTTTTCCAATCCATCTTCTATTTCACGACGCTCTGTAATATCTTCAATTGCCAAAAGAATAATTCTTTTTTTACCCCTTGCTTGTTTAATTTGTCTGGCATTTAAAAGCATAATTTTTCTGCCAATAGTTGCAAAGTCATGTTCAACTTCATAGTCATCAAAGGTTGTTTTTTGTGGAAGAATATTTTCAAGAAGCTCCCTTAATTTGGGGATATTCCACTGTTTATTTCCTAAATCATAAATCAGTTGTCCCTCTGTCTCTTCTGGATTAACTTTAAAAAAATCATAAAAAGAACGACTAACTGTGACTACTCTTAAATCTTGATCCAAAACTATTAATGGTTCACGAACAGTGTTGATAATGCTTTGTGCATAATCAATTGATTTTAACTTACTCTCTTTTAATAACATTCTTAAGTTCCTTTATTTATGGTAAGTATTATAAAAAATTCTATCTTTATTAAATTGTTTAATAATGAAGTTATAATTTATCTCCATATTTTTCACATCAAAATATTCAATATCTTCTAATAAAATATCTATGAAAGCATTTTCATAAAAATCTAAATTTTTAGCTTCTAACTCATTAAAAACTTCTTTACTTTCAATTCTTATTAACTCTTTTGAATCTCCTATAAAATATGTAATATTGTTAAAAAATGAATTATGATAAGTATTATCTGTAACAATTTTTACAATAGCATTTTTATTTTTATCGTAATTTATTGTAATACTGGAAGCTTCTGCAATATCTTCTAAAAAAATATTGTGTAGATGATTTGATTGTTTTAGAATTTCTTGTTTATTTGAAAATAGATTATTCGAATATTTTGTTTGGTCTAATGTTTTATACAAAAAAACAACTATTATCATAAATAAAGTAATAGAGATTATGAGTTCTAAAAGAGTAAATGCTTTTTTCATAATTGGATTTTAAAGCTATAAAGTTTTTTCTTAATATCACTATTTTCTAAACTAAATGTTCTTGAAAATGTAGTTATATTTATAGTATTAGAATCACTATTTATAGATTCTGAATCTATTTTTTCATCTTTTATAGTTACTTTTATATCTTTTAATTCTCTTTTTACATCTTCATTTTCAAACTTATAATTTTTATATAAATCTATCTCCTCATTTTTGTTTTCTATGTTGTTCTTAAAATCTATTGCTAAAAGAATATAATCATTTACTTTTGTTTTTTCATCACTTTTTGAGATTAAAAAAATATTCTCACTTTTTATTTGAAGTAGGGTTATCATTACAAAACTTAGTATTACTATTGAAACAATGACTTCCATCAAAGAAAAAGCTTTTTTCACTATTTTATACCTATTCTTATAACTTCAGAAACTGATGTATCACCATTTTCTAGCATCATTTTTAGTTGTTTATCTAAACTTATCATTCCATTTTTAATGGCTAATTTCATCAAAGTATTATCATCAACATCACCTTTTAAATACTCTTTAATTTCATCATTTATAATAAACAGTTCTCCGATGGCAACTCTTCCTTTATATCCAGTAAAATTACAAGACTTACAACCAACGGGTTTAAATATAGTTTTATTTGAATCAAATCCAAAAAGGTTGTGAGAAGCTAATGAATCATCGGCGCATTTACAATCACTACAAAGTTTTCGTACTAATCTTTGAGCTAAAACTGCAAGTAATGAAGATGAAATCAGAAATCTTTCAACTCCCATATCAATGAGCCTAGTAATTGCAGCTGGCGCTCTATTTGTATGAAGAGTTGAAAAAAGTAAATGTCCTGTAAGTGCTGATTGAACAGCTATTGATGCTGTTTCACTATCTCTTATTTCTCCAAGCATTATAATATCAGGGTCTTGTCTTAGAATTGATCTTAAACCTGTTGCAAATGTAAGTCCTACTTTATTATTAACTTGTATTTGTGAAAATTTATTTGATTTATATTCAACTGGGTCTTCAACTGTAATAATATTTTTTTCCTCACTTACAACTTGATGTAAAAGCGAGTGAAGAGTTGTTGATTTTCCACTTCCAGTTGGGCCAGTTACTAATACCATTCCATAAGAGTTCCCTAATACACTTTCCAGCTCATCGGTTATATATGAAGGAAAACCTAACTCTTTGATACTTAAAATATCTTCACTTTGCATCAAGATTCTCATAACAACTCTTTCACCATAAAAAGTAGGAAGAATTGAAATCCTAATATCCAAAGTTTTTCCAGCAACTTTTATTTGAGTTCGTCCATCTTGGGGAACTCTTTTTTCACTAATATCAAGATTTGAAACAACTTTTATTCTTGATATTACTAATGACATAATATTTTTATCAAGTTCTATATGTTTTGTTAAAACTCCATCAACTCTGTATCTTACTTCTGCTTTGAATTCATGCATTTCAATATGAATATCTGATGATTTTTTCTTTATCGCTTGATAAAAAAGTGAATTTACAAATTTAATAATTGGAGCTGATTCTTCAGAAGTTAAAATATCACTTCCAACTTTTAAAAATTCACTAACAGAAAAATCTTCATCACTTAAAGTAGCATCTTCTTGTTCTTGCTGGACAGCGCTCATCTCTTTATCTGTTTTTATCTCTAAAAATTTATTATAAAGTTTTTCAAAAGAGATGTCATCTAAAAAAACTATCTCTTCTCTTGCGTCAAGTTTTGATAGATAATCTAAAGAGATACTCATATAATCCCTTGAAAGAGCGATTACAATTAGCTCATCTATCTTTGTATATAAAACATAGTTTTTTAATGCTGTTGTATAATTATTTGCTTCATCAAAAGGGATTAAATTTAGATTATGGATTTCATTTATATTCATATTAATTACCTAAAACTTCTTTTACTCTTTGTTCATGCGCAGAACTATTATCAACTTGAGAATTAGACTTTTCACTACTTAAATCTTTCATCTGGTTATTTAATTCAGTAATTTTTTTTTCTCTTTTTTGAGTATCAATTTTTTTCTTAATTGCATCTTCTTTTAATCTTATTAAAGAATCTTCTAAATATTTATCTTCCATACCTTTAAGTTCTGCTAACTGATTTCTAACATATGTTATATCTTTTGCTTTTGGTATCATATATGGAGTAATAATAACTACTAAATTATTCTTTTTCATTGTTGTTGAATCATTTGTAAATAAGCTTCCAACCAGAGGTATTTCACCTAAAAGTGGAACTTTTTGGATTGTTGATTCATTTTTATTTTCTATTAATCCTCCAATTATTACACTCTCTCCATTATTTAAAATAGCTGTTGTTTTAATCTCTTTTTTTAAAGTATCAGGATTACCACTAGCAGTTTGAGTAGTTTTAATTCCCTCTAATAATGTACTTATTTCAAGAGTAACTTTTGATTCACTAGAAATTCTTGGTTTTACTTTTAGTGTTAATCCTACATCTTCTCTTTGGTAATTTTTTCTTTCTGTTCCTCCATCGGTTACAGAACTTGATGTCTGAATAGAGATTTTTTCACCCACATAAATTGAACTCTCTTTATTATTAACGGCTAAAATCGATGGTTCAGAAACTACATCTAAAGCACCATTTTGTTTTAATAGATTTAATGAAGCTCCAAGTGCTAAACCTGATTTTATATTAGGAATGTCTAAACCAATTAAATTTGTAACATTTGTAATTAAAGATTTGTCTCCTCCATTTAAATTTGAAGAAAAAGTTGCAAGTCCATTACTTCCTGATGTTCCACCAAATATTCCATATTGAACTCCAATATTATCAACCAACTCATCATTTACTTCAATGATTCTAGCTTGGACATAAACTTGACCTTTTTCCTTATCTAATTCTTCTACTAATTTACTAATATAATCAAGTTCATCAGATGGTCCCATTACAACTATTGCATTTGATTCTTCATCTGCTGAAACTAAAGGTTTACTATTTGGATCGGTATATGTTTTTTTACCTACGATTGAATCTAGTATTTTTATCACATTTACAGCATCAACATTTTTTAAAGAGAAAACTTTTACTTCCCTTTTTATTAAAGAACTATTACTATCAACATTTTTTATATATCTAGCTAGATAGTTTATATTACTTTTTTCACCTATTATTACTACAGAGTTGTTATCTTTATTGTCTATTATTGAAACTTTTTGTGTTTCTACTTTATCATTGAATTTTGATTTTGCAATTGCATCTAAATTCTTTTTAGCTTCACTTGCATCAATATTCTTTAATTCAACAATTACTGTATCTTTATTGGCTCCTGAAGTCATAATATTTACAACTTCTTTAACTGTTGAAATGTTATCTTTGAAATCTGTAATTACTAAGGCATTTGAATCTTTATTAGTAACTAACTTTCCTTCTTTTGAAATAAGATGTCTTATTTTTGATGCAACATAATCAACATCAGCATCTTTTACTGTAAAAACCTCTGTTACCATCCAGTATAAATCATCTTTTGGACTGTTATTTGCAATGGGAAGATTACTATTTGCACTCTCATTTAGTTTAACAATTCTTAACATCTCATTACTTTGGACTAATGAATAACCCTTATCTTCAAGTACAAAACCTAAGATTTTTATTAACTCATCTTTATTCACAGGTTTATTTGAAACAAAGTCAACATTTCCTTTTATATCTTCTGTAATTAGGATATTTTTATCTATTATTTTAGAAGTAATCTTTACTAAATCCATAATCTTCAAATCTTTAAAATTTATATTTATTTTTTCTTCAGCATTTAAAGAAAAAACAAATACTCCTATCAACAAAATCTTACTAATTAATCTCATAATTCAACTCCACTACTTCATTTTTTCTTAAAACTTCAATATTCAAATAAGTCGTATCTTTAACATTCATGTAAACTTTCATGGCATCAGCATAAGAGCTTAATGTATTATTATTAATACTCTTTATTGTATCCCCATCTTTTAAACCAATTTTCTCAAAAACAGAATTTTTTGTTATCTTACTTATTTTGAACCCCTCAATTTTATTGCCATTTGTAATCTCATCTATTGTTATATCTTTCCAAACTTTATCTATATTTGAAGTATAAGAGTTCAGATAATCTCTACTAATTATTGCTCCATTATTTTTTATAACTATCTCTTGGTTTTTATTATTTGAGGAATCTACAATAGTTAAATCAGCACTACCTTCTTCATTTATTTCTAATTTAAACTCTTTATTGTCCTTTATAAAAAGTACAAAATTCTTATAAAATTTAAAAAGTGTATAGCCATCAATTTGTTCACCTTGAGCTAAAATAAAACTATTTTCCCCTGATTTTTCTTCTATAGTTATCCAACCAACATCATTACTAATTAAATAAATGGCTTTTAAATTGTACTTTGCTAAAGTCTGCACAATCTGTTTTGAATTTCCATCATCAACTTTTTTATCTATGTTTTTTGTATTTGAGTAAAAACCATATTTTTTATAATCTAAAAATAAAAAGTCATTTTTTACAAAATCAACACCACTTTTTGGAAGATAAAAAAAGATTACACTATTTAATAAAAAAGCAAATAAAATCACATATATCAAAGGCAATGATTTTTGGAATAGGGTATTAAAATTTATATACATAAACATACCTTTCATTTTCAAGTTTCATATATCTTAAAAGGTTAGTATATGAATTTTTCATCAAAGTCGAAGCATTTAGTTCAATTCTAATTTCTCTTTTTAAAATATTTATATTTCCACTTACTTCACCAAAAGTTCCACTTGATTTAATATTGATTTTATTAACATCCAAAATAGAGTGTTCAAAAATAACTTCATTTATTGGAGTAGGGGCAAAAGAACTTAAAGTATCTAAAAAGTTAATATTTTTAAAAATAACTTTTGTTTGAAATAAATATGTTTTAAAAGTAACATCATCTACTTTTGCCATATTAATTCCTTGATAAAAAATATCTGCATTTATCACAGAAAAGGAAAATAGTTTCTCTTTTTTTGTCTCATTTGAAACTATAATTTGACTTTTTTCTAACTCTTTTTCCAAAAGATTATAAAAAGATTCTTTTGGTAAAAATATTATAAAAAATACAATAAAAGCAAAAAGATATAAAAAGAGTTTTAATATTTTTTTCATTATTTGATACCTATTTCTAAATTTATAGAGTTTTTATCTACTTGCATTTTTTTGATTATTAGTTGTTTATTTAAAACCTTGTTTAAAAAAATATCCAAGATTTCTGGATTGACTGAATCAATTTTTATTTTAATAAGCTCTTTTGTTGAACTTCTTAAAATCTGCTCTTTTGCAAAAATTTGACTTTTTAAAATTTCATCTAAGATATTATTTACATACTTTTCACTTGTCCAAGTATTTACTGAATTTTTAAATTCTAAAGCTTTAATTTCTAACTTTTTTGTCTCTTCGACTTTTTTGTAATAGTCATTTCTTCCATTTGAAATTGAATAAAAAGATAAAAAAACTATTGTGATAAAAAGCAGAATTATATATAAAGGATTTAATCTATTCATAACTGAACCTTTATATTTAGAATCAAATTATTTGTAGTACTTGAAATTATTTTATATTTTTTTGAAATATAATCTTCAGTTTTTTTCTTATCAACAGTTAAAAGATTTATTTCTAATACATCACCTTGTAGTGTTAGGTCTTTTATATTTGCATTATTATTTGCTAAGATATAAAACAAGGCTTCTCTTTTATTTATCTCTTTTTGGGCAACAGTTGTATTTGTTTTTATTATTGAATCAATTTGAATTGTGCTTGAAGGAAGATTGTTTGAGAGTTTAATTCTTTCTATTTTTTCATCAAGTTTTGATATTTCATTTTCATAAGCAAAATATTTTAAAAAGTTAATTGTAAAAATAATCGTACAAATAATCAAAACCATATAAATTTGTTTTGAACTCAAAAAGTTATTATAAAACTTTATATCTATTTTATTTGAAGATAGATTTATATTTTCAATGAAATCATTTAAAACTATTTTTTGATTTAATACTTCATTTGGAACTTTTACTAATATATCATCACTTGTATATAAAAAGCTTTTATCATTTATACAAAACTCTCTAAAATTCTTACACTCATTTTGTGCAAAATAGATAGCATTTACCAAAGATAAATTAATACCTGAGTTTTTTACAGCTTCAAATATTTTTTTATTTATATATGCAAAACATAGATATTTATTCTCTTTTATTTTTATTACTTGATAAGAGAGTTTATTTGCTTCTTCTAAAATATCCTCAAATAATGCCGGTATTACAGCTTTTGCCTGTGTTATATTTTTTACAGGTATATCAAATATTCTAACCCAATAAAACTCAGGTGATAAAATAATATCTACCTTTGAGGTTTCATTTATTTTCATGTTAGAACATAAAAAGATTTTTTTACTTTTACTTGAAACTAAGCTCAAAATACTCTACTCCTCCATTTTTATTTAATATATAATATGCTTTTGCAAACTGTTTTAAATATTCTACTTTTACAAATAGTTCATAAAAAAGAATCTCTTTTTTTTCATTTTTGATATTGGTACCTTTTTTATCAAATTTTATAAAACCCAAATAATCTTTTAAATCTAAAATCCTTTTGTCATAACTCTCATTTTTAGCATTTAATAATAATTCATTTAGTTGCTTATAGTTTTTTATATCTTCTTGCTCTTTCATTAAATATATAAAAGTTTCAGTATCATAAATATCATTTTCCACAAAAAACTTTTTTATAGATTCATAATCTTTTTCATCCTTGCTTTTTAAAAGGTTAATATTATATTTATCATACTCTTGAAGTTTTACTATGATTTTCGCATCTTTTACAACTATTGGATAATCAACATCTAAATAAGAGCCAATATCATTTCCTTGATTTTGAGATAAAATTTTTGATACTTCATCTTTTGTATTATTTATAAGAAACATTATTTGTGTTTTAGCAAACTTACTATTTTGCTCATTTATATAAGAATTTGTATCCTCAAGATTTTTCAAAATCAATAATGAAACAGCTGCTATAAAAAATAGTGAAATTAATAAAACTATAGATTTTTTCATCTTAACCCAAATTCATAGAGAAGATTGGTAAAAGCATTGCAATTACTATAAATCCAATTGTTGAACCTACAAAAAGCATAAATATAGGTTCCAATAAAGCTAAAAATATATCTGTTTTATCTTTATTTGCTTCGTTATATAAAGAAGCTAAATTATTTAAAATTTGAGCTAATTTACTTGTATCTTCTCCAATTGCAATTGAGTGGATAAATGCTTCATCAATTTTATATATTTTATTATTGCTAAGTAACACAGAGAGTTTTTTCCCTTCAACTACACTTTTTGAAGCTTCAATAAAAACTCTTTTTATTACAGAATTTTTTAAAATATTTGCACCTAAGTTTATGGCTTGAACTATTGGAACTCCTGATTTTATAAGTATTGAGTTCATATAAGAAAATCTTGAAAGTTCACCTTGTTCTATCATTGTTGAAAAAAATGGGATTTTTAAACAAAACTTATCAAAGGCATATTTAAAAGTTTTTGATTTTTTCAGTAAAAAGATAAATCCACCAATGATTACAATAAAAACTAAAATCACATAAGCATAATTATTTGAAAAAAAATCTCCTAAAGCTATAACTATTTTTGTGCTTGTAGGAAGTTCTTGATGTATTTGAGTAAAAATATCTGTGATTTTTGGAACTATGAAACTTAACATAAATCCCACCATAAAAAAAGATATAAAAAGAATAAACATGGGATAAGCCATAGCTGAAGCTACTTGTTTTTTGATTCTATCTTGCTCTTTTAAAAAAGTTGAAAGTTCCAATAACACAGATTCAAGTAATCCACCATTTTCACTTATTTTTATTGATTGTTTATAAAATTCTGGAAGTTTTAGTACATTTTGAGAATCTAAAGCTAAATAAAAAGTCTTTCCTTCATCCAAATATGTAGCAATTGATTCAAAAAAAGAACCTAAAGTTTTGTCATTTTTATATCTTTGTTTTAATAAATCTATTGATTGAATTAAAGAAATCCCTGAATTTAAATAGATACTTAAATCCCGACTTAAGTATGATAAATTGGCTAAATTGATACTTTTTTTTCTTTTAAAAGATAAATTTGATAAAGAAAAATTCTCTTCTTCCAAAGAAATATGTAAAATACCCTTTGCTTTTAGTTTTAGTTTTGCCTCTTCTAAAGAAGCTGCTTCAAGTTTTGATTTGACTTTCAAACCATTTGAATCAAAACCATTATACTTAAAAAGCATCTTTCACCTTTGTTTTATTTATATTAAAAACTTCAAAACTTTCATTTAAAGATTTATATATTTTGGGTTTTGTAAAAATTGAATTAAAAACAAAAATTTCGCTATTTAAAGTATCAGCCATAAACTCATTTGTTTTATAATCTGAATTTATTTTCAATTCAAAAATTACATCGTGATTTGCATTATCAACTCTTAACTCTTCAAACTCTACTTTTTTTTCATCTGAGTTGTATTCGTATATATCAGGTTTTGTTTTAAAAAAGTTTGTTACTTTAAAGTCTTTATCTAGGATTCCATCTTTTTTTATATAACAAGAAAAATCATCTTCAATACATAAAAAAGATAACTCTTTTTCAAACTCAAAGTTATTTAATAAATACTCTTTTAAATTAAATAAATCTAATATTTTTTCATCTTTCTTTACACTAAAACTATTATTTGAGAAAACTAAAAAATAAGTAGTAGAAATAAGCACTATTACGATAATTAATTCAATTAGAGTAAAAGCTTTTTTTACCCTAATCAAACTCATATTTAGTTGCCACATTTTGACAAATATATATCATCTTGGCTATTTTCTTTTTTATCAGCGCCAAATGATACTAAATCAAATCCATCTTCATTTGCCACATAAATGAATTCTTTCATCCAAGCATCTTTTGGAGTTTTTCCGTCTTCAAAGTATTTTTTTTCAACTAAAAGTTTTAATCCCTCTTCAGTTTTTGGGTAACTAGAAGTATCAAGTTTGTACATTTTTAACGTTTGAGCGATACTTTTCATTTGAATACAAACCAACTTATTTTTTGCTTCATCACTTTTACCAGTTAAGTTTGGCAAAACAAAAGCTGCAAGTAAACCTAAAATGATAATAACGACCATTAATTCCATTAAAGAAAATGCTTTTTTCAATACTTTTCCCTTCTTTATTTTTTTCAATTTAGAAGGAAACTTACCTTCGTTAATAAGAATACTTTGTATACCTAAAATAACAAACAATAGATTATTTATTAGGAACAAGCTTTAAATCAGGATATTTTTCTCTAAAAACACGCTCGTTTTCATTCATAAGTACTGTTCCATCAATAGAATCTTTATTCCCTTGTTCTATATTTTGTTTCCCAGCAGTCATATCCTCATTTCCTTTTTTTACCAATTTCTCACCTTCTTTTACAGACTTTTCACCATCTTTTATCATTTTTTCGCCTGATAGTTTTAGATTTGATCCACGATCCCATTCTTTAGCTATTGCTCTTTGGTTAAGGCTCATTTCCTTTTCGTCTTGTGCATGCATACGCATAAAATCACCTGTTGTGGGTGCTTTATCTGCACATCCTGAAAATGCGATAATCGCAAGAGTAGTAAGTGTCGCTAGTTTAAAATTTTTCATGTAATTTCCTTATATTTATATATCTATTTGAAGTAATATTGTTAAAAATGGTTTTCTTATTTTTAGATAGAATTCTAAAAATTACTCTGCCTATTGTTGAATTATTTCAAGTAAAACTCTCATGTTAGCTTTCGCTGCTTTTGAATTAATATTACTTGGATCAACCTCATGTATTGCAGGTCTTGTCTCTCCATATCCAATAACAGAGATTTTATCTGTTGTAAAAAGGTTTTCTTGAACTAGATAATCTTTAACCGATTGTGCTCTTCTTTCACTCAATCCTTGGTTATATATTTCAGTACCACTTTGAGATGTATATCCAGCTACTCGCATCCTAATTTTAGGGTTTTCTTTCAATTGAATAATAACTTTTTTAAGTGCATCTCTTGCCTCTTTATTAAGAGTAGACTTATCAAACTCGAAATGGATGTCCTCGAAAACAAGAACAACTGATTTGTCTTGTTTTACACTTTCTCTTATCTTTTCTTCAGCATCTACTGCTGTTACAATAATAAGTATCTCTTCTTTTTTTGAAATAATTGCAATAACTTTTTCTTTTTCTGCAACAGGAATAACTTCTTTGGTCACACCAAATTTATATATAAGACCTATTGAGAAAAAATCTATATCTCCATCATTACCAACGGCATCATTAATTCGATAACGTTCTGCTTCTAAGCGTAGTGCAAGGGCTTCAGTTAATGCGTATTGAAGTCCAGCTCCAAACTTATAATTCAAATCATTTTCTTTGGGGCTATTATCTGATATAGAGATAGTTCCTGTTGTGCCAAAAGAGTCTTTTGATTGAGCATAATTTGCTCCAATTCTAGCAAATGCAGAAAAGTCTTCTGTAATAGGCAAAATAGCAACGGCATCAAGATTTAGACCCATGATTTTTATATCACCATTTAATGTTCCACCCGGTGTTGATAAGGAATAATCAAATTTACCAAGATTAAAATAACCACCCTCTAGGGCAAAATTTTCATTAAATTGATAGCCTCCAAAAAGCTTGTAGCCAAGGTCCTGTTCATCATCACTATATGAGTAGTTTGTTAAATTTTGAGTAATTTTATCTTTATCTATATTTGCAGTTGAAATACCGACATTACCACCCATGTACCAGCCTTCACTATAATCTGTTGTCGTTTGCGCAATCAATGGATTCGCAAAGGCAGCAAACAGTAAAAAACTAGCTGATTTTGTAGCTCGTATAACTGTAGTTTTCATTTTCTTTCCTATTAAGTATTAAGATTTCCTACTAAATATTGTAAAGATAGTAGGGATAATCTTATATATTTTGATACAAACTATCTTATGAACTTTTTTTACTCACACCCTATAGGTGCAAGTGCATTTCCTGGTACTGAAACACGGTTAGAATCAAATACAAATGCGCCATCTGTAAAAGCACCGGCAAATAATCTACCACATGAGCTTGTTCCATTTACCATTGTAATATCTCTATATGCAAGTATGTTCCCATTCCAAGTAGTATTCGTTTGGAGTGTGGCATCAGATCCAGCTTGCCAATAAACATTTGATGCCTTTGCACCACCTACTAATAGTATACGAGCATTAGGTGCTGTACCAACAGTTGAAGCTGATTGGAAAACAAAGGTAGCATTTGCATCACCTTGTGCATCAAGAGTCAAATCACCTGTGATAAGAATAGATGTGTTAGATGTATACACACCAGCATAGAAGAGATTGTCTCCCTCAACTAGTATAGCTCCTGGATCACCTAAAGTAGTTCCAGCTGCTATTGCAGTTCCTCCTGGCATATTCGCAGGAGTAATACTAAGATATGCTGCACGCAAATCATCCGTAATATTTTGAGCAGTTGTTGTATCTGGATAAGGGGGAGTTTTACTAACTACTGTTCCATTAATTAAAGGAACCTTAGTTGGACCGCCACAAAGACCAATTCCACCAGCTCCATCAACTGGAACACCATTACATTCAGCAGTTGGATTTAACACAACATCTCCATCTATTTGTGTTGTAGGTAAGGTAGGAGTGTTAGTTATTCCAGCAGTTGCAGCAATTCCATATGGTGAAGATAGCTCAAGTGCCACAATTTCTGGTGGTATTGCTGGTGTCGCAGTTGTTGTAAAAATCCAAGTATAATCATTTAGCATTGCACTACCTGCCAAATCTTTTGCTACAGTTGTAATTGTTGCAGTGTAACTGGTATTTGCTGTTAAATTCAATGTCGGTTTAAAAGCAGCAATTTTGTTGATTACAGAGTACGTTACAGTTCCAGCTATATTAACAGCAGGGTTAAGTGTTTCTTTCATGCTAAAAGTTGCTGGTGTAGTTTCAGTAATTGATAATGGCATCATTGCTTCACTAAAAGTTGCAGTAATTAATTTTGTGATTGATACATTAGTAGCACCATTTATTGGACTAGTTGAAGTAACTTCAGGAAGAATTGTGTCCAGAATTTGTCCTGTTGTAAATGTCCAAACATAGTTATTTAAAAGCGCAATTCCATCTGCACTCTTAGCACTAGTACTAATGGTAGCGGTATAAAGAGTATTTTGTAGTAAGTCTGCCGAAAGTGCAAGATTTGCCACTTTATTTGCATAAGTAACTCCTAATACAGGCGCAGTTAGATTATTCTCATCTAAGAGTGTAAAACTAGTTGTAGTCAGTGTTGCCGAATCCATTGGGATACTAAATTCGGCTGTAATATTCCTAGTAGTATAGCTTACATTTATATCGTTGTTTGCAGGTGATACTGCAATTACCACAGGTGAAGCAATGTTTGCACCTTGTCCAAGAATTGGAGATCCACTACTACTACCTCCACCTCCACCACATCCACTCGCAAGGATGCTCATTATTATTGCTATAAACCAAACAATAACTCTCTTTTGAATAATTTTAGACATTTTAACTCCTTTAACAACAAATTAATATTTTTAGATTTGTATTAATGAATATAGTATCTTGAATTAGCTAGTAAATATAGTCATGAGAAAGGAGGAATAAGGTAAGAAAAATCCTATATGTTATGTCGCTTAAATTGCTAAAAAAATAGTTTTAAGTTAAGCCAAGAGGAGATATCTAAAAGTAAACATACCTCTTGTTTTAGATAGTATAAGTTAGGCTTTTTTAATTATACTGATTAGATATAACAAAAGAACAGCTCCAATAGTAGCCATAAGTATAGAACCTATTAATCCGCCTGTTGTTATCCCAAAAAGTCCAAATACAAAGCCACCCAATATAGAGCCTAATATTCCCACGATAATATTGCCTATAATTCCAAAGTCTCTTCCTTTGGTTATGTTGCCTGCTAACCATCCAACTAGCGCACCAATCGCTAAAAATATTATTAAGTTAATGATATTCATAATGTCTCCAATTTTAATATTATTTGAAATTAGTCAGTTTTTTTCTCTATATATTTAGCACCATCATTTACTTTATCTTTACTCCATTGTGTACCTTTTGAGGTATCCTCTTTCGCACCTTTCCATGTTCCACTACAACCACTAGCTACAAGGGCCATAAATATAAGTATTATAATTGTTAAACTTTTTTTCATTTCATATCCTTTTTGTTTATACGCATTTTTTGTATTCATTGTATTTCTTTTAGTAGTAGGTATTCTTTTCCTTATCTATGCGAATTAAACGCTCGGATTGAATACCTTTTCCTACTTGGAATTTCTTATTTAGTTAAAAACGGAAATTAACACCAAGATACCACATACGAAGATTATCCGCACTAACATCAACACCAAGAATAGTATCTTCTCCTTCTTCAATTAAATAACGATAACCTCCATCGATTTCGATATTATCAATTATACGAACGATTGCACCAGCTTGAGCACCGTAGTGCATTCCGCTAAGATCTAGTTTTATTCCAGCAGCTTCTTCTTCAAGACGAGTATATCCAACAACCGGCCCCGCATAAAGTGCAACTGTATTGTCTATAATAGGAGCAATAAAGTCAAATGCCAACGATGCGCTGTCACTGTTTTGTACATTTCCAGTTGGTTCTACATAGGTATATGAGATTGACACACGACCGTTGTTACCTATATATTGTCCTAATGTACCAGTATAATGAGTATCATCATGTTTAGACTCAAAATTACCTATGCCAACACTAGTTTTTAATTCAGCATTTCCAACGCTCAAACCGATATACGGAACATTATCTGAAGCCATTAATCCACAACCGGCAAGTAAAGCCACTAAAAGTATTTTTTTCATCATTTGTCCTTTTAAAATAGAGTTCTTTTAGAACTCTTCTATTTTGCTACGCTAAGACAGCTTGTGTTATCAAACCTCTTTGCACCAAAAATATAACGATTTAAGGAGTACAACCGCTGTTGACTTCTTTACGTGTATTATTTATAAGAGTTTGTATTTCAACATCATCTGTAACAACTTGATTAAGTAATTTTAACGCCTCATTAGATCTTCCTGTATGGCATAAAAGATCAGCCAGATTGTTCAAAGCAAAGAAATATTTAGAATCAATCGATAATATATATCGATAAACTTCCTCCGCTTTACTTATTTGATATACATTATAATAAGCATTTCCCAATGCAAAAAGTAGAGGAATATCATCTGGCCACCTTTTAATAGCAGTTTCATAAGCTATGATAGCTTCATTAGTCAGTCCATTTTTTTCAAGATTATATGCTCTGCTCAAAAACTTTTCTGCCGTGGCAGATGCAGGCAGTTGCCCTGGAGGTAAAAGTACAACTGCCCAATTACCACTTCTCTCCCATAATGCTGCAAAAGTTCCAATCGGTATTGCTTCATTCGGCGTGTCGCCGAAGTGCGTTAAAATGGTTTGCATTTTTACATCATATCCCGTTATTACAGCATAATGCCAAAGGGGATACCAAGAATAACCTCTGTTGACTAATACAATAACTGGATGATTCTCGTTGAGTTCACGAAAAAGTGCATCAAATGTCGGTTCAATTGGATATGCAATTAGACCGTCAGCTTCTGCTGCGGTAACAAGCTCTATTTGTAGCGTGCCACCTTTTCCAGGAATCAATGTTCTCGCATCTAATTCGGAGAGTGATAAATGCGGAATATAAGATGTATGTAATTGCCAATACAACGAAATCATTTCTATTGATGTAGATGCACAGAGTTCAGAACGGGGCGCGACAAAAGGAACATCTACTTTAAATGAATTGTATGTATTGTTTGCAGGCAAAGGATTTTTAGGTGCGCAACCACTTGAAATAATCAAGATGGCTACGGTGAAAAGCAAAGAGTTAAATTTACTTGTTTTCAAGTTATTAATTCGTAATAGATTTTGTAAAATTAAAGACTTTTGTTACTCCAAGAATATCTGTAATGAGTAAAACTACAAAAATAAAAACAATAGCACCAATTATTGACATACCAGCATCTGCACCAGCTGGCAATGTATCTATTTGAAGTGCAATTTTTGAAGCCTCTTCATCTGTCATGGAAGCAATTCTTGCCTCAATGGCTTTTGCATCTACACCTAACTCCTGAAATTTCTTTGCTACATCTTCTCTAGATACAGTCTGAATAAGTTTTTCTTTAGACGATACCGCAGTAGATTGATCAAGAATAACACCAGTAGAAACGATTTGTGCTGAAGTAACTTGAGTGAATAGAGTTACACTCAATACAAATGATAAAATAAATTTTGAAATTTTCATAGAATTTCCTTTAGATAATTTTTAACAAAAATAAGAATATAACTATTCTCGACAATGTAAATGATGTTCTTGTTGACGTATTACTACGCTTTTAGCTTGGCAATGGCACTTTTAACATTGGCACTCAGTGAGTTCCAAATATTCTCTGTTTCATCTTTTAAATTTTCCCAAGTACTTTCGCTAGCTTCACCTAATTCATGTAGCTTAGATTTAACGATATCATATGAATCTTCCATATCCTTAATCTCTTTAGCGTATTCTAAATTAGCATCAGCCGATAAACCTTTTGCTTTAGCTTTAAGCACATCTACTTGAGCTTTTACCAACTCTAATTCAGCTTCTATTTTTTGTTTATATGCATCTTTTGTATTCATATTGCTTTTCCTTGATATTATGGAGCGTTCTTCTACAAATCTTTGTAGTCGTTTACATTCAGCAACGATCGTAAAAGTAGAGCTTGTTGTAATGAGTAATGTTGCCAGCATCTCTAAGAAATCTGATCTTCTGTATCACATCCACGTAAAAAGGATGCGTACTATTATGGCTATAAACCAGACAATAACTTTTTTTTGGATAAGTTTTTATACTTATCCCCCTTTACAACAAACTAAATATTTAGAGTTGTTATAATTAGTATGGTATCTTGATTTAAATGGTAAATATAGTCGTGAAAAAGAAAGAGTTTATAAGAAAAATCCTATAGGAGATGTCCTCATCTCCTCTAAAATTTTTTTTCGCTTTTGTAATCTTTGAAGTAAGTTTTAAAATATATTAAAACATTACTCAATTAGCTTATTTTCAACAGCATAACGGGTGAGTTCTGCAATGTTACTCATTTGCATTTTTTCAAAAATACGATTTTTGTAAGTGCTTATGGTCTTTGGACTTAAACCTAGTTCATCAGCAATTTGATTAGATTTTTCTCCTTTACTAATCATTAGCATAACTTCATATTCTCGTTTTGCAAGTTTTTCATGGGGGAGTTTTTCATTATTTTCATCCAGTGCAAATGCCATTTGTTCAACAAGATTTTCACTAATATATTTTCGCCCTTGTACGACAATATGTATGGCTTCAATGAGCTTCTCTGGAGCACTTTCTTTTGTAAGATAACCATTTGCACCAGCTTTTATCATACGCAAAGCATACTGTTCTTCTTCATGCATACTTAAGATGAGAATTGGAATCTTGATTCCTTTTCCTCTGAGTGTTTGCAGAGTTTGAAGACCATTGCCATCAGGCATAGAAACATCTAATATTATAACGTCACAAAATGAGGTATCAAGTTTTTCTAAAACTTCTGCACCGCTAGCAGCTTCAGCATACACATGAATATCATTCGTCTCTGAAAAAATAGTTTTAAGACCTTCTCTCAGAATTGGGTGGTCGTCTGCTATAAGTACATTAATCATTTACAATCTCCTTTTTGAAGTTTTCAATTTTGATAGTCAAGGTTGTTCCCATTCCTTCATGGCCAATTACACTCAGTCTGCCAGCATACGGATAAAGGCGTTCTCTTATACCTATAAGTCCAAAGGATTTTGGGCTCTCAATTTGTTTTTGAGTTACTCCAATACCATTGTCTGTTATTTGTAAAATGAGTGTTTCATCTTCTTGGGTGAGTGAAATGGAACACTTTGTTGCGTTTGAGTGGTGTATTACGTTTGTCAGAGCTTCTTGAAAAACACGAAACAAAACTATTTTAAGATCTTCGTTGAATAGTGATTCCTCCCCTATGAAGCTTATAGTATATTTTACGTTTGCAGATTTTAGGTATTTTTGCACGTACCACTCCATTGCTGCTTCAAGACCAAGGTCATCAAGAATAAGTGGTCTTAGTTGTGCAACAATACCTCTAACGCTTTGTATTCCTAAGTTTATATTTCCTAGCATAATATTAACTTTTGTCATGAGACCTTGAGAATCTTGTGGTATTTTACGTTTGAGCCATAGGAGGTCTATTTTGAGTGCTGTCATAATCTGGCCTAGTTGGTCGTGAACTTCTCTGGCCATAGATTTACGTTCATTTTCTCGGGCCTGTAGAATCTTTCTTGAGAAATTATGCAGCATTTCATTATGTTCTTTTATAGCTCTGAGTTCTCTAGCTTCGCTAATATCAATAAAAATAAGCTTCCAAGAAGAGTGTTCTGAAGACGCATTTTTTGCATTAACTGTGATTTGTGTCCAAAAAACTTTACCAGCGCTATTTCGCATTCTTAGTTCGCAACTTTGTCGTTTTTTGAAGGCTGTAATTCTTTTGCGTAACATATAATAAATATCTTGATCTTCTGAGTAGATAAAATTAGTAAAAGATTGATTAATCAACTTATTGCGTGACGTTGCAAGTATCTGTGCTGATTCAAGGTTTGCCTCAAGAATAAGCCCATTAGAATTTAGAGTCAAATAACCCATAGGTGCCATATCGTAAAGTTCAAAATAGCACATTTTTGCATTATAGAGTTCTTCTTGCGTTTTATAAAGCTCTTCATTTTGCATCTCTAATTCTATTTGATAGACATTGAGTTCATGCATTTTTTCCGCTATCTCAGTCAATGACATTGATTCTAGTACATCTATGATTAAATCAGGTTCTTTGAGAAATTTTATTTCTGCTTTCTTGCGCAACTCTGTTTGGAGATATTTTTTATTTTCCATGAAGATCCTTATTTTTAGAATTTAGTGCTCTTTCTATGGTTGTGACAGCATAAATCTTTCCCTTTGCATCAAGCAAATAAGAAGGAATTTTCCTAGGAGTAAGTATGTAATTGACAAGTCATGTATCTCTAGAGTTCAGTATACCATCAAATTCAGCACTAGCTGTTAAATGAAGTGCAAAACTGGGCAGTTAAAGAGTTTAAAAGAGAAAAGGGCGCTATTTAGGGCTTTTTTGTTAAATTAAAAAATTATAATAAGTGGAAAAATATCACTCACTCTCTCAACTATTATGAAAATAATTCAAATAATAAAAAAGCTTATGAAAAATTGCAAAAAATTTATGGAAAATAATAAAAATTTTGGAATTTATAATTTGGGTAATTAATGGGTGAGTAAGATTTTTTATTATTTCTATTAGTTTGCAATACAAATATTGCTAAAGATTTCTTTTTAACTAAAGCAGTCAATTCTTTTAAATTAAATTTTTCATGTAATAGTCTATATAGGCTTAGTGGTGCTAAAGTTCTATATACCAAGCATTTAAGTATTTATCTTTTTTTGATAAATTCTCTTTTTTTGACAAAGGCAAAGTTTTATTTATATATTTCATAATATATCAAGTTGCATTTTCAATATTTGTTTGTATGTCATTTGCTTTATTATCAAACAATCTTTTAAATGCAGTTACAACTCTATCTATACTTGATTTTGGAACAAATAGTAAAACATGGGTATGTGGAGTTCCATTTTTATGTGGTTCATTCACTCTGAAATATATTCTTTCATCTTTTGAAAGTTCTTTTAAACTTCTATCGTGTCTAAGTCTTGAAAACATTTTTGTTAAATGTTTAACTGCATCTTTGGGAGTGACAAAGTTGTATTTTGAGTTACTAATCAAAGTATTAGTTTTTTATCCATTTTCATTTTATGATAAGCATTAGGTAGAGTTAATGTCATAAAGATTGGAAATAGATTTTTTTCTTTTGCTTCATTTGTTAGAGTATTGATTCTATATTGTTGCACTTCTTTTAATATCTCAATTACTTGATTTGCAAATGAAAGCATAAATTTTTTTTTGTTTTAATACTAAAAACTGGAATTATCCATTGTTTATTTTCAAAATTAATATATTCCTAAAAGTTTTAAATTTGATGATTATTAATTGAACGGTATTGTTTATAAAAGAGGTAAAAAGTGCCAATTTTTGGTACTTTTTAGACTTTGTAAGTTTTTTTTGGATTGTGTATTGGTGGAGAAGACGGGAGTCGAACCCGTGTCTTAAAATGCTTGACCTTAATATCTATACATGCTTTTTTAATTGTTCGATTTAATTTTAGAAAAGTACAATTAAACTTTAATAAAACTGTCTTTTATGCGTTAGTCTTAATTTAAAAGATAATAATTAAGATATATCTGTTTGTTTGTTATACTTCGAATCCTACTCTAACAGAATAATCTGTAGGTGAAGCAACACCCGCCTCTATTCAGAGAGCGGGGGTAGAGCAATTAAGCTGCTACCCTTTGAGGTGCGTAATTTGTATTGTTTGCATTTAAACATTTTTGAGCCTTTTAACGATATGCTCATACCGACATGCAACTAAAACCGAAACACTCCAATCGAAGCCAGGACTTCCCCATAACTCGAAAGTGAAGTTTACATAAGCAATTATTAAAACCATGTTAATTGTAATCAAATTGTTACTAAATGGTAATTTTAAACCGTTTTATCCTTTCTTATATTTAAAAATAGTACAATAAATACATAAAAATATATCGGAGTGAATAATGAGCAAAAAAGGTATTTTAATTATTGGAGCAGGTGGAGTAAGTAGAGTTGCAACTGTTAAATGTGCAATGAATATTGACACTTTTGAAAAGATTACATTAGCATCAAGAACGATTTCTAAATGTGAATCTATGGCTGCTGATATTTTAAAAAATCAAGGTGTAAAAATAGATGTAGCTTCTGTGGATGCTGACAATGTTGATGAATTAGTAAAATTAATAGAAAAAGTAAATCCAAAATTAGTTTTAAATGTAGCGTTACCTTATCAAGATTTAACAATTATGGACGCTTGTACAAAATGTAAAGTTGATTATGTAGATACTGCAAACTATGAACATCCTGATGAAGCTAAATTTGAATATAAATTACAATGGGCTAGAGATAATCAATTTAAAGAAGCTGGAATTATGGCACTTTTAGGTTCTGGATTTGACCCAGGTGTTACTGGAGTATTTTGTGCTTATGCTCAACAAAATCTATTTGATGAAATTCACACTATAGATATTATGGATTGTAATGCAGGTGATCATGGTTATAAATTTGCTACAAACTTTAATCCTGAAATCAATTTAAGAGAAGTATCTGCAAATGGTAGATATTGGGAAAATGGAGAGTGGATTGAAACAACTCCTTTAGAAATTAGAGTTGATCATGATTATCCAGAAGTTGGAGTAAAACCTTCATATTTACTTTACCATGAAGAGTTAGAATCGTTAGTAAAAAATATAAAAGGTTTAAAAAGAATTAGATTTTTTATGACATTTGGTGATTCTTATATTCAACATATGAATTGTTTACAAAATGTTGGAATGTTAGGAATTGAACCAGTTATGCATAAAGGTGTAATGATTACTCCAATTGAGTTTTTAACTACACTTCTACCAGATCCGGGAAGTCTTGGACCAAGAACTGTTGGAAAAACAAATATCGGTTGTATCATTGAAGGTATTAAAGATGGAAAAGCAAAAAAAGTTTACATCTACAATATTTGTGACCACCAAGAGTGTTATAAAGAAACAGGAGCTCAAGCAGTTAGTTATACAACAGGAGTTCCAGCAATGATTGGTTCTAAATTACTTTATAAAGGCATTTGGAAAAATAAAGGTGTATTTAACATAGAAGAATTTGATGCAAAACCATTTATGGATGAGTTGATGACTCAAGGTCTTCCTTGGAAAATTGTAGAACTATAAATTAATTCTTTTTTCCAAATTCTTGCGTTGAAGATTAAATTTTAATCGGTTGTTTACTATTTGTAAACTCTCTCATAAAATTTAATCTCCGCCTTGATTATGAAAAAAATCTTTTAATTTAAATAATAAATAAGAAGAAGTTTGTGATGCAAAAATATATTTGTACAATTTGTGATTATATTTATGACCCAGAAATAGGTGATCCTGATTCTGGAATTGTTGCAGGAACTGCATTTGAAGATTTACCGCAAGATTGGGAATGTCCAACTTGTGGTGTAAAAAAAGAGGATTTTGAGCCACTTGAAGACTAATAATTTAATAGTAGATAGTTTTGACAAACTACCAAGCCCAAGTTATGTATGTGAAGAGAATCTCTTAGAAAACAATTTAAAACTTCTAAAAAGAATTCAAGATGAAGCGGATGTAAATATTCTTTTAGCATTAAAAGGTTTTGCTTTATGGTCAACTTTTGATTTATGTAAAAAGTATCTAAAAGGTTGTTGTGCATCAGGACTTCACGAAGCAATTTTAGCAAAAGAAGAATTTGGTGGAGAAGTTCACACTTATTCTGCTGCTTTTAAAGATGATGAAATTGATGAAATTATTTCATTATCAAATCATTTAGTTTTTAACTCTTTTAATCAACTAAAAAGATATAAAGATAAAGCTTTTGGAAAAGTCTCTTTAGGAATTAGATTAAATCCTGAATACTCTAGCGTTGAAGTTGATTTATATAATCCTTGCGCACCATTTTCAAGACTTGGAACTACAAAAGCAAATTTTGATGAATCACAATTAGAGTATTTAGATGGTTTTCACTTTCATGCACTTTGTGAACAAAATGTTGATGCTTTAGAAGGTGCATTAGCTGCTTTTGAAAAGAATTTTTCTCAATATTTTGACAAATTAAAATGGGTAAATTTTGGTGGTGGACATCATATTACAAGAGCTGATTATGATGTTGAGGGATTGATTAAACTTTTAAAAGATTTTAAATCAAGATATCCTCATTTAAAAGTTTATTTAGAACCAGGTGAAGCTGTTGGTTGGCAAACAGGTTACTTAGTAGGAACTGTTCTTGATGTAATAAATAATGGTATGGATTTAGTTATTTTAGATACATCTGCTGAGGCTCATATGCCTGATACTCTTGCGATGCCTTATCGAGCGATGATTAGAAATTCTGGAGTTGCGCTTGAGAAAAAGCATACTTATAGACTTGGTGGAAATACTTGTTTAGCTGGTGATATTATTGGAGATTACTCTTTTGATGAGCCTTTAAAAGTAGGGGATAAAATCATTTTTGAAGATATGATTCATTATACAATGGTAAAAACAACTACCTTTAATGGAATAAAATTACCATCAATTGTGATAAAACATACAGATAATTGTTATCAAATTGTAAAAAACTTTGGTTATAATGATTACAAAATGAGACTTTCATAGGAGATTGGATGACGGGGCACGAAAGAAATATTATAGATCACGAATTTTCAGATATGGAAGTTATTGATAGTAAGAAACCAATAAAACATGATTATAAAAATAAAGATAGAAAAAAAGAAGAGCTAGAAAAAAAAGAAGAAGACGGAATTAAAAAAGTTCAGATTTGGGTTAGAGAAGAGACTTTAGAGTATGAAAAAGAGTTAACAAAACTTCAAATTGAACTTTTAAAACTTCAAAATCATGTTAAAGAAGAAGGCTTAAAAATTTTGATGATTTTTGAAGGTAGGGATGCTGCTGGAAAAGGTGGAACTATTAAGAGAATTACAGAACATTTAAATCCTAGGGGTGCAAGAGTTGTAGCTTTAGAAAAACCAAGTGATATTGAAAGAACACAATGGTATTTTCAAAGATATACTAAGTTTCTTCCAAGTGCAGGTGAGATAGTTTTGTTTGATAGATCTTGGTATAACAGAGCTGGTGTTGAACCTGTAATGGGATTTTGTACAACAGAAGAACATCATGAATTTTTAAGAGAAGTTCCTGAATTTGAAAAAATGTTAGTTAAATCTGGAATTATTTTATTTAAATTTTATTTTTCAGTGTCAAAAAAAGAGCAATTAAAACGATTTAAAAAAAGAGAAATAGATCCTTTAAAACAATATAAACTTTCTCCAGTTGATAAAGAATCTCAAAATTTATGGGATAAATATACAATTGCAAAATTTTCTATGTTAATGGCTTCAAATACGGACAATGCCCCTTGGACGATTATTAAAAGTGATGATAAAAAAAGAGCTAGATTAAATTGTATAAGACACATCTTATCAAATCTTGAATATGAAAAAAAATGTGAAAATAAAGATTTCTTTAAAATTGATAAAGATATTTTAATCAATGGTACTCAAGAAATTGAGAATATGGAACATGATCATAAATTAGCAAAGGTGTATTAAGATGAATTTAGGTGATTTTGAAAAAACAAATATTAGTGGATTATATATTTCAAAAGAGAGTCATCCTGAATTTGGTAATAAATATATAGCTAGATTCCAACATGATAAAAAGAGATATGTAAAAGTTTTAGGATATACAAAAAAAGATAATTTAACTAGAAAAGATGCAATCGAATTATTTAAAGATTTTAAAGATTCTATTGTTTTAAAAACTGAAGTAAAAGTTGAAGAAAAAATCAAGCCAGAGGAAAAAAAATTGTTGACTAAAGATAATGAAATTGTTAAAAAGTTACAAGAAGAGAATGAGCTTTTAAAATCAATTTTGGGTAATTATAAAAAATTAAATCCTCATGTTTTATCAGATGGTGTTCAAAAAATTTATGATTTAGAAGCTTTAAAAAAATATCAAATCGAGTTAATTAAACTTCAAAATTGGCTTGAAAAAGAGAATAAAAGAATGATTATTCTTTTTGAAGGAAGAGATGCTTCAGGAAAAGGTGGAGCTATTAGACGAATTACTAGATATATGAATAATAAACATTATAGAGTAGTTGCTTTAGGAAAACCAACAGAAACTCAAAGAAATCAATGGTTTTTACAAAGATATATTGAGCGATTCCCAACAGGTGGAGAAATAGTTCTATTTGATAGAAGCTGGTATAACAGAGCAATGGTTGAGCCAATTTTTGGATTTTGTACACCAGAAGAACATGAAATTTTCATGGAAGATATTGTAAATTTTGAGCAAGATTTAGTAAGACAAGGAATGATTTTAATTAAACTTTATTTTTCTGTTTCAAAAGAAGAACAAAAAAGAAGATTTGAAAGAAGAATTGAAGATCCATTAAGACAATGGAAATTCTCAGAAGTTGATATGCAAGCTCAAGATTTATGGGATGAATTCTCAGAAAAAAAATATGAGATGTTAAGAAGAACAACTTCAAGATCTGCTCCTTGGCATATTGTAAGAAGTGATGATAAACATAAAGCTAGACTTGAAGCTTTAAAAATTATATTAAATTCTGTTGATTATGATGGAAGAAATTATTCATTAGATTTTGATGCAAATGAAGAGATAAATATCTCTGTTCAAAAAGAACTTCTACAAATGAGAAAATCAAAAGATTATTAAATCTTTTGATTTTTTTTATAATAAAAAACTATATTAATAACTACAAAATCCCTTTAAAAATTCTTTAAAAGCCATCTTTTAGTAAAGACTTAGTAAATTTTAGATAAAATCAGCGTTAAAATTATAACAATCGGAGTAAATTTAATGGAATTTAACGCAAATAGAGTTGATGGAGCAAATGCGGTTATAACTGCAACTATTGCAAAAGAAGTAGTAGAATCAAATTTAGACAAAGTAGCAAAACAAGCTGCTAAAACAATGAGTGTTCAAGGTTTTAGAAAAGGTAAAGTTCCTGTAGCTGTTGTAAAACAAAGATTTGCTGATAAATTAACAGAAGATGCAGAAGCAGAAGCGTTAAGAAAAATTTTAGATGAAGCTTTAAAAGAGTTAAATATTGCAAGTGCTGATTTAATCGGTGAACCAACAATTTCAAAATTCGACAAAAAAGAAGATGGTTCTATTGATGTAGAAATTTCAGTTGCTTGTAAACCAGTTATTGATTTAGGTGATTATAAATCTTTAATTCCAGCTATTGAAGATAAAGCAGTAGATGTAGCTGAGGTTGATGCTAGATTAGAAGAAATTGCTAAATCTTCAGCTCCATTAGAAAAACTTAGCAGAAAAAGAGCAGTAAAAGATGGTGACCATGCTGTTATCGACTTTGAAGGTTTTGTTGATGGTGTTGCATTTGAAGGTGGAAAAGCTGAAAAATATCCATTACCAGTAGGTTCAGGTTCATTTATTCCAGGATTTGAAGAACAAGTAATTGGTATGAAATATGAAGAGCAAAAAGATATCGTTGTAACTTTCCCTACATCTTACCAAGCTAAAAATTTAGCTGGGAAAGAAGCTACATTTAAAGTTACTTTACATGAAATCCAAGAAAAAGTTGCAGCTGAATTAAATGATGAATTTGCACAAAGAATGTTACCAGGTGAAGAAAATGTAACTATTGATACTTTAAGAGAAAAAATTAAAGAGCAAATGAAATCTGAAATCATGAGTAAATACTATAGAGAAGAATTAAAACCTGCATATTTAGAAACTTTAGTTCAGAGAATAGAATTTGCATTACCTAATTCTGTAGTTGATCAAGAGATTAACTATGCTTTAAATAATAAAGTAAGAACAATGAGCGAAGATGAAATCAATGCTTTAAGAGAAAATGAATCTAAAGTTGAAGAGATGAGAAATGAATTAAAAGAAGATGCAGTTAATTCTGTAAAAGCTACATTCATTATTGATGCATTAGCAAAAGCTGAAAATGTTCAAGTATCTGATCAAGAAGTTATGCAAGTTCTTTATTATGAGGCAATGCAAATGGGACAAAATCCACAAGAAGTTGTAAAACAATATCAAGAAGCTGGATACCTACCTGCAATTAAAATGTCTATGATTGAAGAGAAAGTTATAACTAAATTATTAGATGAAAAATTAGGAAAATAATAAAATAGGATTAAATATGAGTTATATACCATACGTAGTTGAGAAAACAGGAAGAGGGGAAAGAAGTTACGATATTTATTCAAGACTTCTTAAAGATAGAATTATTATGTTAAGTGGAGAAGTAAATGATGCTGTAGCTTCTACGATTGTTGCACAGTTACTTTTCTTAGAAGCTGAAGATCCAGATAAAGATATCTATTTATATATCAACTCTCCGGGTGGAGTAATTACTAGTGGTATGTCTATTTATGATACTATGAATTATATCAAACCTGATGTTTGTACTATTTGTATAGGTCAGGCTGCATCTATGGGAGCATTTTTATTATCAGCTGGAACAAAAGGAAAAAGATACTCTTTACCAAATTCTAGAATAATGATTCACCAACCATCAGGTGGAGCTCAAGGGCAATCAACTGATATTCAAATTCAAGCAAAAGAAATTCAAAGAATGAAAGATTCTTTAAATGCTATTATTGCTGAACAAACAGGGCAACCTTTAGAAATTATTGAAAAAGATACAGATAGAGATAATTTTATGAGTGCAGAACAAGCTTGTGCTTATGGTTTAATTGATGAAGTTATTGCTAAGCATAAATAAGAAAGTTGTTAATGATTAGAGAAGTTATAACTTATCCAAATAAATTACTTCGATTAAAATCTAAAGATGTGGAGCAATTCGACACTGAATTGCACACTCTTTTAGATGATATGTATGATACTATGATGGCACAAGGTGGTGTTGGATTAGCTGCAATTCAAATAGCAATTCCTTTAAATGTTTTAATTATAAGTTTACCAAATGAAGAAGATATTCAAGAAAAAGAAGAATTAATTGAAGCAATAAATCCTATCGTTACACATAAAGATGGAACTCAAATATTTACAGAAGGTTGCTTAAGTGTTCCTGGTTTTTGTGAGGATGTGACAAGAGCACAACATATTATAGTTGAATATTTTGATAGAAATGGAATTAAACAGACTATGGAGTGTGAAGATTTTTTAGCAGTTGCTTGGCAACATGAATTAGAGCATTTATCAGGTCATTTGTTTATTGAAAATTTATCAATAATCAAAAGAAAAAAATTTGAAAAAGAGTGGAGAAAAAAGATAAAAGATAAAAAATAATTTTTATCTTTAACTTCAACTCCTTTTATACTTCAACACCTTTTCTTAATACATTAAATATCATTGAAAAAATTAAACTATTTGCTAAAATCCAAATTCCCCAAAAAAAAGCTTTTTCAAATTTTGTAAAAAAAATATTTTTAAATAATAGCGGACAAGATTTAATTGCTAAATAGAAAAATACAGCAATTCCTGCATACATTGTGTATTTGTTTAATGATGTAAATAATATTGTAATAAATGATATAAAAGGTACAAAAATAGTTAGAGCAAAAAACTTACCATAGACTTTTCTTTTTTTATCTCCATCAAAATATCCAACTGTATGACCACATTGTGGACAAACTGTTCCTAATCTTGATAATATTTCGTGATTGCACTCAGGGCAATTTATTAGTGATGACATTTGTTTAAATTCCTATATTTTTTGCCAATTATAGCAAGTGAAGTTAAAAGAATGGTTAGTAAACATAAATTGATAACTTTAATTTTATATAAATAAAGATAATATATAATTAATTATATTATTAAAAATGGTTGTAAAATATGAAGATAATAAAATCAGCTTCTCTTGATACCTTAGATGCAATTAGTATTGACGTTGAATCAACATTTACAAAAGGCTTACCAACCTTCACAATTGTCGGAATGATTAGTACAAGTATTAGTGAATCAAAGGACAGAGTTAAGTCAGCACTTCTAACGAATGGTTTTAAATTCCCACCTGAGTACCTATTATTTTTATAAAATGTGGATTTAAACAATTCGATATTATCGAATACTATTTCCTAGTAAATATATATTTTTACTTAAATATATGTATATTAAGTAGCACTAATTGTACATTTTAATCTATAATACTTAGTTTTAATTTTTTCTTAGATACAGCCAGATCTTTTTGTATTAAATTGTGAAATAATATGTAAATATGAACATACGATAATATTCTTAAATATTAATTGTAATTGATGTTATAACATCAATTAAGTATCAAATTAGCTATTATTATGAACTAATTGCTAATATTAAATCAATTACAATTACAATTTATATTTAAGTTATTAAGGAATTATCATTGTATCACTTTTGAAATCTGTATATGGTCGTTCCATTCTTATGTCGAGATTACTATTTTGCATTTTTAATTCCCATGCTAAAGCAAATTGAAAATCTGCTTCAGAATGGAATATAGGTTTATTTTTAGATAAAATTTGTAGAGTATTTTCGATAATATTCTTCAAGTTATATCTTTTATGAAATTATTGAAAAGTTTTTGTTTCTACCATATACTTTATAATGCATATCCAATATTGATTTAGCCAAGAAGTACGTTAAATGACCATATTCTGAATTAACCTGTGCATGTTTTAAGAATACTAGATATAAAGCTTTATTCTTTTTGTTTATCAATGGTGGAATTAAACCTATATGAATACATTGAGCAGCTATTATAATTCTTCCTAATCTACCATTCCCATCACCAAATGGATGTATTGCTTCAAAATGTGCATGAGCTTGTGCTATATCTTGTAAAGAAGAAAAGCTTTTATATTTTTTGCACCAATATCCCATTTCATCTGGTATATCTCTTGGATCAGTTAAATGTAATTCTTCACTTCCAGGTATTATTCTTATTTTAGTTGAGTAATCACCAGCATCTGCTCTAATTCCACCCATTAAGTTAAAATGCCAATCTTTTATTTTATCTGTTGTAATTGGGAAAACTTCTTGTTTCATTGCATCTTTAATAACCTTATTACTTAATGCAGATAAATTTTTAATAGAGAATAATTCTTTTATATCTAAATCATTAATTAATTCATTTTCTATTACTACTTTATTGAATTTTTTTTCAGTTATAGAGCTTTCTTCTATTTCTAATGAACCAAATGCAGATATTCTTGATACAGAGTCTATTATGTGTTTTTCTGTTGGATTAAAGTATGAAAAATCTATTTCTTGTAATTTAGATAATACTCTTATTACTTCATCTGTATTAATTGCTTCAAATCCAAAGGCCTGACAATAAGCTATATCTATTTTTATTTGATTCTCTTCTTTTAATGATGAATCATCTTCTTTCCAATTTAAAATAGATTGTCTAGATACTTCTAAATAATCAGATAACTTAGCTTGTGAACCATGATAATCTAATAATTGAATGATTTTCTCACTATATGATAACTTGTTATAATCAAACATGTTAATCCTTTTTCTAAAATTGAAATAGTTATACAATAAATATATTAAAATGTAATATGGAATACATAATTTACTATTTAATATACATAATTTATATTATATTGTAAAGTAATATGCATATTATATATAATAGTTTACAATAAAAACTTTTTTACATACTTTTATTTACTTCTAATCAAGAACAATATTGACATAATCATTCAATGAATTAGAAAAAATACTAAAAAAATATTATGGTAATTAAACAATTTTATACGAATAATCTATATAATTTTTATAACAAGTGTTTTTATGTTTATTTTGAGTACTTAATTTAAAATTAAAAATATGAGAACTTAACGAAGTAAAGATAAATAATAACTGAGATAATAAAACTTATTATAGAATTACTATCTTAGTTATAACGATTTTTTGAGTACTTAATAAAAATCTGATGGCTATAATGAGTTAGTGAAAAGTCATGCAAAACTACGGTAAATAATTTCGTTGCCCGATAGCAAAAACTTTTTACCTTTCTCTTATAAAAGAATTATAACCTTTTTAATATAACATTAATATATAAATTTTTTATAAGTTCTCATTTTGCATTACAATTTATTTTTCACAAATAGGATTTTGAACATAAAAACCGCATTCTTTATTATCACTAGTATAATCATTATCAATTTGTAAATCACAAGATAAATCTTCATAGATTGCTTTATTATCTTTACAAATAAGAACTACGGTAATTTGATTTTTATACTTTATTTTTAAATCATAATCTTTAAAGTTCTCCATCAATATTGGGTCTTTACTCATAAGAAATCCTGCTACATCATTAACAGCAACACCTCTTCTTTCAATAGCATTATTTGCTCTTTTAGTAAGATTATTTAAATT
>Ga0074195_1000864_pt1 | contig 50488 bp, 80 predicted proteins | sample EPASupsiteHSE623_FD_64525 | JGI IMG/M metagenome (GOLD analysis project Ga0074195, IMG submission 64525) | Bioremediated contaminated groundwater from EPA Superfund site, New Mexico - Sample HSE6-23 | ecosystem: Environmental > Aquatic > Deep subsurface > Groundwater > Contaminated ...
CGGCTTCTTGAATTGTGGTCATATTCTTATTCCTCCTGTGTGAATGATTCTAAAAAAATTAAATTAGGCTGATTTTAATCCTTTTCTTTCAGCGTGCATTTCAGCGGCTTTGCGGGTGGAAACTCCGTTGCCTTTCTTCTTGTCAGGTTCTGCAGGTGTTTCTTCTGGTAGGTCAAACTTCCCAGTGGCTACTGATTTAGCCCTTTTTTCACCCTGTCTTTGGCTGGCTATTCCAAGGATGGTTTTCTGGATAGTGTCGGCCTGTAAATCTTCAAGGGCTTTGGAGTCCATGATGATTATTTTACCATCTTCAGGTTCGGGGGTTTCTTCTTCGATTCCAAAACTTTTCAGTAAACCTTTGGTCACCCTGTCAACTAATGCATCTTCATCTATTGCTTTAACTTCAGTAGGTGCGGGGTCTGCGGGTTCTGCGGGTTTCATTATCCCTTTGATTTCGTCTAACAGTTTTGCGTTGCTTTTGTCAATCATTTCTTGAACTTTAGTTTCATCCATATTCTCACTTCCTTTAGTTTTCTTTTTATAATCTGCTGGTGGTTCGTGCTCCATTGCTTTAGTCTTAAACACTTCCAGCTTCTTTTCAACATACTGTTCCTGTACTTCGATAGGTTCTCCAAGGGTCACTTTGCCCTCTTCATCGATACTGTACGGTAGTTCATAGGTCTTGCCTTCCTCCCAGTTCTCATAAATAACACTGTCCGGGAAGGTTAAGCGAATCCAAGTAGGGCTGTACCCATCTCCAGTGTAGGCTTCTTCCATGGCTGCCTCTACTGCAACCCTTATGGCTTCATAAGATTCATCCTCTGTTCTGGTCACATTTTTAACCTCCAACTTTTCTTCTGGTAAATCATACTTGTCACGTATTGATTTCACAATCTGGGTGCATAGGCCGTTCTTACACTCCTTAGTAGTCTCTTCAGCCGTTCCGAGAGTGTCCCAGTTGACAGGCAACGGAGTTAAGCTACCTTCGAGAAGTAAGATTTTTTTAAGTATTCTAATGCCGTCAACCATTTCATCCTCTAAACACATACCTCCAAAACTACCACCCAGGCGTACGCCCGCATCTACCAATTCTTTAATCTTCGATTTGAGAGATGGGACCACCCGGACCTTTATCATCATGATGTCAAGGCCATTTTTGGTTTTGTCTTTCCATGAATCGACGATTGGTCCTAATACATCATCTAGACCGTATTGGTGACATGCAAATGAGTTAATAGCCTTAGCCTGTTTTATCATGTCGTCAATGGCTTCAGGAGCAACCTGTTCATTTTCCAGGTCTGTTGTTTCGGTAGATAGGCCAAATTTAAGATAATAATAGCCATCGTCCTCCATCTTTGCCTTGATTAATGGCATGATGAATTTGAGCTTTTTATTTACAAAATTACTAGTTTTAAGTTCTGGCATAGGCTAACGGCTCCTTTAAAAATGGTTTAAATCGAACTTCGATATATTTAGGTTTAACGAAGTAGCAAATTATCTTAGAAAATAGATTTTAAATTGTGTGGATTGTTTGAAATTGGATAAAAAAATGAATAATGTTTAAAAATAAATGGGATTGGTGAACAATTTGGTTTCAGTAGGGGATGAAAATCATGGATCTATGGATTGAACAAATCATCAAGAATAGGCTATGTCATGGTACATCAATTCCATGGCATCCTCATTCATAGTCAAATCCTTAGCTAATACCACCTTACACCTGCATCTGAGGTGCAATGGAGTGTATGGCATCTTAGACAATGGCATTGGTGATTCAAATTCCAACCTAACACAATGAGGGCACACCCGGCCATCTCTCTTAGTCACCCAGTAAGCATCTGGATCATCATATAAGAATATCTGTGCTGCCCTTTTTGCTTTGGCCTTGGTGGTCTGGTAGCCATTCCCAGCCATCTGTTTAGTTCTATTAGCAGCACGGTTAAAATTAGATTTAACATTGAATATTTCTTCAGCGGCACGGTTCTTCAGGAAGTGTGCCTTAGCCTTGATATTGTTGGACAGTTCACTGGTTATACCTTTCAAGGTTGTTTTCTGTTCCAGTATGCCTTCCTTGACGTTCAATTCACTTTTAACCTTATTCAGGTTGTCTTTCAGTATGCCAGTATCCAGTAGTACCTGGTCCCTGGCTTGGTTGAATATTTCTTCCAGCTGGTCAACCTTTGGGGTGAGTTCTTTCAGGAGCGACTTTGTATCTTTTTCAATGTTTGATATAGCATAGTCCACGTCTTTACCCTTGTAATCCTGGTATAGTGTGGAGAATGCACCGAGGAATAATAAAACATAGATCATCTCATTAATATCATCAGAATCATAGGTGAAGTCTGGTTCTGGAGTGTCATTGGAGGGTTCTACTTCATAGGTTGTGCCCACCTTCAACTCCTTGGTTACATTGCCCTGGAGTAATGAGTAGTAAAGGTCAGTATCAACTACTGTTTTACCCTTAAGGTTCTTGCAGACTTCGCACATTTAATGGACTCCTTCAATACATCTGTACTAAACCTTTTTCCTGTAAAAGACTGTCAAGGCTCATAACTCTGTCAATTGCTTTTTGTGGTTCTGTTGGTTCCGGTTGGGTCATGGCCTTACCGTAACCAGTGACACTCTGGGCGTAAGGTAACGGCTCATCACCGTAAGGTTTAGGTTCCAATCCGTAACCTGTACGGACTTCATTCACTAATTTAACACCGTTCCTTAGTTGTATGTTTTCGATATTAGCCCTCTGTAACTTGTCTTCGAGGTCTATGTCTCCGAAATGGAACCTTTCTTCAAAACCCCATAGGTCAAAGGATTTACCCATGACTCTGTTAAATTCATCCTCGACTGGTTGCAGGACTTTACCGACTAATCGTTTCTTGAATTTCTTATCAGCGGTGTTATCCTTTTCATTCCCTAGGCTTCCGGCGGTGTAGATTCCCACGTTCTGAGGTGGTACTCCGTAGGATGCTACTATCCGGTCTCTTATCCTGTCTTGTAGGTCGGTGAATTGCATATCCCTATTTGATAAACCGGCTTCCTGGAAGGTTCCACCCTTCAGGAAATAGGTACCTTGAGGGTTATCCTGGGCTTGTTTTTTAATCCTAGCTATGTTGGCGTTGAATGTTTCATCCTTCATTTCTGAATCAAATATCATGAAGTTTTTAGGACTCATTCCACTGTCAAACCAGCCCTTATTAAAGTCCATGGAAAGAATATCCAGGGTGATTGATTTGGCGGCCTTGTCAATAGGGCTCTTCCCATACAATTCATTCCACGGATCCGGGTTCATGATATGGATAAGTTCATCATTCTCATAGCGAACCTTAGAATTAATCAGGCCCCATTGATCAGTATCGTAATGATAAGTCAACCGGTGCGGTTGTATGAAGTAGAAACCCACCGGCATTCCCTTAATCACATCATCATGGACGCATTCAGCGAACCAATCACCCGGCCCTAACTGCGATGATACTCCACGCATGATGAACTTTGTAAAGGTATCCACGCCATCCGGTCCATCTGGCCTGTTGAATAGGTCCTTAATATAGGCCACCACATCCGGATCGTCCTTCTCCTTCTCATCACTGTAAACATCAAAACCAGCTGCTAGGGTGTCAATCACATAAGCATCTATGCAGGCACTTATCCATTCATTGTCCATGGCCATGTAGTAGGTGGTCCAGGTTGGTTTAGCCTGTTTAGACCGGTCCCCGTAACTGTAATGGATGAATGGGTTAAGCCATCCTAAAGGTCCATAACCTTCCCTTACTGGTTTGGGTTCTGGTTTCCTTACTATCTGGAATGGTAAGGCTTTGCTTATGGTATTGAATATTGACATGGTTTTCCTCATAGTTGTATAACTTCTAAATCCATTGACTTTCCTTCATCTGGATTTCTCAAATAATTGAACCCCTGACTTAAACTATCCATAATGTTAGGAGATATTTGCATTACTGGGGCCAATCTCCCTATCTCTTGCTTTAATAATTCAAAATAAGATTCGTTATAACTTGATTCAACATAATACTTATATTCTAAGAGTTTGTTAATTAAAATCAATCCCTGACTCATCTCACGAATCAAAGGCCGGGCTCGGTTAAACTTGGATCCTTTAGGGCTCCGGGGCTCTACTATGATATCCATCTGATCAAAAAATTCTTTCCAATACTTTTCTGTATCAACCCAGCTGCCAGGTTCAATCTCAAGTATGCAGGTTGAAGGATATACTCTATGGTTATTATCTTCCATCACATGTTTTTCAATAAGTAACTCTGTACTTGTACCTACAGTTTGACTAATATTGTCAATCATGATTCTGTTGGTACTTGCATCAAGGGTAAGGGTAGATACAACAAATTTATCACGCCCACGCCCAGCAAGGTCAATACTTAAAATTGAAGTTGATTCTGAAGGATAATTAGAAGTTAAATAATTTTTAATCAGATTTATATCAATTAATCCACCCTGAGCATAAGTATAATGCCAGTTCCCTTCCTTCTGACTTTGCTTATCAATCTCATCCAAGTCTTCCAGGCTGGCTTCAAATTCAACCTGGTTAATGTATGGATTAGTACGCCATCCCATAGGGACATAAACATATTGCCCTTCGACATATTCATTCAAAAATCGTTTACTGCTATCATTCAAAACAAATGTTTTAGGGTCAAATTGAGGGTTTCCAAAGTTTATAATTGCTTTAGGGAATCGTGATTCACTCTGTTGTCTTAAGCTTCTTCCTTGAAATGTTAATATTGATTTTTCAAGTTCCGGGGCTTCGTCATTTTCTATTACTTGATAAGATTTACTCCGAGTCTTTTCCTTCTTAGTAACATGTTCAAAGGCACGGAAAGTTAATAATCCTCCCTCTTTGCTTTTTATCCTTGGAGGGTGTGATTGTTTAATATTTAATTTTCTTTCATTCCCATACTCATCAACTAATTCTTCATTCCATAAACCAATATATCCCCAAATACTGTCTTCTCTCTCTTCTAATAAGTCATCATAATTCTTTCGAGTAACTAAACCTTTAAATCCTTTAATAGGCATGAATCTAAGACCTAAAGCGGCACCAAAAAGAGTCTTACCCCCAAATGCTTCACCACCTATTAAAATACGATGGTAATCTGTAGGAATAGGCCTATTTAAATAAATCCAACTTTTCAATTGTTGAGGATAACCTAAAATCCCTTTTTTTATTCTATCTGGTAAGTAAGGATTATCAATTAATGTGAGCTTTAACATGTCCCGATCATACTGAGTAATAGGTCCTATGTCTAAATTTGCCAAAAGCAAATCCCCCTATTCCCCATTTGGCTGATCTACTTTGTTTAAAGCATTGTCCATGATCTGGTTAAATTTGTCTGAATATGTATTCTCGGTTTTACCTTCAACTTTGCTAATCTCTGAAGGTTCACCGGCTGCGGTCTTACTAATTTTCTGAGCACTCTCAAGGGCCCTACCTGCATTCATCAGGTAATAAGCAGCGTTCTTAGGAGTTCCAAAGATTAGATCTCCTTCTTTAGTCACCGCAACAACAAGTTTTCCTTCTGTAATTTTTTCTATTTCCTTTACAGCTGCCCGTCTCAATTTGTTAGCAGCTTCATTAAAGTGATAGTCCTCTACCACTATGGCTTCAGCTTCAGCTTCACTGATTTCTTCATCATTTCTTTGTTTTTTTTCTGCAACTTTTGTGCGTACTTTGGCCACGTAGTCTTTTCTTCGCTGTTCCCAGTTAAGTGGCCCAACTTTCCTACGTAGTGTATTGTATGAGACTTTGTACCATTCGGCAGCTTCTTTGACTTTAGGGTAGATTTTGTTTCCTTCTTCATCCCTGTAGCCCCTTACTAGATCCCGGTCTATGGTTTCTAGTAGTTTTTCTGTGATTGGTTTATAGTCTGTCATGATGTGATCATCCTTTGTGCTTCTGTGTTTGATCTGTGTCTGTTGTGTTCTGTGTTTCATCTAGTGTATCACAGAGCACTTGGTAAAAATTAGTTTCTTCCATGGGGGGACTGAGTTGTTGGTATTGAGTTATGGTATCTCCAGGGAATGTCATAATAGTCACTTCTTATGCACACTTTCAAGATACTTATTCATGTTAATCTGTTCATCCCTGGTTGGTCCTTTGACTGTTCGGAGTTGGTCAGGGTACTTGTAAGGATTGTAAACAGTTTCATGGAAAATAGAATTAGTCATAAGTATTCATCCATAATTTGGTCCTGGATCTGTTTTTATTTCCTGGACTTCATCTAGTGCCTTATGGTATCCATCCTTAAAACCCTCCAGATAACAGTCTGCCATTTCTTTAGCAGTGTATAATCTTTCATCTTCTGGAGTTTTGGTGTCTTCTTTCATGAGGAAACCTTCAATTAATTAAGGGTTTAAGGAGGTGTTAATGTATTCACTATTTCCTTTCATTTAGGGAAGGGTTTAATGAGAATAATAAGTAATGGTTAAATCCTTTCATGAGTTATGGGTTTTAGTGGAGTTTCAACTTTTCACTATTCCCTTTACTTTGGTGTGGGTTTTAGTGGTCACTATTGTTTTTGTTAATCCCTTTCACTTTGTGATCGGATTAGTGGGATCAATAGTGTCACCTTATTCCCTTTGATGAGTTGTGAAAATTAAAGGGGTCTTAATTTTTTTTAGTGGCCCTTTGTTGTGATTGTCATGGTGTGGGAATTAAGGTGGGCTTATTTTTATTTAGTGAGATCTTATTCCCTTTGTGATTTTGTAGGGTTTAGTGAAAACTTCAAGAGGTGCTTATTTCCTTTGAGGTTGCAATGGGTTTAGTGACTGTTATTGTTTCTCTTATTTCCTTTGGTGTTGTGATCGGTTTAAGGATGTTTTGTTAATCGTGTTATTCCCTTTTGAGAAGTAAGGGTTTTAGTTAAAAGTATAAGTGATGCTTATTTCCTTTTATTTCATAAGGATTTTAGTGGAATTTTATAAAAAGTATTACTTCATTTATAAGTAAAAATTAAAAAAGGTCTAAGAGTGCTTGGATTCCTATGGTAAACATTTCTGAAAGTATTACATCTTTAGGAATAATGAAATGATAATAGCAGCCAAGGACAATGATATGAATATAAGGGATGTGGTGATTGATATCTTCCTATCCAACCATTTATCAGACTTTAATTCATCCTTAGACTCTTCATCTTCATCTTTATGAGTCTTGTCTTCCATCCTACTTATGCGGCTGTTGAAATCAATTAACCTTTGCTCTTCCTGGTTAACAGCCCGGCCCAGGTTAACAACTCTACGGGCTAACTGTAAAGATTCACTGGCCAGATCATCCACCACGTCTTCAGCCTCATGTATCTTTTTCTCTATCCGGGTTAATCGTTGGCTGTCTGTGAATGAATCATCAGACCTTCCATCAGTGATTGCGTGTTGTATGTCTCTTTTACGTTCGGTTCTGTCTATTGCTTTCTCTTTTTTTTGAACCATTTCCTCATCCGTGGAACCATTCATGTGTTCTGGTTGGGGTGTCATGTGATTCAAATCCTTAAGAGATATTAACCGAAATAGATTTTCAGGATAAATTCAACAATCATAGTTCCAATGATACTGAGTATTGCTACTATAATCAGCCATTTGTTCCGGTGTTTGTTTTGTTGTTTATCCCATTCCTTATCTCTTTTATCTTGGTGCCCTTCTTTCATTTCCTGTTTAATACAGTCAATGTCTTTGTCTTGTTTACCATTAGTTATACCTATCTTCCCTAATCCTATTGAGATTTCATCGACTTTGCCGTCGATTTTGTTTAGCATTTCCCAGAGTCCTATGTCTAGTTTTTTCAAGTCCTTTCCCTGTTGTTCTGATTTGCTTTCCAAGATTGTTATACGGTGTTCATGGTCACGGTGTATTTCTTCATAGGTGCATGGGTTATGATTGGAAGTAGTGTTCGTGTCCTCCATTCTTTCTTTCATAGTATCATCTTGCTTGGCTTTAGAATCGGAAAGTATATTCGATCGTTTTTGCATAATAGTATTCACCTCTGCCATGGGTGTATCATGGGAGGGGTCATCTTTTTCACTGTTTTTAAGCCTGTTCTTCTGTTTTGTTTTCTTCCTGGCGTGGGTTCAGGTAGTTGTAAACTGCAACTAATATGGCTGCAAAGATAGGTACGTACACCTGCAACTGTACTGGTAAGATTCTTGGTAGAAGAGTTGGGTCTGCTACAAATACACCTAACACTAGGACCGAAATGGTCACTATTAAGGTTGATAATTTTCCATTGTCCATATAGATTCCTCCATTCTTTTTAGTTTAAAAATAACATGAGTGTGATATAGCTTAACGCTAGAGTTAAGCAAATAATAGTAATAGTGTAATCAAGGTTCATCTGTACTTCCCTGCCTTAACTTTCTGTACTTCTAGGTCCACTTCTCCATGTTGTAAGCATACCCATTTTTCAATGTAAGCGTCCCAGACTAATATTCTGGAACAGTAAGGGCAGTTAGAACCTTTTTTCATCGTATCACTCTTGTAAAATAAATATTAAAGTAGGTAGGGTGTAAGGTGATTTGATTTGAAAACTACAGGGGGTGTGTTGTTTTATTTATCCAAGTATGGTTTTTTTTAATATACAAAAATATGGCTTTCCCTACCTACTCCTCATAAAAGAGGGGGTTTTTTATGAGCTTAAATTAAGTATCTCATTGCTCTTATACACTGCATGGACTATCTGCCATGGACTTTGAGGTTCTGGTTGAACTGTTTCCATTTTGGAAACTGTTGGTTCTGGTTCAACATAGGATGTTAACCATGCTCTGGGATTGTATGTTTTATCCTTCCCTGAGAAACTGTAATCGGCCCCGCATCTATGGCAGCTTATTTCATCATTGCGTTTTAAACCACGCTCTAAACAGTTATAGTGGTCACATAAAGGGCAGTATGAAATAAATGAATAGTGTGTGTAATATCCTTCATTAATGCCTGTAGTATATCCTGAGCCACTTATAACCTCATAATCAACTGCATTAACTCCATGGACGGTTAAAAGTCCTATGCATAAGACAATCCAGAATAAAAGTAATCTCTTAATTCCATCACTCTCCTAATGGTTTTAGGTTTTCTAGTTTTTGCATTGCAATAAACTAGTAGCCACGGCCACTTTGGAGTATTTAAGGCCCTTTAAAAGGCCGTTAGTGTCATTGTCATCACCCTTTAAAATGATTTAAATCAATAGAATTAACATGATATGTGATTTGTATTTCATCACTTCCGCAGCTTATACAGAACCTATGAGGTCCGTCACCGGTGGAGGTGTTCTTCTTCCAGCATTTTCTGCATAGGATAGTAGTATTAACCATTTTCAAACCACTGTTTATTAGGAAGGTGTGGGGCCTTAACCCGGCCCAGAGGTGGTGTTTTAATATGGCTTACAAAGCAAGTATGTGATGAAAATTAAGGAGGTAGGCAGATCTTTATCGACTGTACCAACATTTGCTAAGGACCTGCCAGAATGGGTTTGAAGAAAGGGCAGCTGATATAGAAAAGCGGGTTTTATAATTCCCTCTCTTGAATGTCAATGCTTAACTCTGACTTTATTTTTATAATACTTCCAGTAACTAGGATTCATAGGGTCATTGTCAGAGTAGTCTTTAGGGTTCTGTTCTTCAAAAATCATCCCAGTTTCAGCTTCATACTTTTTATAAGCTTTATCATGGGCTTCTTTGATTACATTACGTTTTTTTGGAGTCCTTTTCCTAGATTTTCTTTGGGTGAAATCAACTGGTGGAAAATCTTGAACAGTTGCAGCAACCTTTTTAATAGGAGTTAAGTCATAAAGAGTAAACCCTGGATGAATAATTGGAGCTTTAAGAACCAGCCCACACCTTGGATTGGAACAAATCAAGAGGGCTCTTTCAACTAAGCTTTGGTTATTCCCACATTCAGGGCATTTTAAAGAGTTTTCTTTCAAATATGAAGTACTAATATGGTACAGGTCATCGGCTGTAACATATTGGTGTGAAGGGGATGACCCCGTGTCGGGGTCTTTTTGTCTTCCCTTACTATACCCTGTATGAAAAGTCTCTTTTTTCTCAGATTGTAGGTTTAACCATTCACTATAAAATGAAAGGTTATATGTTAATTTGGTTTCATATATTATTGTATGGGTAAATCCTAGGTATGTTATTGTTTCTAATTTGTAAATAAACCCAATGCTACACCCATTTATTGTTATAGTTGGTATTAACTTTCTTTGTTTGATTGTGCCTAATGGTTTTAGATTCTCCCTTTTCTTATTTTTTAAATAATTTTTTCTCCTTGAAGCCCGGTTACTTTCCAGAATAGAATGGTGCCTACACTTAGCAGAACAATATTGTTTATTTGGTTGGGTGGTGAAGAATAGTTTAATGCAGCTTCTTTTAGACCCTCTACAATTTTTCAAATATACTTTTGTTTGCTTTGGGTTGGATTGAACATGAGCAGTCATTGGATCCCTCCATTACTTCCCATAGTCTCTCCGAACCATTGAATAATATAATTTGAGAAAAGTTGAACCCATGTTTTACGTTTGTAATTAGTTTTAGGATGGCAGGATTTGCACAAAGTTATTAGGTTAGTTGGTTCATTGTTTTCTTTATTGTAGTCAATGTGATGTATTACTAAGTCTTGCTTAGCCCCGCATAATTGGCATTGGTTGTTGTCTCGTTTTTTAATCTTGGATTTTAATATCTCATTGAAATCATGAGGATAAATCTCATCACTGATTCCTTCGTAATAGTAGGGCCTTTCCTGAAGTATTGCACATTTGTTACTGCAATAAATCATTTCACTTTTTATGAACCTATGATTCAATCCCTTTTTACCTAATCGGACTTTATCTTTAACTATTTCATAATTATGAGAGTTTACAACATATTTTCGTTTCTTTTTGATTGGCTTACCGCACTCCTGACATTTAGTTACAAATTGTAAATCATAGCAATCAAAACAGTAAGGCACGAACTTATTATATTTAAAAATGGTTCCACATTTTTTGCATTTCTGTGTTCTTAATCCGGAGTCTCTGCAATGAGGATCACAAAAAATATTTTCAGAATCTTCATATTTTTTATGCACCACACGATCTTTTCCACAATATTTACATTTCTTTATTATGAAATCCGGATCATTTTTTTTATAACAGTTCCAGGAACAATATTCTTTCTTCCAAGCGTCCTTCTTTCTTAAACTCTTTGTTGGAATAAACTTAGAATTGCAAGTAAGACACCTATCTTCACTTTTACTAATTTCTATTATCTCCTTGCATTCATCCCTATAATTACGACATGAACTGCAAACCTTTACTTTCCTACTCCTCTTTTTTGGATAAATTTCCCCACACCATGAACATATAAAAATGGATCCTATATTTAATGCTAATTCTTGTGCTAAATCCAATCTCATTATTATAAAATCCCCCTATGAAGATTTTAGTTATGATTATATATTAAATTAACCTAATATATAACATTTTCGGTTCTTTTTGATTTTTAATAATTTATTAAGTTTGTATTAATGATTCAATCAATTAGAAAAAATATTTTGTTTTTTAAAGATGATAATCGCCTCCGTTGCTCCCCTTAAATAAGTTTAAATCAAATGTATTTCAATAAATAAAACCTACCGATCATTTTCTCCTATGGGTTGTAAAAAATTAATCAACCCGGTTTCAATACCCTAACAGTTTAGTTGCAGTGAGCATCCCTAGATAAAAAATGAATGCTGCAATTCCAATCAATCCTAGAATATCGCCAAAGCTTGGGTTCTTATTTGTTTTTTCAGCCGGCCTTACCCATGGTTTAGGAGTGCCTAACCAATGCTTCTGTCTAGGGTCCATTATCAACCCTCACTTTCTTTTGAGGCCGTATATTCTTTTTAACCACTGTCTGACCTTCTAAATGTTCGCATAACCCCTCAATGTCTTCAGGTTCACCCTGGACGGTGACGAACATAAACCCATTGGTTTTATCATTCCTCATTACGTATTCAATCTCCACCCCCTTACACCTCCACCTTTATATCCAACTGATAAGTGTCATCTCCAGGTATTGCAGTCATCTCAGTACGGCCCTGCAGCTCTATTGGCAGATCACCATGGCCCCTTAATATTTCATCCTTACCCTGGAACTTTGCTATTACAATGGTCCTTGGTTTCACTATAATTTCACTGGCAGTGTTCTTCAGGAAGCCAACAATGTCACATTCATTGAATATTGTGTTGCCGTTTGGGTAGTGTGCTGGGAATATCGGATCATCTATTCCATTTACTAGCTCCACCTTTACAGTTCCAGACATATCTTCCACCATGCCCTTGTTTTCTGGGAGGTCCTTGTATTCTTCTTTCAGTTGCTTGTATTTCTTTTCCATCGTAGTGTTTCTAGATGTATCAACCTCTCTATTTTCAGTGGGTTCTTCAACACCAGGTAGTGCATAGGCATTCTTCCGGCCCACCTTTTCAATCTGGATCCGTTCCTCTTCAACCATGGTTGCCAGGGTCTGGTAGATGGCATCCTTAGTCACTCCACTGAATTTGTTTGCAATGTCCTGCACACCAGCCCATGGCATTTCTTCCAGGTAGTTTAAAATCCTATTTTCCCTATCTTTTAATTCATCCGTTTTACCAGTATTCACTTCATCAGCCTCCTTTTTACTCTCATCGTTTTCTATGAGTCTTAAACCATTCTTTGTTAAAGTACAATAATTCGGATCTATATTATGATCATATTCTACCAGACCAATGTTCACCAGGTAATCTATAACCCTCTTCTTCCTATCCCAATCACCATCTACGAATGATTTACTCTTGTAAACTGAAACCGGGCATTCATGGTCATCAATTTTCTTTAAGATAATTTTAGTTTCACTTTCTGGAATCGTTTTAAAGCCTCCCTTTCCTGTACTCCACTATACACAATAAACAATAATTAGCCATATCCAGTAAGGTGTCCTCGATTGATTCATCCTTAACGGCGTTGAAACCCTTCCTGGCGAAACTACAACACCGGCTGAACTTATCTGAGATTCTGATCATGATTCCCATCCATGGATCCACACCCATGAACTTAGACATCTCGAAATTATTAACATCTCCAGCGTTGTAATCTTGTCTTTTTGCCTGTCGAATCTTCCACATCTGCTTTAAAAGGTCTTTAAATTCCTCATCGTCGTCTTTTATTTCATACGTTGTCAATTGAGAGCCCCCTATTTATTCTTTATTTCAACTTTTCCATTTTTGAAAGTTATAGTCCGTTTCAATTCCTTTTCCCAACCATTCTTTGAACGAATGGTTTTCTGATAAAGTGCACCACAGATAACACATTTATCAGGCCCTATTATTGTTAGTGAATCTCCATCGCTGACAGTTGTCACTTCACCTTCCTTAAATTCCTGATAATAACCACAATTATGGCAGTGCTCATAAACCCTCCCTACCATGTTATCAATCCCAAAACACTAGTGGAAAAATACATTAAAAAAACAAAAGTCATCCAATTATTATGGTCCTTGTATGCAGAAATAGCGAAAATAGAATTGCATATTAACCATATAGGGAAACAAAGAATGTTTCCAATTGCGTTTAAATAAGCTCCTGCCAGGGCAAAAATAGAAGCTAATGTCATTATAATTGTTTGCGTACTCTTAAATCGGGTTAAATTTATTGTATCGCCTCCCAAGTACTGCCATTCCATGTTTTATTGTAACATTTTTCCATGACAAAGCAAAGCCAGAGAACATTCCAACTCCCAGTTTCAAACATGTTGAAGGCAGAAAAGGTATGTTCAAACTCTACAAACCGATACATAAACGCATCCCATTTTTTGAATTGTTTGTAGCAACAATCAAATGACAGTTCTTTTATTTGTTTATAGGTTGCTTGGAGGTCCTCTTGTCGGGGGAGCCAGTATATTCTTTCTTCGTTTAATTGCTTTGGTTCCCATTCTTTAGCATCCATATCTAAATAATCACAATGGCAATTTCCTTTTATACCATAAGGATTTCCTTCTAATTTAAAAAGAACTATTTTATCAGCGGGTTTAGGTTCCCATTCTTCCTGAATCTCTACCGCTTCTTTACACATTTTTATAAATGTTTCATCCACCTTATCAGCCCCTTACTTCGTCCGTCCCCATCCTATTAAATACTTATTCGGCCTTGTATTGTCAGCTAATTGTAATTGTAAGTATAAATTTAGCATTGCGGGTACAGGGAATACTTTTTGAAGATTTAATTTAATCTGTTCAAATCCATTTTTAATACACTCAGAAGCCCGTTTAAGAGCGTCACAAAGGGGTTCAAAATTTATCTTGAGGGTGATAAATGGTTTGTCCCTTAATTGTTTGCTGTATTTCTTTTTATTAGATAATTGCCTTCTTTTAAACCTCATTTTTTGTCTTTGTGCTTTAATACTTTTATTTCCAGTTTTTAACATAACATCATACCTTTATCCTTTCTATTTCAACCAACCTTAACGTCCCAAATCCTTTTTCTTCATCTTCAAGGTAAATATGGAACCGTGCTTTGCAGTGGTCACATTCATTCTCAGGCATTGTCTTTAACGTTTCCTTAACTAACTGCAACACCCCAACCCTACATTTAGGACATAATATACTTCCAGACATGTTTAAAACACCTCCAAGGTTGATTGTTTATCTGGTTTCATAATCGTGAATCCGGGTAAAGGCTCTTCCGGGGTAGCCATGGCTTCTATCATTTTAATATATTTAATTTCCCTTTCAGAAACCATCCTACAATGAGGGACACCATTATATTGATTCATACTTTCATTAACCCTCCACGCACTATAGAAGTCTTGACTTAACGTATTATGCCAAATAACCAAGCCATCAACACCATGCAAAAGGAAGTTTACAACTGTCATCAGTACGCAGGTATGGTCAAGATCTTCAGCAACCATGAATGATCCAGGGTGTTTGACATGTGCTGATAATAGGCACCGGCCACTTCCAACTGTAGGGTCATTAATCCTAATCCGGCCCTGACATGTTTTCGGTAAACTAAGGGCAGTGAGTAAGTCTGATATGTCTGGAGGTGTGAAAAACTGACCGGCCTTCTCACGCTGATAAGGAGTGCTCACGCATGGCTCATAATATGTACCTGGGAAATCAAACCATGATTTATCAGTGACTAATCTTTCTTCTAAAACCATGATCATCTCCACGTACATATCCCAGAGAATCTTGATTTCAGATTTAGAATAATTCTTATCCCATTTTGGAAATTCTCCTATGGCATGAGCGAGAATAATGTATTCTAACCAGTCATCGAAGACCCTGGCCAGGTCATGCTTATCAGTGAGCTTACCGATCAGTTTATGGAAGTTTTCAAATCCTGTTGGAACATCAACCATTAAACCCCTCCAAAGGGCACCGTTTAGGAAATCCGTTTAGCTGTTCCTTAAATTCAGGTTGCTTATCGAAATCAAACATAATATCAGTTCCATCATACCAGGAAGACTGCCAGATGATAAAATTCAAAGAATTGTATGCACGGCCCCTGACATTATCTCTTAAACTCTTTTTAGGATCATACCAACACTCCAATTGTGGCCCACCAAAAGAAGTTCCGAAATATTCCTGGAAATTATATCCCAGGTAAGATTCCATTATTGGAACTTTGTCTTCTTGACCATGGTCATTAAAGGGGCAATCACAACACCTGGTTATTTTAAAGACTTTATTCATTAAAAACCCTCCAGTAAAGGTAAGCAATCGTTTTCCCCTGATTTCCTGAAATGGTAACACTGTCCAATTATGCAACCTTCCCATCTTTCGTGAGGAACTCCATGGTTACATGCAGCTGCATTACTGCATTTGTCAGCATGTTCACAGATCACTTTCATTCACTCCCTCCTTCCTGTCCTATGATATGCTTTTGATACCATTTGCTGTTCTTTCTCCATTCATCCATGCAGGGCGGGCAGACATTATGCACCTTAGATTCGCTTTCAAAAGGTTCTTTGCAGACAATGCATTTAACTTTCATTCAAACACCTCTTCACCTTCGCAAATAAGGTAAACTTCACCATAACCAACCGTATAGGATTCTACAACTCCGTTAAAATTATAAATGGTGCCGTTGCTTAACTCTCCTTTTGTTTTAATCGGCATCCCTATTCTTTCCTCTTCATCTATAGAAAAGAAAGCTTCAGCTTGTTCTGGGCTTAACATGATTTTATGTTTCATCAATACCCATCCTCCCTGTACTGTTCTAACTCTTCCCTTGCCTTCTTTCTACGAATCATGGCCTTATGATGGAGCCTGTTACCCTCGTCTATGCAGTCTTTGAAGTCTTCTGACATCCGCAACCCTCCAAGGTAGCCTGTGCATTAACTCCCTTAACCTCTGCCAGTTTAAACATAGCAGCCAATACATGTTTACAAGCGAAACTACCATTAGCCTTCTTATGCCGGTTATTGAAATCAGGGCAGATGCACCTCCAAACCCCTTCTTCAACATCATAATCAACCATATAAGTCTCCTTCTTTGATTTCACATTGAAAAACATGTAATCAGAATCAGAATAATCTAATTCAACATTCCCTTTCAAATATAATTGGAAACCTTTGGTTATTCTATCTTGTTTCGTGTTCCTCCCTCCCTTTTAGAACTGCATTATATGCCTCTTCCTCGGTTTTGAATGATCCAAGGTATATCCTTTTTTTATTAATATTGATATTAGCTTGCCACTTTTTAGTGGATTTATTATAGCTGACTCCTTTGAATCTGCTTGTATTATTGGGATTGATATATCTGGGAGGCTCATTACCTAATTTCAATTCTTTTTTTGCTTTGTTGTATGCCTTAGAGGCATCTATCTCTGAATCAAAGCTTCCAAGATAATAATATTTCCCGTTTTTATTAATAGCTGCTTGCCACGATTTATATGAATGTCGAACCCCTAAATATTTACTAGATTTTTTTAAATCTCCTCTTTTTAAAAAGGTGCATCCTCTTTTATATCCTTCATTTGCTAATTCAAAATGTTCAGCAGCTGTTTTTTCATTGCTAAAATATCCAAGTTTATAAGTAACCTTATCTTTTACAATTTGAACACCCCATTTTTGCATATTAACATCCCATGTAACCCCTGGGTATTTAGATGATGTTGTATGCTTATTCAGGGCATTTTCTCTTGCAGTTACAATCCTTAAATTAATTCTTCTGTTATCTAATGTGTTTCCATTTATATGATCTACATGTTTCCCGTTAGGAGCGTTAGTTATTACTCTATGCATTTTAACCTGTTTGCGTTCGGCCCTGGTTGTGTATTCATCTTTTAATTGGGGTCTAACAACATAAAATCCTTTAACACCAGGACTCCATGCCGCCTGCCATTTCCATTGCATTAAATATTCATAATCTTCATCGTCTACCAACGTTTCTTGGCTTTGAGTTAATGGGATTTTTTTCATTCTTAAACCTCCCCTTCAACTGATAAGTCCTGGTCACCGGTGGTGAAATAGCAGAGCTTCACCAAGTCAAGGGCATTCAGATCCGGGTAGAACTGTCTGAGAGTGTCCATGGCCTCATCCCTGGAAGATGTGTTCGTGTCCATCAAGAGGATGGCTTCAGGTATCTCACACACCTGGACCAATGTCATGGAGAATAAGAATGCTTTAAACTGCCTTGTAGGTGTTTTTATATTGTAACCCTGGCCGGGTTTTATGGATTTACTCGCCTTCCTGATGGTTGGAAAGATGGTTTCCTGGAGCTTAGGGAAGTCTTCTTTGAAGGTTATTGTTTTCATAGGTTAGTCCTCCAACAATTCAGGATTCTCAAATTTATTCCCAATCACTTTGACGCATGCTTTTGTAACTTTTGGATTGGTAATGGTATCAAACCAGACCATTCCATTCTTAGTCTTACCTTTAAAAGCAAATGCTAAAGCTCCGTATTCTACAACCCCCTTAACTTCTTCTATGTAATGGGGTGGTTTCCCAGCAACTATGTCTCCCTGATATATTTCGGTGCCATTGCGGTCCTTTAGGCCTGTGAATTGAAGTAACTCACAATTCTTTGCTTTAAACTCATAGGAGGTGTTACCATCAAAACAATCAATATACTCAATGCACAATGGTTCTAAATTTAATTGAGTTTCATAAACCCATTCAATTCCATCAACTGGGAACATTTTTTTTAATTCTTTATGCCAGGCTTTGAATTTTAGTATTGACATCTATTTCCCCCTTTCCTTATTCCCCAGCCCTGCAAAGAAATTTAAAATCATACTGGTAATATTAGACAGTTTAGAAAGGATATAAGTGAAAATAGAACCTTCTTTCCGGCTGTTAATAATATGCCATCTACTCTTAACTCCAGGTACAGTTCTCTCCAGGTTTTCTGCAATCTCTTCCCAGGTTAAATCCATACTCTTATAATGCCTTAACATGGTGTCGTCTGAGTCATTCCATGATTTCTTATACATCACTGGTTTATCCTCACTTCCAGGTTGATCAACTGGAAGGTCGTAGATGTGCCTCTTAACAGCTTCCGGGCTTCTTTTATGGTAGCCTTTGATGTTCATCTTAGTTCTGACATGGAACTCCTTGCTAATCTGAAACTTATCCTTACCAGCCTGTACGCATTCAGTAAGGAACTCATCTTCGATTGGACTCCACCGTGGCCCCTTCCCGATACTTACACCCCCTTCTTAGCCATGCTTTTTGGTTGATTCAGTTCAACATACTTCTCTAAAACTCTGAATAAGATTGATTCAGTGTCTTCTCTTTCATCTTCAACATCATTCAAAAGATAGATGCCTATGAATCGGTTGAGTTTATTCTGTAATCTTAAAGCATTTTCAACCCGGTTCATCATGTGCATACGTTCTATGTCCCTGAGTGATTGGTGCAACTTATTGATCACCTCTAATCTCTTATCAAGTATGATTCTAAGAGGTTCAACTGCAAAGAAAGAGAGATTATAATAATTAGAATAAATATCTTGAAGTATTTCTTCCATCTGCCTGTTAACAGTTATTAATTCATTGAATAATACAGGCGTGTCTTCATGGAAAACTTTATTATAATTAGGAATGATTCTATCCTGCCTATCATAGAGGCTGTTCATCTTTTCAACCCATTTCTCCATCCCTATGTCTTCAATATGTTCTTTCAATTTTTCATCCATCTTTTCACCCCTTTTAAAAAAAAAGTAAAATTAGCCCCCTTTCTCTTTAAGGTGGGCCTCCAGTTGTTCCCCTGGCAGTAACTCAGGTTCGGATTCTGGAACTGCATTGGATGTTTCAGCTGCCAGGTAGGCAGATTCCAGTAACGGCTTAATCACTGGTATAGCTCCCTCTGTAGTCATGCCCTTGGAAGCTGGTTTGATATACGCCTTCCCACTGTAAGGGTCCGTCTGCATGATTAAACCTTTCTCAGGGCAGATTTCAGCCAGTTGGAGTAAGTTATATTGATCCATCTCTATTCTGACTCCTTTCTCTGAGACTTGGTAAGGAACCGTTCTACCCTCTTTAAGGATTTCATCAATCCTTGCCGTGATTTTCTGATCAATAATTCTCTTCTGGATTGCCAGCTTCTGCAGATCCTCATCCTTGACAATGGAATCAATCTCCATAGTGGTGATCTTATCCACCTTGAGGGTTTCCACCTGGGCCCCGGTCCAGGTAGATCTTAAAGGAGTGAGTAACTTCTTAACCTCACTCTCCTTCATTTCTGCCAGTTTCTCTTTTGCTAAATCTTCTATTGATTGCATGTTTATTCCCCCTCCTTAGCAGGGTACCGTTTAACTATCTCGGGCTTAACCAAATTCCAGAATGCATCATCATCACCAATCTGTTCCTTAGCCTCCTGGAGCATGTTAATCTCAATTAGAATCATGCCCTTACCTTTGACATCCTCTTCAACCCCTTGGATGAAGGCTGCAACCTCTCCAGGATCGTAATTGTTCAAAGTAGGTTTATTGTTCTCAGGCTCCAGATCATCACCTGCAGCTCCTGAAGTAGTGTCCTGACCGGCTGGCCGGTGGTGAACTTCATAAAGCTTAGTAGGAGATAATGGAGGTTTATTAGTTTTAGTACCTGTAAATTCAATACACACCTCATGTCCTACTGGAATATCCTTAAACAAGTCATCAAGGACGGTGGTCCCATAGACTGTAATAAGGTCTCCTTCGCTTTCGACAATGTACCTTTTCAATTCTTCTTTGGGATTGTTTGGGTTCTTATCAACCTCAGTCTTCTTATAAACCCCTATAATGAAGTTTCCAACATCAGGGTTCCATTTACGACCTTGGGCTTTAACCCATCCATCCTCTCCGTGTTTTACACCTTTTACTACCATATTAATCACCTTTTTATGTGAACGCCTGGACCCGGATTTGAACCGGGGAGTTGCATTGCAGCACGGCTTAGCAGACCGTCTCCATACCACTTGGATACCCAGGCAAAAGAATAATAAATTAAAAGTCAATCACTCCAGTTATATACCATTCTGGAGGCTCACCCGCCGGTGGGGAGTAATATAAACTCCTAGTATGCATCCTATTATGAATCTGAGTCTTAGACAAGCCCCCTAACCGTTCGCCTATTTCAGTGGCGTTAAGATTCTCCTCATTACGCAGGTAATAGATCTTCCAATCCACGTCTTCAATCAAATCACATGGAGTATATTGAGACCGTGGCCTTGGATGGTACCCTGGACGGCTGACCTTAATAATTCTAGCCCTGGCATAAATAGAAGGTAAAGTCCTATCCAAGTCATTTTGAAGGTCTTTAACGTGTGCAACTTTGGGGTAGTTCTCCCTGAGATAATCATCCTCTTTCGGATCCCATGCGTTCCAATTCCCATTTCTAGACATACATTACACCCCTATCATCACAGTTTCAGTCACTAATAAAACCGCTGCAGCCATAGGGAGGACCACGCATGCTATACGTAAAATGGTTTTAAGGCTCTTTAAATTCCTGGTAAACCAGGACGGCCTCTTCTTGAATAAATTGCGTTTCTCCTTAACCCATACTGAAGGCTTCCAGATAGCCTGGCATTTAGGACATTTAAACATGCCATTCTTTTCCTCAATTCTGATTTCGCATATCGGACATTTACTTTGCATTTCCATCACCTTTTTTTAAAAACGTGTCTTCCTTCCAGGACTTTCCACACTTCCCATGACAATTTAACATCGTATCTCCGTTTGAAGGGTAATAGCAGTACGCCCCACATTCAGGGCACACTGCGGGCTTAGTCACCTTATGCTCGGTAATATCATGCTCCAAATCATTATCCTTGAATCTGATTCTAGGCATGTTTGCGGGCAAACTCACCAATCCTCCTAAACTCAGTTATAACTAGGTTGCAGAAGTCTTCGCAGGTCCTTTGAAGTTCATCCAGGAAGACACCCTCATTGATAACTTCCTGTTCCCTGATATGACGCTCCCATGAAGTCATCTATGATCCCCCTTTAAACGGGCACTCCTTCAAACAAGGCAGGCCCTGGCAGTCGGAACATTCATGCTGAAATGCATCCTCTTCTATAACTCCATGCTTTTCCATTAGGTTTTGACATTCCTGTTCTAAGGCCACGGCCACGCTAGCGGCGTATATTTCATGATTCATAGGCATTTAGTTCACCCCTTTTTCTCGAATAATATCTACATGCAATTTGAACATCTCAGGATCCGTGTACTTCCTGAGTTCAACCTTCCAATCCAGGTCAGATTTAAGTATCATCACCTGTTCACCTTCATCAATCCAAGTAGTGTCAGCTATCCCTGGTTTAACTTCTTTAGATTTGATTTCATAGTAGTCTTCAATCATCTGGAAATCAACCTTATCTGGGTTGAACTTCCCAAGGTGAGCCTCATAACCTGGCATCACCTGGGGTTCACCACTACAAAGGCTCATTAAAACCGTGTACGCCTGGCTGACTATCATCCTAATCATCTCCCTGGAAGAGTTCAACCGGCTGGACATGTGCACCTTCAATATTAGCAGCCATGCATTCAGCCTGTTCTTTATCACTAGTGGAGCCGTAAACTTTGGCCGTGTCTAAAACTAAGTACTTGTATTTCATTCTAAAACCCTCTTAAAATGCAGATTTCAAATATTCTACCATCCTGGAACCGTTGATAACAGCGGGTTCCATTGGTGACCTCTTTGTCTGGGAAGTCTGGCAGGTCCTCCGGTGTCACCCTGGCATAATCATCCTCGGTGACATCATGTATCTTAATAGTCTGATCTTTTCTCAGGACCCTCTGGACCCTGTCCACGGTGTCCACCTGGTATTTGGTTAACATTTAAACCCGCTCCATTTCCAGGACTTCATAAACCTTAACTCTCATGGAGTCATTGTCTCTGTTCTGGATAAAATCAAGTAAATCTTTCAAAGAGTTTCTCTGGAAGGATGGCATCATACCAGTCCTAGTATTATGGTCTATTACTGCAGTCCACCATTCTTGGTCATCAAAAAAATAGAATTGAATAAAACCTTTCCAGGTGTGAGAACTTCCAGGTTTTTTTACTAGGATTTTATAAATGGTGTCTGGATGTCCCATACCGGGCCATCCTTGGTGTTGTAGCTGCAGTTTTCTCCCTGGTATTGGGATCTGTTGTTTGACTTCTTTGGCTGAAATCATAACTTATTCCCCCTCTTTCCTCCCAAATGCAGCGTAGTCTATTATTATAGGTTCGATATCATCCCAGTCCATGTCTGCAACACTTTTTTTTCCGTTCATAGTTTTCACAACCGTTTATGATAAGAATCTGGGAAGGAGTTCCAGGCATGGCGGGCCTGTTGGGTTTCTTCCCACACTATAACATTGGTGTTAATGGTATAAATACTTTACTGTAAATGCTGTATTTACTGTAATATAATAATATAAATATAATATATATAATATAATAATAATTATAATAATATAAATAATAAATAAATAATAAAGTAAAAAAGAGTAAAAGCGTGTGTATAGCTTGGCTGCATATCTGTATACCTTATACACATGTCGAAAAAAGATATATAAATTTGAGATATGTGTAGTGTGTATACTACCTACAGCCATCATGAGGAGTTTCATGATCGAAATTCCTCTTCTAAAATTGATTGGAGTTTATCAGATTCTAAATTCAAACCATAAGCCCATCTTTTTACATCACTCTGGTTTAATTTTCCTTCATTCTCATATTGCCTTTTAAAAAAAGCTTTAGCTTTATCAATCTCGTCCTTAGGTTTTTCAGTGCTAAAATAAGATTCTAAATTCAACTTAGTTAATTCTCCAGAATTAACAGGATCTATAATTTCCTTTTTGACAAGTTTCTTAATATCTCCCATACTCAAATTCAGTTGAACCCGCCTGACATCAAGTACAGGATCATGAATAACATTATCATTCAAATAACCTCTAGCCAGGTCCTTGAGAACTTCGGCCTGGGAATCGGGATCGATTATAATTTCATCCCTAAGTTTATCCATTTCATTTTCAACATTCGTCAATTGTTTCAATAATACGTCCCTTTTTTCTTCTAATACTGCATAATTACTATTTTTACCCATTAAAAATTTATATCCTTCAATTAATGCTTTAGATGGACCAATACCTTTCTTCTTTCCTGCTTCTATCAATTCCTCATGTTCTTTCTTAATATATACGTTGAGACGAGCCATTATGCCACCCTCAGATAGCCTTTTTGAGGTTCATAAACTATTCCTCGCCTTTTTAAATACATTATATGATTACTAGTTCCTTCTCCACACAAATTATGATTATCCTCCATTATTTCAATTAAAACGTTAATAGGAGCCCTACCTCCATATTCTCCTTCCAATTCCAGAATATGCTTTTTCATTAAATTTATTTTTTCACCATCAATCCTAGAAGCCTCTCTTTTTTTAATAACTTCCTCATATTCTTCTTTATACTCAGATTTATCAATAATTACCCGATATAATCCTCCTTTGGCCCTATAAATCCACCCCATTTCGATTAAATCTTTCAGAATAGATAAAGTAAATCCTTCAGATTTCTGGTAATCCTGGGCCATTACTGCAATTATTGTAAACTTATTGATTCCTACATCAATAGATTCATCAAAAAGAATATCATTATTTTTTTCAAATTCTTTAAGAACTTCCCAGACTAAACAGTGATTCTGTGTAGCAGTAATTCCATTAATTTTAAATACATCGTCAATATCATCATTGATTACATCATGTGAACTTATTGGTGCAATATCTAAATTTTCACCATGGATTGAATATTTATTCACTCTAAAACAATCAATAAATGATTTCAACCCATATTCATACCTAAACCATTCCCCTGATTCTCTATACTCGTCAAATATTAGATGTAATGTTTTTTCTAGTGTTTCGTCTCCAGGAATTGTATAAAGTAAATTAAGTTTAACTGGATTAGCAGTTTGTAAATCCCTTAAACGTTTTTTAGGATTCTTAGCAATCCCTATTTTAACAAATTCTCCAGCAAGAATAAAATAAATTTGTTTAATCTCAGAACCCATGAAATCCCTCCTTGACTTTCATGGTTAATATTTTATTTAAATAATATAAATACTTTACTGTAATGTCTGTATTTACAGTAAATAAATAATAAGTATAAATAGTTGAAAACATAAAGAATATAAATAGTAATTGCGATATAACCTGTAAAGGAGGTGAAGCTATGGGAAAAATATACTTCCAACCAGAATTAAGTGATTCGACTGAAGCTGAATTTAGAGAGAAAGCAAATAAACGATATAAAAACAAACATGGAGCATTCAATAAAACCATTATAGATCTGATTGAAGCATTTGTTAATGGAGATATTGAACTACCTGTAGTAGAATAACCCTCTTCCTTTTCAATTTCACAACCATTCTGGCCCTGGTTTTCCAGGGCTTCACTATCATAACTATTTTCAACATGTTCCAAAATGGAACATACTCCCAGGACCTGGATCCTACCTGCAGCTGTAATCATAGATCTACACCTGCAGTGGTTAGACTTGTTTCAGTAGTTGTTCACTTTCTTCCTTGAGCACCTTACACTCTGCAAACAATTGCCGGGTTTGCAGGCTGCCAGGATCTATAATTTTCTGGACTCTATACTCATGGAATTTTTCAAAAAAAGTATCCTGTAATTCTATGGTTTGCTGTAATAGCTTTAACCGTTTAGAGCTATCGCTAATACTGCTACTATTCCCCGCCTTTCCGTTAAATATATATTGCTTGGATTCCAAACCTTTTGTTAGCAGACTTGCACTCCCCTGTGCTGTTTGTTAGAGGTTAGGGTGTTCATATCATGGGTTGCAGCCCATGTATGATAGTTAGTCCTAACCTCGACCTTACTTACTTATTTTTGTATTACATTTTTCGGGTATATAAGTATTGTTAAATAGTGTCAGCGTCTGAGAACTATTAGGATTATTTTAGGCTGTTTTTTTATTAACCGGGGCAGTTATGGCATTTTAAACATTATATTCATACGTTAAAAATTGTTCATCATAAGCAAGATTTAATAACGAACAATCAAAGATGAAAGTAAAGACTTACAATTACTAAAGGAATGACATTAAAATGAAAAAGGTAAATGTGTGTGGAAGGGTTGATATTGAAGTCCTGCAAACATTCAACGAAAACATCAAACAATTAAAAGGCAAACCATTTGGCAGTAAAGGCCGTGGCCTGGAAACATCAATGAGAATCATGAACAATTATTTCAGGATCTATGAGGATAGAACACTCATCAGCATTGCAGAGGAATTAAACCTGCAACCCTGGGAACTTGGAGAGGTGATAATAAAACAGTGGATTGAAATGTATAGGAAAGTACATGAAGATAATTAACCGTTTAATTCATTTTCTTCACGTTCTAATTCTTCCCTTATCTTATCACGGTTTTCCAGGGCCTTGATTTTAAGTTTATGCTCCTTTAATTCCTGGAGAATCTGTTGATTGATTTCTTTCATTTCCTGCAGGGCTTCACTTTCCCGCTCTACCGTGGTGATATTTTCTTTGAATGTAATCCGGTGTAATCCTTTCTTATATTCTTCTAATAAGTTTTTATCATTCTTCTTAAAGTAATTACGGTCCACCCCTGCCATTTTATGACCCATCATGAGCCTTATCTTTCGGTAGTCAAGGCCTTCATCATCCAGTTCATTTGCAAAGAACACCCTGAAAGATTTTGAAGTTACATAGCTGTAATTCCCCACCTGTTTACCTTTCCATCCTAGATTTTTGTTCTGTCTCAGGAGATAAACCCGTACAGCTTCATAACCTAACCTGGTTTGTTTCCCCCGGGCCCTGAATAATGGTACCTCCAGGTTTTCAGGTGGATGGCTCGTCATGTAAAATAGAATGTTGTGCAAGGATTCAGGACTGCTATATGTGATGTGTTGCTGATCTGTTTTGATTCTCCACATACGCCATACTGGTATGATTTCAGGGTATTTCTCACTAATTTCATATAGACCTTCCAGGCTGTTTACTTCGGTTTCTTCAATCTCGGATAATTTGAAATAGTAATTCACTGCCCGGATGAGTTCTTTCACTGTGATACTGCTGGCGTCTGCATAGTTCATTGCAGTGCTGGCCATGAATGTGAACAGTGCCTCGTATTGTACGTTGCAGAACTGGAATAATCTTTGCATGTCCTGGTATTGTGGGAGGTCTTCATAGAGTACATAATATGATTTGGGTACTCCTTTAATTTCCTTCTCGGGAGTTTTAACTTCAAAGTAACGGTAGAACATCTTTATTATTGTCATTATGTTCTTTATATTCGCATTCCCGAACTCCCTATCATTCTGGAGGTAGTCAACGAAAGAATCAAAATGGTCACTGATTTCCCGTTCATCCATCCAGGGGTGTTTTGTCTGGTCTTCCCTGGCTTCCCGGATTAATTCAGTGGGTGTTTTATTTAAATAAGAAGTGTAATAATTTATTTCCTTAATATACCGCCCAATTGTGCTTTGTTTTCGCTGTTTTGCTTTGAGGAATTTCTGGAGTTGGCGGTCCTGGGTGATGTCCATGGAACTATGTATTGAAAAAAGGAGTATATATTATATTTCCAGGTGGGTTGTTTCCCGAACAATAAGTGATGGGACTTCTTTAGTTTCTAGGCATATTTTGTTCGGGACAGTTGGATTTATGGAATTTTTCATAGTGATAGTTTTGTTGGTTGCAGGTTAAAAATAATGATCTAACTATTAGGTTCCATGGTGTTGGTAGGTTCCTTATCCTTGGGTTGCAACCTAATGGTTAATTTAATCAACCCATTCAAGAAAACTAAATCCAAAATCTTTAATCCCCTCTAAATAAACAATTCTACAATTAAAAAGTTTAAGTAACCTCATATCATGATAAGGCATTGCATTCTCAATAAATTGTTTTTCAACATGATGTTCCCATTCTCTTGGAATGAAAATAGTGTTTACTCCTTCAGGACTGCAAGCCATGGCTTTTGTATATTTTTCACCTGCAATGCTTATTAAATCCCTAAATTCTTCTGTTTTCAGGAATTTAATTTCATCCCCATTGTTAAATACATTTATACTATGTTTTTCTGGTTTCATGGTTATCTCCTTATTCTCCATTTATACAATCACCACAAACAAATCCAAAATCAAATTCAATCCCTTTGCTAACGTCTTTAAGTTCATGACATTTACAACATTCTTCTGGTTTCATTCAATCCCCTCCTTTACACCCTCCAAAATAATTACATTCTTCATTATGTTTATCATAATGTTCACAGGAGCCTTGACAATAGGTATATTCTTCCCACATCTTTTTAAGGATGCAATATACCCATATTTTCATTCAATGTCCCCCTTCATCGTCAATAACCCTTACCCATTCTCCATTTTTCCAGACGAGCTTATATCTATTTGTAGTCAAAAGACTAAGTTGTTCCAATGCGTTGTTGATGTGTTCAATGGCTACTTTAAACTCCGATTCCCATATTCCCCCTAATGCTTCCCAGTTTTTACGCATGGCTTCATTATTCTTTTTAATGTTCTCTTCATTGTAGGCAACCATTTTGTGTCCCTCCTTCAAACCCCTTTCTTTTTAACGCCCATTAGTCCATAACCGGTACTTTAAAACCTCATTAATTGTATCAATTGTTATCAATTCAATTTTTCTTTGTATTGTTAAACCCCTTCCAAACCTGTGATTCAATAAATATTGGATGGATTCTCTCATGTTTTTTCATCCCCCTAATCAATCCCCTTAATAATACAATTTATTAAACTTCCATTCTTCATTATTTAAGCCCGATTCTTTTTTAATAGAACATGCGATACACAATGTTTTATTCCCAGATTTACAATGTCCTACGGTTACATTACCACATTCATCACAGTACGTTACTCCATTTACCATAGTTCCCATTTTAATCATTCCCCTTTATCATCTTCCTTTTCACCCCTTTCCAGAAGCAACACTTGTACTTTACAACCTATCCATTCTTTAGGGAGGTACACAGCCCCGGCGTTGCCTCCTTTACGGACTATTTTGGTTTCCATGTCGTAGATTTTGGATTCTATCTTTGATGGGAGAGTGTCTTTACTCATGTTAACAATGTCCTAAGGCTCTATGTTCGTCATAACTTATCCCTGCAAATATTTTAAATGAATTTGAAACCTCAATATTAAGTTTATCACATACTTCAATTATAGCAGGAGCACCATACGGATCATATAAAGAATCATCATTGATTATTTTAGCCAGATCATCACGCCCCATCGCTACAAAAAAATCTTGTAAGTATTCAATATTAAAACCAGCACTGATGCCCCTACATCCTTTTGATTTTTCAAATGAGAATATTAAGCGACTGGCAAAGTCTTTTACTATACTATTTAAACTAATATCCCTAAATTCTTCTTTATAGGTCTTATTTATTTGTTCTTGATTTCTTTTTAATTCATTCTGTTCTATAAATTCTTCGACCTTTTTTCCTTCTTTAAGTTCATCTGCTTTGAATAACATGGTTTATCACCATGATTTATTATATACTTCATACTATAAGTATTTTTCCTTTATATTTCCCATGAAGTTTTAAGATGAGTTTTAAAATTCTACTTCGTTAAACGGTACTATACCGAAGTTCAACCTGTTACAATTTGTAATGGTTTCAACTATTCTCAATATGGAAACAACTAAATTAACCATTAAATATATTAACTATGTGAATCTAATAATTATTATGAACACCACAATACCAATAACTAAAAAGACAAAGGAAAGGTTAAAAAAGTATGGGAAGATGGGAGAAACTTGGGACTCACTTCTTAATAGAATATTAGATGAATGTAAAAAGAAATGATGGGGGAGTTAAATGAGTAATTTGATAGTTAAAAATTTAGATTTACAGCAACTATACAGTCATCTATTCACATTAGAAAAGAATGATGAAAAAATTGAGTATATAATAACAATCAATGCAGATTATGAAGAAACCAAATTATTAATTAACGCCCATATAATCAAGAGTGCAAAAAACTTTATAGAAAATAAGGAGATTGGAGATGTATTCAAATTCATTAAAGATAAAGGATATTTTATTAAGGTTGAATATGCAACTGAAACTGATAAATACTCTGGTAAAATCAAACAGTTTCAAGATATTTTAAATAAAGATTAAAGTATAAAAAAGGTTTGATTTAAATGGAAAATGCAAACAATGATTTAGATACTTCTTTAAACGATATAATCAAGGAATTAGTTAATAATGGAGAACTTGAAGAACTAAGAAGAATAAAGGAGGCATTATATAATAAATATGTTTTTCTCGAAGATTTAATTGAACAGATTGAAAAATCAAGGTTTGAAAAGGATCTGATTAGTAGCTGTCTTGGAGATTTGGAAGGGATTAAGATAATCAAAGATTAAAAAAGAAGGGATTAAAAGAAGTTAATCCTTTAATCCCTTAAATATATTGGTTCTAATTGTTTATTATGTGATCCCATCATCCGTGTTGACCCAATGTTCATCAATCACCACTGGTTTAGCATAACTCGAACACCAGTAACTCCCAATATCATAATCACTACTGGCAGCAGCTGCTAAATCAACATTAACCCAATTGCTCCCTAACTCGTAGCCTTTAACTTGGAGTATGATGTGTCCCCCGCTTTTGCAGGTTACACGGCAGTAACGGACATCATACCATAAGTCCTTAGCCACTGCAAAGCCTAACTGGGAGTGGTCAGTACAATTAAGGGATTGGTTGTTGGTTAATCGTTTAATCTCATCACCTAAACCGTACACGTCATTGTAGTAGCCTTCCCAGGACTTCTTTTTGATTTGGTTGTAGTATTCTGTGAAGGTTGTATAGGTTCCTACGGCTTTTTCTACGGCTTGGTGTAGGCTTGATTTCTCTGTTGGAGGTTTATTGGTTGGTGTTGGGGGTTGGAAGTAGATTTTAGTCGGTTCAACTCCGTTATCATTGACATATTTCATATAACGCATACGCATTGACTGGAAGGTTGGGAATAACACCCAATCCTTCTTAGTTGCAATGTCAATATAGACTTTTTCCGGGTCCGTTCCTTTAGTGTTAAACCAGTTATCTACACGATTTGCCATGTCCCATAATTTAGAAAGTGACACGTAGCCATCTGTTTTACTTAAATCAGCCATAAAACAACCCCTATTAAGCTATTTTATTAAGATCAGATTTGTAGAAGATTGTGAAATCATCACCATCTGATATGGTGCTTAAATCCACTGTTCCATTGGTCGCTGATACCGTTGGGATTGTAAGGTTAGCATTTGCCTTCTTAACCTTATAAACATCAGTTGTGGCAGTTATACGGTTACTTAACCCTACAACATCATTCCATCCTACAGATAATGTTTCGTCGGTGTTTGCAGCGAACCCAACAACATTAGTCACCGTTGCAAATGGTATAATTCCTGCAATGGTTGTATTATTCGCAGTCATGGCAATGGTTTCCGTTCGACTAATTCCACGTGCATCAACCCCAGTAACAACAACATTCCCGGATTTAGGTGTTCCGGTTCCTGCTTGAGTCACTGTTAAACATCTGGGTACATCTGGGCTGGTTACATCTGTATGAGTTCCTGATAAGTCTTGTATGGCTGTGTGAACCCCATCAACATCTGTAACCTGGCAGTCCATGAACATGTCTTGATGACGGTCATAACTTTTACTCCCCCCTCCTTGAGTTCGCACAGCCCCTGTAGTTGCAATTATCCCCATGTTTCCTTCAATCACGTTCAAATCACAATTCGCATCTGACTCATTAATATTATATCTTGCTTTTTTAGTGAGGGCGTAGGAACTGACAATATTTCCAATGATCGTGTTATATACAGACGGAGTCCCTGATTCTGAAGCTAAACATATTTCGTCATACGCATGATCGGTGTTGTTATCATTTGCAGATATAGTATTTCCCATTATAGTGCAATAGGAAGCCCCATCCAAAAATAAGCCGTGCTGAGTGTTTGCTATTATGTTTGAGTTCATGATTGATACTTTACTGTTTTTATAGATGTGGACTCCGTGTGTGGTGTTATGATTTATATGTGAGTTTCCGATAGTGATCTTTGTAGGATTAGACCCAACACTCCCATCTGCATATACCCCTATTACGTTGCTGTTAATACTTGTGTTGTTGATAGCTATGTTTCCCGCCCCATTAACCCAAATTCCTTTATCTGAATTGCTGTTTATTTGGCAATTGTTGATTTTTAAGTATTCTCCTTCATCCCCAAGGATTATTCCGTTTCGGTTGTTGTTGAAAAAACATTGTGATATAATGTGTCCAGGGATGTTTGAAGCATTCCCATAATAGTAAAGGCCGGCGTTAACCCCATAAAATCCCCAGATGTTTCTGATCATTATCCCTGCACATTGATATATTGTGAGTAATGATTGTATGTTCACAGCGTCGTATGTTTGATGAGTTTTATCCCCAAAGAGGTATAGATCAGAAACTCGTGCATAGCTCACGTTATTCAGGTGAATAAGGGGGTTTACGTTAGTTGATGTTTGGGGTTGTATTTTGGTGGCGTTTCCTGTTCCTTTAAGGTGGCAGTATGATGGCACATTTATTGTTGCTGAAACCGTGTATATCCCTTCGGTTAAATACACGGATCCTGTGCCTATTGTGGTTAATGCGGCGTTGATTTCCACTTCATCAGCGGTTCCATCACAAACATAATCCGCTCCCCTTTTACTCCGTGCACTTGCGTTACTGGCAGCGACTATGAGCGTGGCACTTCTCCCCCGGCTTAATGCTCGGTTAAGTGATAGGTTAGTGTTCATTTATGATGCAACCCCTATGATGGTTGTGTTGGCACTTGCACCTGTGAGTGTGGTTAAGTCCATTCTTATTTCTTCAAATCCTTCAATGTCAAAGAGCCATACTTCGCTTCCGGTTCCGGTTGTTCCATCGTCTTCTGTTCCATAGTCGGGTGCTTTGAATCCGTTGATGGCTACGAATGTGTCGTCTATTGCTCCGAGGAAGTCCACTTGTCGGGTTGCCGGGGTTACGGTTGATTTTATGAGTACTCGGAGTGTTTTGTATCCTGCGTTTGTGAAGTCTGTTCCATCGGCGGCGGCGGTTGCTGCGTTGTGGAATGTGTGTTGTGTGGTTCCGTTTTTAACGTTCACGGGGTCGGAGGCTCCACCCGACGGGGCCGCAGCTCCGGTGCTATCTATAAGTTGGGCCCTGGTGTCCAATGACATCCTATCTTCACCATCACCATCTGTCCAGTTATGCCCTGTTAAGCTTCTAACGCCATTACTGGCGAGGTTCATTATCTTCGCTTTAATTCCTAATACCATGGTTCAATTCCTCCTATATAGGGGTTTCTAACAATTTTTTTACAGATCTGTTTTTGAAAAAATTTAATAATAAGAAAAGGTAAGAAAATATAATCATGAAAAGGTGGGGAATGATTTTAGTAATGATTGGATTGATTGGAGGTAGCCTGTATGCTGGTTTCTACACTACAACAGCCATAGCATTCCCTCAGAACCCATCCACTTATGCTTACTTTGAAGAAATAGCTGACATGCCTTATGTCAGACATTCATATATTACCTCATTAGATGAGTATTGGCAAGATGGGGGGGACTGTGATGATAGGGCGTATCATTTCCGTAAATATTTAGAAAATAAGGGAGAAAGAAACATATACTCTTTGTCAGTACAAAGAGTAGTCAATGGTTCAATAGTAAAGCCATTTAATGATACTCAAGGCCATAGTTTTATTTTATGGAATGGGAAAGTGTACGATGCTCAGAATTCTAAAAATAAAAGAATTTACAATGTAAATTTAGATGAGTATTTAGCTAATCTTAAATCAGAATATGGGTATAACACCTTATATTTAGAAGATGATCCAATAGCCTCATTTTAAATATATCCTACAACCAATATTCGTACATTATCATAATTCCATGCACTTGTGCTTACTGATGCACTATTCCAAGTAGAGGAACTGTTATTCCTAATATCTATTTCAACTTGACTAGTTGAAGGATTCCAATCAGCCCAGTTTAAAGTTAACTGGCCATTTCCATCTATAATAGTTGGATAGGCCCCAATAACCGTTTTGAACTTAGAATTGTATGACCACCCATAACTGCCCCCCGCCCCCGCTAATAAATTTCCTTTGAATTGCCCTCTTACTTGTTCGGTGATTAATTGAGTCCCATAAGTTGAAATATCTTGAGTACGTGCTAAATTTCTCATCCCAATGTGGGCAGTGTATGGATCCCCATTCATTACCTCATTATTTCCCACTTTTTCAAACATAACATAGTCTAAAATAGCATCGTTTGAAAGTTGAGGGGAGGTTTTAACCACTAATCTATGACTTTTATTGGCATCTAAACTTTTGTTAATAAAAAGACCATAGTCATGTATGTGTTCAATAAAATTAAGGTCATATTGATACAATATTCCATTAGAATATATCGTTGTATCTTCTTCCATCAATGTGTCATCTTCGTATATTTCGATTCGCATTAAAGGAGTCCCTTGGATTGTTGATGTTGTACTGTCATAAAAGAACCCAATGTTATAAGTTCCACCTAATACTCCCGCTGGTATTTCCCGGGTGTCCATTATAATAGTGTCTGGGTCAAATGCCATCACAGCCTGCCCATTGAAATATGCTCCTGTGATGGTTGAAACACTTTGTCCAGGGAATTTGGCTGCAGGGAATATGTTTGCACTGTTTCTTAGAATCCCTATACTTCCCATTGTTTACACCTCAACTCCATATTCAATACTATTATACCTTACGTTGCATGTGTTGTCAGCTTCTACTACTATGTTTAACTGCATTGCAGCGTACCTGTCCACACTATTATATCCTAAATCAAGTACATCCTCATCACTAACTTCTAAATCTGGAGTATCTTCTACTGTACTCCTGGCCTCGGTTACTTTCAGGAATGATGTGCATCCGGGGATCCAGTCTGCAGTTAAGGTGAAGAGTAATTCCGTGTCTTCTTCTGTTGCAGTGTCAGGGTCTATGCTGGTGTCTGAAAGGTCACTTTCCGGACCTAATACTTTCATTAGGCTGAAATCGTCAAATGTGAATGTTACTGGCTGGTTAGCTCCCCAGTGGTGAGCGTACATTCCAATATCTGTGGGGGTTATTCCCAGGCTGCTAGTCGTGTATAATGTTGTCCAGGCTGTTCCCCCAGCACTATAATCAAAGTAGTATGTTCCCCCACGGTAGGTGATCCTCATCCAGTATGCCCCACCGGCCACTTCCGTATTTGTACCAGTAGGGTCTTGGAAGTAGTATTTACTATCTGTCCCATTCCTCCAGAATTTAAATTCCTTCACATTTGAGCGGGTGTTCATTAAGAAAATTCCACCCTCCACATCCCCATTCAGGCTGCTGTTGGTGAATCGTATCTTAAACTGCCAATCCCCATTATCTAATGGTGTGTAAACGATTGGTACGGTGGAGAAATTAGAAGTAGTAATTCCACTATCCACAATTACATTAAGCGTCCCTGAGCTTTCAGTTACATCAGTACCACTTGTAGGGTCGCTGACTGTCCAGATACTACTGTCTATGCTTGCATCGTTGAAATCATCCACGGCCACTTCTACCTGGTAAGGGTCTGGTTCGTCACTGGTTAATGCAGCACTGGTGAAGCTACTACTGATTGCACTTGCAGAACTGTTCCCATATATCATATAGATTGTTTTCATGGAGGGAGTGATTGGTATCACTGGGACTTGTACTGTGACTATCGCATAGCTGCTATCTACTTTTGAGTCTATGTTATGGCATAGGAATGACCGACCATCAGTGTTTAGGAATCTGAGGTCTGAGAAGTCCGTGTTCATATCGGCATCGTAGGGGATCAGTATCTTCTTCAACTGTCCAGGGACTAGTTCGGTACTCGCCCCTTCAAAAGTGATTGCAACCATCCGATCCCATCCAGTGGGGATGTACCTTTCAAGTGTGATAGAATCATAGTAAAGGTACCTTTTAGGGAGATTCACCTGTACTTTACCAGATGTGGCCGTGACTATGTTTGATTTGCTTAAAGATGCCATTGCCCGGCTCAGTCTGAGGTTGAATAGTATATCCTCAGTGACCTCTGTAGAGGGAATTGTAGTGGTTATATATTCCCCTATAATGTCAATTTCACCATTAGGGAGTATGCCATTCAAGGTTACAGTGGTTTTAAACCCATCCATTGGGGTGGCTGGAGCGTCCCGGGTCCAGTTCAAGTTCACATTGTCCCATGCAAAGTTCTTCCCTAAACTAGGGTTTAAGGTTTTATTGAACTCTGCAATCACCTTCCCATCTACTTGAGGGTTGTATAATACGCCTTCAAGGTCGTTGAAGATTATGTTACTGTATGGGAGATCTGTCTGGACCATGGCCTCCCCGGTTACTGGAATATTGTAACTTACCATTAGTAACCACTCCTTATGAATGCTCCAGGGCTTATGAAGTCCATGTTTGCCAATGACCGGCTGTCATACTGTCTTCTGTTTTCGATTCCAATGGCTTTCTTCATGGTTTTGTCCAGGTTGTCCATCATTTGATTATAGTAACTTCCCGGCCTGTTCACACTTACACGTGCCAAACATTTAGGTGAACCATCCTTTTTAAGAGTATATGTGACTGTTTTGGTGCTGTAATTGCCTGATAAACGTTCATTCATGAGCTTACTAACCACGTACTCGGAGGGATTTAACAAAGGACACCCTAGTATTTCAAGGGTGAAACTGTTAATACAGTAACTGTTCTGTTCCACGAAACGACGGGTTTCAATGTCAGCATCTGTCTGATTGTTAATGTCTGAGTAACTCTCATAGGCTTCCCATGCTCCAGGGCCGTAGGCTAATACGCTTTCACTGTTTTCAGCATAGGACACTCCGGTTTCCTCATTCTCTCCTACCATGTATTTGTAGTGGGCTAGTTTCGCATTCCGGAGGTCTTCCTGAGTGTCGTAGGTGATGTCTGTTATATTGGCATTCACCCCACTAACCGCCTCCACGGGCGCTGGTAGGTTCATTTCTGGAGCCACACATAGGACGTCTAAACCCCTACGTCTAGCATAATCAACGTAACCAACATAATCTAACCTGTTTAAGATTTCTGCTAAGTTTTCATAAGGGTAATTGGTTTCCTGGGCGAGTTCAAACTCCTTATTTATGTCCTCAGGGTACACCCCGAACTCTATTAAAGTGATTGCACTGTTTTTCCTTGCATCCACCTGATCACTGGTTAGTGTGTCGGTGAGCCTTATCTTGGTGATGTAATAGTTCCCACTGTTTGCTATGTTATCAAAAGCATTATTAAGGTCGAATTTAATAACCTGTTCCCTACCATTGAGGATCGGGGTTTCCTGCCCTATAACATTATTTTCCCCAGACTTCCCAGAGAATAATATGTTATATGTAACTGCACTGGTTGGTGTTTCTCCAGCCTTGTACATGGTCACTTCTATGTTGAACTGTACTCTGTTGTTTTTGTTACAGCTTTCACCTGCAGCCATGTATTTTAAGTAATAAATATTATCTGTTGCTGCATCTATTGGGTTTGATGGGTTGTTATAGAGGGTTAAGTAACAGTTAAGGTCGGGGGTTACCCCACAACTGTCCACGGCCACCTTATCATAAGTGATTCTCATCCCAGTGGATGGGTCTAATGTTTTAATAAAACCACTGTTGGAGACACTGTTAAAATCTGAAACGCTCTTGAAGTTCTTATACACCTTGTAAGGGTAGCTTATCCCGTAAGCCATGACCCCGTATTCCTGGGTGTCTGAAAGGTGCCTTATGGCTTCAAATGCAGATCCTAACTGCATCACTGGGAATGTGTATGTATTGTCACTGGAGGGGGTGATACCAATTGCATAGTTGGCATAGTTTGGCCGGCGGTATAGGTCGATCAGCCGGTCTGCAAAGTGGAGGGTAAGTTGGTTTAAATCGTTGCCTGTGGTCGTGCCTAAAAGGTAGCCTCCGAACCTTACTCTCATATTGTCCGGGCTATCTCCAAGGATAATGTTTAAAATATCGGTGCGGTCAAATACTTTCAGGCTGTGAATGTTCCGGTTAGGGTCGTTCCATTCCTCACGCATGGGGAGGGTTATGTCAGCGGTGTTAATATCTCCCACGGTGTTCTGGGTGAACTCTGTATCAATCCAGTCAAGCCTGTATCTACTCTTTGTTTCTTCGCTACTGTAATAATCAAGCTTGTAAAGTATGAGGTGGTCAGCCCATGAATCTTTCCCATTGAAATCTATACGGAACTCATGGCTGCCACTTGAGAGGTCAATATGTCCAAAGTCAATGTACCGGTAATGCTCTGTCTGATGGTTGGTGTTTGCAGATCCAATGAGTGTACTGTCTATGGTGAGTGATACTGTTTTATCCCCGCACCACGGCTGTCTAAGTGTTCTTAAAAGTACCCAGTAGGTTCCGGCTTCATTTATGGTCCTGTTGGTGGTGATGTAAGCTGATGTTGTACTCCTGTAACTTGAAAGTCCAACCAGGTTGGCTCCATTTCTCTTCCAATTGTAAAGGTCGGTAGTGCTTTTTTCCCAGTTAGGGCATAGGAAGCGGTACTTATTAGCATGGTCTTTCGCCCACATTTCCAGGAAAATGTAAGGATCATCAGTGATAACTTGCTGCCCTTCATTGAATAATGAGGGTTGAAATTCAGCGGAAATCACTTTTTAAACCTCACTCTGTAAGACTATCTTCTGCCAGGTGGGTCGGAACCATTCCCTAGCATTGTACAAATAACTGTCATCTGATGCCTCAGCTATAGTGCTGTCATACACTCCGATACCTGTCAGTTCTGCGGCTGGTATGCTGTCGCTCTTTATTGTCCGGGGTTCGGGGCTGATGATTTGCATTCTCCACCGGTCAGCTGGTGATGGGGTGGTACATGAACCATACCCTTTATTCCATAGGTTGCAATAGAATTGTGTGAGCATTGAAATATCTGTATTAACTAAGGTAGTGTCCATATAGTTACTGTCTATTCTGAAAGTCACTACCTCTGCACTATCATTTAAAATACCTATTGTGAGGCTTGTATCACCCGTGCTTGGAACCCCTACAATTGGTACAACTTGTTCATCTCCAGTGGTCACGAACTCCACAGGGTCGCATAATCCGTTCCAGTCCTGATCCCACATGTAAAGGTGCATAGTCTTACCGGCAGTGTCTGCCTTAATATGGGTATGGAATGAGTGATCCACTCCTAAAACTGGAGTAACACCGGTTATCATAACTCCACTAAGGGCTGTGGCACTAGTCACACATTTAAGACTCTTACTCCCATCAACGAACCAATCGGTAACATTCGATAATGTGCTCCCATCTGTTGGACTGAAACCGTCCGTATTCGTTTCTGCCCCTGCTTGGTTTGTTGTTAAGATATTACTCGAAGTGGTAGTAGTTCCATCATGATAATAACACGTTTTTCCTGTGAACCCTAGAGCAGTAGTTGGATGTTTAACCCATATATGCCTTTTACCAGCCCGCATAGTCCATAAAGTCCTGTCAATTTGTAGGCTGAAAACCCATGGTGTAACCAAGAATGGCCTTACCAGTAAGATGTCACTGGGGAAAACAAAAGTATTCAGATCAACCCATGCGGATCCATTATGGTATGCGAAGGTGACACTATCATCATCAGTGGTGAGTTTGATTAATCCATTAGTCACATTGAAATATAATGGGTCAAGGTCTATCTCATTTCCTGTGACTAACCTTGCAGTAGAATCAGCATAGTTACTGTTCCATGCTTTTATCGTACCTTTATAGAAATTAGCGGGTGTGACTTGGAATGTTGGGAAAGATGTGGGGTTTACTATACATGGAATTGCCCCTTCACTACCAGTTCGTGTGAATGTAGAGGTCTGATCTACCACCGCACCGATAGGGGCTACAGTTACGTTGGGTTTTAAGGCGTCAATGTATTCATAAATATTGAGATATGCAGCTCGGGTGGTTGCTGATGTGCTGCTAGCATTCTCCTGGGAGAGGACCAGGTACCGGTCCAGGTCAAAGTTCACCCCTGTATTTGCAGGACCAAAGACTGGACTGCCATAACTAGGTGTGCCACTACTGTAATCTTTATCCACATAGACTGTTAGGTTGCTTACCCCTGTCCCGCCACTGAGTTCAAACTTAATGGCAGGTGTCTTTTCAGTTGCACCTAAAGTTATGGGACTTATGAGTGCTGAATCAACACCACGGACTCTTTTACCTATTTCCAGAGTTGCCCCGGTGTCCTTAACTCTTATCATTATCCGGATAATATCCTTGTATTCTATTTCTGTCTTATTAGAAGGTCTTCCATCCACTAAGAAGAGGTTTAAGTGGTGTTCTGCAGCCCCACTGGCAGGTAAGGCATCCCATTCTAGTGTAAATTCAGCGGTGAAATCATCCGGAACTGTATCCTGTAAGATAGTCCAGAGGTAACCCCATGTCCAGTTAGTCGCAGACGCACCACTGAAAACTAGTTTACCTCCACTAGATACTATGTCTTCACCACTGGCCATGTTCTCATCATATTTGGCCTCCCATGTGCTGGTAGTGTCAAAGTCTGAGAAGTCCTCATCAAGGATAGTTTCCTGGATAAGGTCTGAGTAATCCTCTGACATTTCAATATCACTAGCATCCTCTCCACCCTGGCTGTGAAGGATAGTTAATATTTCACTAGTGTTCTGGCTGATCATTTCTCCTTCAATGGTCACCTCACTAAGTCTGTTGTTGAAATAGGAATCGGTGACCTTTCCAATGTTCATTAAACCTTTATGAACTTCTGTTAATTCATTTAAAATAGAAGCTACGGTACTAACTGGACTTTCAACTGGCATAACTCCCCAACGGCTGTTCTTACTGGATACAACTTTAACCCCTGATTCTGTTTTGGTTAAAGTTTCAGCCAATCCTTTCAACTGTTGGGCCTGTTCTGGAGGGCACCGGATGACTATAACCCTACTCCCATCACTCCCTTGGGGGTCACGGGTCACTTTATTTGGCCGGGTTAATTCAATTGGTCCAATCTTACTGAGCGTGGTCATCTAATTTAGCCTCCAAAACGTGTTCTGTTCTTCCGTTTAACAGCCTCTTCCATCGTGGATTTGGCTACTTCTTTCATCTGTTCCTTGTAGTCTTCCATCCCTATGAATGAACCTTGTATTTGTATAGCTCCTTCATGGAAGTGAACACCACCTGAGCTTGAATCTCCAGGGCCACTAGGTGGAGGGTTATAAGAACTTGATAAGGCCCTCATAGAAGGATCATACTCTTTATTCCCAGCTTTTAACCATACATGGCTGTTTCCACCCCATGTCCCCCAAACCATTTCAGAAGGCAATCCAAAGAGTCCGCTGGCTATTTGCATGAGTCCTAGGGTCATGTCGAAACAATTCCCTCCACTATCGAGGGCTGCCATCGGATCCTTACCATGGCCCGGATATCCGAGGTATTCCAGTCCCGGGCCTATGTCAGTCATGAATTGTGCAAAATCCTTAGCACCGGGGCCACTTGGAGGGTTCCACTGCCCACGTAGTAACATTGCAGCCATGTCAAAAGGTTGGCCTCCTATTGTGGCCCATGTGTGAGGTATTGCTGTCCCATTCCATAAACCGTTTGTAAGTCCGCCTCCGAGCCCCATTTTACGGTTAGCCTCTGTTAATAAAAATTCAGCTCCATCAAAACAGTTGCAAGTTCCGGAATCCCAAACTTCCCTGTTTGATTTTTGACCATTCATGTAAAATTCATAACTCAAATGGTCAGCCATCCCATTAGCAATATCAGTAAATGCACTAACACCTTGGAATCGTTTACCCATAGCACTGGCAATATTTCCCTGTCCGAGGCCGCTCATCCGAGATATTTCACCACTGACCATGTTAGTTAAAGGCCCACGTGGTCCGCTGGCAAGGAGTGCCCGGGCTCTTGAACCCACATCAGCAGCTACATTTACGGCTCGGGTTCCGCCTCCAGGCCCCCAAGGCCATGAGAATGGGGGAATTATGGCTTTAATGTAATCAAGTATCTGCCCGGCTGTTGGTATGTCCCACCATAGTTCCTTTATTTTCTCCCATGTCTGGCTTAAAAACTGTCCTGGATTGGGAATACTCCACCATAATTCTTTAATCTTGTCCCATGTCTGCCCTAAAATCTGGTTTACTCCAGGTATTTTCCAATTCAAAGGGTTAATCTTATCCCAAATCCCCTTTAATATTTGGCCAACATTAGGGACCTTCCAGTTGAAATTTGGAACTTTAGGGACTAATACGTTCTTAATCTTCTCTAATATTTGTTGAGGGGTGGGCCATTTAAGCCCTGCAAGTGGTGTTCCTCTTAGGATTCCTTTCTCCCCAAATATGTCATCACCTATTGACTTCTTACCATCTTTTCCAGCAGCTGAAGAAGTTCCAGGGAGTAACTTTTTAATTGTATCATAAGAAGTACCCATCACACCTATACCAGGAACACCAGCTCTAAGGAAGTCGAGGAAGCTCATCTTTTCCCCGCCAATCATGGCCCCTGCAAAGGCCCCAGGTCCCGTTCCTAGTGGCCCCTGTAACCCAATACTGCTCATGAGTTGGTTATGATCTCCACCTAAAAGGTCGTTGATTTGTTTTAAACCATAACCTCCAGCTACAGCTGCACCTCCTACCACCATTATACTTCCAAGGCCACCAGCTATGGTTGCAGCTGGAACTCCAAAGAACCCTCCTTGCTGTCCTGTGGTTCCGCCCACTGGTGTTGGAGAAGAAGGGCGTGGACTCCATTTGCTCTCAATCCAATCCTTTAAATCATTGAATTTACCAATGACTGCATCTTTGAAGCTGGTTAAAGGTCCGCTTATCTTGTCTTTTAATCCACTGAAAAGCTCCCCAACCTTATCACTCATTGATGAGATCCCGTTACTAGCTAAATCTTTAAGCTTGCCTAAAACTGTACTTATTTTATCCGTTGGAATCATTTGGGATAGTTTTTGAGCGACTTGTATGGCTCCAGAACCTATGGCTTTAAAGATACCAATAAATGGGCTGAAAAGACTACCTAATACTTTAACAGCACCTCCAGCCATTCCAAGTATTCCAGCGAAGAATATAAGATTCCCAATGAAGTTTTGAGTTTCAGGATCCAATGCTATGAACCAGTCCATGATAGGTGAAATGGCATCCATGAACTTGTTAAAACCATCAGTCATTCCCCTCATGAGGGTGTCGGTGATGATAAGGGCCTTGTTATAATTAGCCATTGGGCCGGTGGTGAGCGTGGAGAGGTTTTCACCGGTTTCTGTCATGGAACCCTTGTTTTTGGCAATGGTTTCCATGGCTGCTATGCGTTCCTCTGGAGTTTTGGCAGCTTCGAGTATTTGGGCCTCTTCAGGGGTTACATCCCCACGGAAAAGGGCAGCTGAATAACCACTGGTAAGGTATTGACCATAGTTCCTGAGTAATTCCTGTCTTTGCACCGGGTCAGGTGTGAATGCTGCAGCATCTATGGCAGATAATGATCTATATGTTTGGCTTGGTGGTGCTCCCTGAATGACATATTTCAGCACCCTTTGGATGTCAGTGTCTGGGGTGGATGAAGCTACAGTGTACTGTTTATATTGCCCCATGATGGTTTCAGCATCTTGAGGTGTTTCACTGTTAGAGAGCATGGCCTGAGTAGTTGCCCTTCCCATACCATACATGAATATTTCACGCAGTCCAGCCCCACCTGCAACAGTGGCGAAAATATCACCAAGGCTGGCCTCCATGCTGCTAAATTCACCCACGATAGATTTAACACCAGATGCGGCGGTGCTGTGCATCTTATTTATCGTGGCTGCGAACCTACTATGTAAACCTCCAAAATCAACCGCACTTATGCCTGAACTTATAGTGTTACCAATAGTCCGAACTCCAGAACTGGTGCTGTTCTGCATTTTTTTCATCACAGCGTCAAGGGAGCTTGAGAGTTTATCGAACCTGGAATTGTTGATCTGTTCAATATCTGCCTTTGCTTTCTGGCCGGCTTTCCCTGCATCTGCCAGGTCCTTTTTAACTCCAGATAGATCAGGACCGTTCACTTTCTGGTTTAGATCTCCCAGGGCCTTCTTCCATCCAGCTGTGAACTCCCCAGTATCCAAGATGAGTTTTGCTTTTACAGTACCGCCGTCAGCAACCATGGTGTTATCTCCAATAATAATGAATAAAAAGTGTTAAAATGAAAAATAAAAAGAAATAAAGAATTTAAAGAACTTTCCTTATATGTGCAGCCAGTATATCTTCTTCAAAGACAGCTGCAGTCCCCTTAGTCATGTAGTGATCTATACCCTTCAATGGGTGGTCAAACTCAAATTCATGCTGTTTTTCAGCGTAATCAAAACCCTTATTGGATAATGCAGAGTACCATAGGTCTGCCTGGAAGTGTGGTGTTGGACTTAATATTTTACTCTGGAAGCTATCCTGGAGGTAACCATGCTTTAAAGGTACGTATGGAAAGGTTTCATGTTCCACCTTTTCAATAAGGTGGTCCGCTGCAATGTCCGTCTGTAGCTGGACCAGATGGTCAACGTTACTCATCTTCTCTTCAGAGTCAGAGGTGTCAAGTAGTACGCTAATCATCTTCAAGGTCACGTCCAGTTATCTTGTTAAACACATCCAGGGTTTCCGGGTCCTCTTCAATACCATACTTATTAGATGGTTTCCTATACTTGTCAGGGTTTTCTGCCATGTCTGCCCTCATTTCAAGGACTTCATTGGTCCAGGAGAGTAAAGAATAAGATGTGTAAGTATCAGTATCCCAGAAATCATTTATACTCCCTTTAAATGCTTTATTCATGGTCATGATGAAGTAATGTCTTAGAAGGGTGTCTTCTATTAAAAGAGAAATTGTGGTTCCTTCATCATGGGTGTTGATGGATTCAGGCTTCTTCTCGAAATTGAAACCGGCCTTCATGCTCAGCATCAATCAGTTGCCGTACCCTCATCTGTATCTTAGCTTCACTGAATCCAGTCATGTACATATCATAGAATAAGGATAGGTTTTTAGCTATTACCATATCTGTACTGTCATAGTTAGCCTCAAATTCACCCTCTTCCATGGGTTCTAATAGAGTCATGCAGACTTTTCCATAGGCTTTGATGATCTTATCATCGTATTCATCCTGTTGGTCTTCTATGGATTTGGCGAACTCTTCTAGATCTGCCTCTATTTTTTCAGCCTTCTTAATATACCCGTCTGCCTTTTTCTTTTCTGCAGCGGTTGGTTCCTCTTTGGTGGTGATTTTATTGGCTTTTAAACGTAATTCACGGGATTCTTCACCCATTTTAAGGCCGTTCTCCATCTTTTCCTGTAAATCTTTTTTGATGTCTTCAACGTCCTTGTTAGCATCTCTTAAGACCTTATTAGGGCATCTTTTGAATCTTCTTTTCTTCCCACAGAAATCTATCTCATTTTTACTTAACTTTAGCATTATAGTCCTCCCATTATTTGCCTAGAAAATAAAAGAATAGTTCCCCTCTACAAAACAAATAAGGGGGTTTATACTACAGCTGTTCCGTAATGTATAGCGGCTAATGGACTTATGATAGTAACTGCCATGGGGTCAGTGGTTCCATAGTTTACAATTTCAAAGTCATACTCCACGGTCATCTTATCCTTACCACTCCTTGGACTGGTAGGCTTGATGATCTCCACTTTTGGCAGGAATATCTGTATGTCCATGTACACATCAGTGGATGGGGCAACAGTTTCAATGAGCTTGCCGGTGGATTTAATCACCATGGCCTTGAATAAGCTTTCCTGAGTGGGGGTGGTTCCTGATTCTGACCCGGTGGCCCATTCTGCTTCCAGGTTCATGTTGCCAGTGTTGTAGTTCATGGTCAGTTTGCCTTTGCCACTGAATGGTTTCTGGTCCTTCTCAGACTGACCGAAAGGTGTACCTCCACATACACTGTTTTCCATGTTGTTACTGGCGGTTAGGTTACATTTAGTGTAACAATCTGCTAGATAAGTGGTGCCTGATATGATGGTGGCTTCTGCAGTACCCACTGGGGCTAGATAGACGCTTGTTTGCCCGGATTTAAATCTATATTCGGTTTCAGGGTATGTTAAGGTAGGTTCGTCCTGGTTGTACAATGGGAAATCTGATAAGAAATTAGCCTTATAAGTAGGTGCTTTATCAGCGTCAAAGGTCATATCCACTGAGTTGACCATGGCTTCCACATAGGCTTCAGCTTTTGCAGTGTCCCAGTTGAAACCATTGTATAATGTGCACCATGCCAGGTCTTCAGGGTCTGAAACATCCCGGTATATGACCCATTTCTTAGCGGTTGCGGCTCCAGCTACGGCCGGAACTACAGTGTCATGCTTACCTAGGAGCATGAATAATATGTCCTCGACTCCTTCTGCAAGCCTTATCTTATCACTGTAATTTGGTGATGCACTGGCATCTGTACGGTCCTTACCCAGGAGTAAGATGTCTGTTCCTGTATGCCCCTCGTCATCTTCTGTACCCATGTCTATTCCAGGGTCGAAGTCTTTATATTTGGGGAACACTGCAGGGGTGACCTGTCCTGCTATTCGTGACCCGGTTACAACGGGGTTAACTCCAAAGCCGGCGTAGTGTAAACTGCCAGGTGGTGTTGATGATGCTCCAGCCATTATTCATTCCCTCCCTTGGTTTTCTTTTCCTCTTTTTTAGCTTCTTTAATTGTTTTAACCTCTTCCCAGTTAGCGTTCATTCTCAGACGCTTAACTAGTGGGTCGTCCTGTTTAAGTTCTATTATCTTACCCTTTGGGATTGGGTCTTCCATGGGTAGCTTTCCAGCTAAAACCAGGGTAACGTCAACCATGTTCTCAGGGCCTATCCATTTGAATTTCATTGGTTTATTCACCTCTGAATTTGTATAAATTGTTAAAATCAGTAATTAGGTTGTTTCATTCACCTTATAGGACAATTCAAACTCTGTGATTATTCTATGGGCCACTATGTGCACCTCTCCAGATTTATCTCTGTAAGCCCATGGCTTCCTGTACGCCTTTTTATAGGTGAATGAAGTTACCACGGTGAATGTGTCAAGGCGGTGGGCTGTTTTTAGGGCATTTCTAACCCTCTCCAGGTGTTCGTCTAATTGGTCGGGGAGTCCTTTTTTGATGTTCGGATCTAAGTAGGTGATAATAAAGCCACTGGTAGTGTAATCATCTGACAGTCCTCCACCGCACCCGTCCATGTCTTCAGTGTCCACATCGAAATCTATACTATGGCATGGTTTCTTACCGGTTGGTTTCACGTCCAGCCATGAGTAATAGAACCCGTGCCGTGCTAAGGTTTTATCCACCTTCAGGGCGTTTATGAGGTCAGTTTTAACCTTTTTCAGTTTACCTATTTCTCTCATAATAGTGCTCCTTTCAGGCGTAGAGTTTTAGAATATTCTTAGCCGTGCTTATCAGGTTGTCACCCTCTGTTTTAACATCCTTAAGAGTTCTGCCCTGTAAGTAGGTGTCCGCTGGTTGGTTTTTCTGTGCTATCTGGCGGTTCCATAGTAACCCTGCAGCCCAATAACTCAGGGCTTCTTCAAGGAATGTGATACTGTCTCCAGTGGTGGGGATGTCGTCAAGGTCAACCAATCCAAGGTAAGTGGCTATGTCAATGGTTGCACTGGTAATGGCCTTATCCACCTCTACAGTGGATACTGCGTACTCTGAATTATAGCCCCGCACATCGTCTATATTGATGACTGCAGCTCCAAAGTCACGTGTTGATTTCAATCCTATACTGCAGATGTCCACCAGGTCCACGGGTTCATCAGGGTCAATAAGGTCAATGGTATGCTGGTACCATATCGCCGGATCCATGGCAGGTATTGTCAAGGTCTTCAGCGGGCTTCTCAGTTGTGGGGAATCGGAGAGGATTAAGTTTAAATCGTCTTCTAAGAGTGCAATGTTTGATTTTAGTCTGAGTTTGATTTTATCGGATGTTCTAAGGTCAATTGAAGTAGTTAGGGCTTCAGATGCTATGTTGCCAGTGGTGAACCCGGCGGCTATGGTGAATTTAGCAGAACCTGAGCCTTTAATATAATCAGTGGTGTCTAATGTGCTGGTTACATTGGTAATAGTCTGTTCATTCCATGCGGTTTCACATGCATCTATGGTGATGAAGTCAAGGGCGAAGAGTTCCTTATTGAGTTTATCCACCACGTCCTGAGCAGTTACTGTCATCCTAAATCGCCCCTATGTATGTCTTTACCAGTTTCCTTATGCCTTCTTCAACGGTGCTTTCCCTTCCCTTGATTTTGTCTAAAACCATGGTGCATAATACATCCTTAGCCAGGTCAACATCTTCAGGTTCGCTGGTAGTGTAACTCACCTCATACATGAAGGTGGCACTGTAAGGTGGTGATGATAATCTTATACTGCCTGTGGATTCCTCCACTTCTTCATCGTCAAGGGTGTACTCCGAGCCGTTGATAAGTAATTCATCAACAGAATTAACCGGCCAGTATTTAAGCTGTATTAATGGGCTTTTATGTCCAATTACTTTCTCTTCAACCTCTGTTTCTTCAAACTTAGCCCCTGTTCTACTTTCAAGGTCAGTTTGACAGAGGGTTATCATGTTGTCCAGGTCCGTGTCGGACTGTAAAAGTATCCCTACCTTGGAAGTTTTGGCGGCTGTTCTGACCTCTGTTGCGGTTACCAGGCTCATAGGTTTACACCTTTACTTCTTCTTTTTCCCTTTTTTCTTTGGGTCGGTGAATGCTTTTAGGCTGTACTCTGGTTTTTTAGCCAGCTTAGCAGCTTCTTCATCCTCGATTTGAGCCTTACCATCCTTGAAAGCTATGTTCTTTCCTTTGATATTGACGGAGTGGTTGGCCTTTTTGTTCTTAAAATAAACCGTTTTCATCGTGTTTTCCTCCTAAAAAATAGAAAAGATAGGGTTAGATACCTTCCAAGTAGAGTAACCAGACACGCATCTTACCAGCTGATATTTGATCATCTGCAATTGTAACCAGTAACTCCCTGGCTGCAGATAGTTTAATGGCAGTTGAACCGGTGTTATCGGGTACTATGTCACGGTTTCCAGCATCCCAAATATTCCCACCGGCACTTATTGCGGTTGCGGTTACAAGGTCATTGGCTCCCTGGATACTTAGTGCAAGGGTTGCACTGTCATCTGCACCATCTGCAAAGGTGGTTAATACCTCTACACCTCCACCAACTACAAGGGCATTGTCTGGGAGGGTAACTCCTAAGTAGTGTTGCCCTATAGCGGTCACTGAAGTAAAGGTCTGGTTGCCTGTTCCTGCAGCGGTGATGTCAACCAGTCCGGTTGCACCTCCAGCCACTGCATGGGCTCGGGTGTCGTAGAGGGTGAAAGTATCCACATCAGCCACACGGACGTAATAAGCCGTGTCAGCACTTATGCCAGTTGGTAAAGCGTCACTGGTGGTTGCGTTAACACAATCTCCAGTTGTGAACCCATGAGCATCAACACTTATCACATTGGTAGTGACGTTTATGTCGGTTGCTGATGCGGCCACTGCAGCTATTGCATCGGCTACGTCAAATTCCCCTATTGCTAGTTTTGGAAGTTTAGATATTCCCGGGGTGGAATGGTCAGTACCTTCCATCATGTCATCAGTGACTGCAGCTGCAGCTATTGTCACCGCACCATTGGCATCTATTGCAATGTCCCCACTTACCGTTTTCCAGCCCAAGTCTGCAGATGAACCTTGACCTACCAGGAGCTTTGCACTGTCAGCCCTGGCCATGTCTGCCGGGGCTATGCTGTTAGCATCAATGGTCCCGGTCTGGATGTTCTGGATAACTGTACCCAGGTTAAGCCCTGGGATTGGGATCCACCTGTCTAAAATATCCCTATGTTTGTTTGATATTGCCATGATTTTTCACCTCAAAAATAAAAATAAACAGAGTTATAGTCTGTTTATTTAGGCGTCTTTAGTTCCAATATCGTACATGCGGGCGTTGAATGATTCAGCACGGCACATGAAGGATTGGAAGGAAGCTAGTACACTGGATTCGGTAAGCTTGGTTTTAGCCAGGTCAATGACACGTGGCCTCATGAGGTATTTCAGCATCAAGGTGGAGTAATCCAGGATTAGGAGTTCCTGAGCGTCATCAGTGGTTGGCATTGCAGGGTCCACTATGATGGGTATAACCCCGGCGGGGCTGTCATAAGCGGTGACCTGGTAACCAAAGGCAAGCTCAGTCCTTGGTAGTAATGGGATGTTCACGTTAGGGTAAAGCACATCTATGAGTTGTGATTTAACATTTGCACTAGTTACAACAGCGGAAGGGATACCTCCAGCGTCCATCATGGAATGACAGAGGGTGTCAAGTTCAAACTGGGTGGTGATTTCTGCATCATTCATGTCCTTAGTGTTGGTGTCTAGAAGGTCGATCAATCCGTTCATTCCGTCGGATGCACCAGTACCGTTAAGCATTTCGTTATTTATTGCCTGGATACTGTACTCCAGTCCGTCCTGTATTTCCTGGTCCAGGATGTCAATTATACCATCTTGGCCTCCGAGGATCATCTGGTCAGATATTTCCAGAGGGAAGACATAGGTGGTCATGGCTCCAGTGAGTAGGTCGTAAACACTGTCAGTGGTAGATGGGATGGCTGCAGCTTCTGCTATGAAGTCACCAGCACCTCCAGTGACCTTCTTAATGTATGAAGGCTTGTTACTTCTGGTGTCGGTTATCCTTCCCATGCTTTCTAACCAGCTGTAGAAGGGATACTTTTTCACCACCATGTTCTGTAATTGTGGGTCTAGTTCTGGCTGGATTATATCTCCAGCACTGTTTGCAGCGGTGGTGACTGCTTTCTGTAATTCTACAAGTTCGGATTTAGTAGCGAAATGGCCTCTTACGGCTTCTTGAATTGTGGTCATATTCTTATTCCTCCTGTGTGAATGATTCTAAAAAAATTAAATTAGGCTGATTTTAATCCTTTTCTTTCAGCGTGCATTTCAGCGGCTTTGCGGGTGGAAAC
>Ga0074195_1000865_pt1 | contig 50388 bp, 72 predicted proteins | sample EPASupsiteHSE623_FD_64525 | JGI IMG/M metagenome (GOLD analysis project Ga0074195, IMG submission 64525) | Bioremediated contaminated groundwater from EPA Superfund site, New Mexico - Sample HSE6-23 | ecosystem: Environmental > Aquatic > Deep subsurface > Groundwater > Contaminated ...
ACCTGGAAAACCCATTTCCTGTATGATTTGTCCTGGTCATACGGGTTTGGAAGGTTAAGAGACGTTACCAACACTTCGTCATTGGGTTTTATTTTTGCGGCCTTAAAGTCTAGATAAAACGAGTAGCTAGAGACGCTCATTATTTTATCCTTTCCATGTCCACCACCAACAACGGGGTTGTAGATTTCGTGAAACGTGATTCTGTTCACCTTGCCCCACCTGTCTACAAACTTAGCCCCCACCTGTTGTCCGTCAACTCTTTCAAAGTTTAGAACGCGGATGTGGCGCACGCTATCAGTAAAGAAAGATGGAGACTCAAATTCTGTTGAATATTGTTTCCTCTGGCCGGATGGCTGTGGAGTCGGTCCAGAGGGAACGTCCTCCATTTCCCCGAAGCCAGACTTATATTCTTCTTGATTATTATACATTGTTATTTTTTCTTATCGACCTTTTAAGTTTACTACTTTTATTTTACCTGTCAAGTACGCGGCTGTGGATAACTATGCCAATGCCTCTTTGTATTCGCTTCCATTAAACTCCATGTCAATTTTACCCTGTCTACCGCCTCTTCTTCGTACTTTATCAAGATACAAAATGGCTTTGTTGTCAAGTTCGTATGGTTCATCTAGGTCCTCGGCTTGGGCCGTCTTCCTTGAGCGCTTCTTCCCAGAACGGTGAATAATCATAATGGTATCAGCCTCCTGCATGATGCCCGAGCTGTCTTTTATGTCCTGCATTGTTGGCCTTGATGAATCAAACTTACGCACGTGGGCCAGCAGAACAATAACTATTTTCCTATTTCTGGCTATTTGTTTAAATTCTCGGCACATCCATCCTAACATTTCCGCGGTGTTTTTGGCCCGCGTGTCGTTCATGCCTATCAGGTAGTGGAGGTGGTCTATGAATACGATTTTAACCCCGAACTTATTCTGCGCTTCGATTATTTTATTATCAATCCACGCTGGGGAACCATTCTTAATCACCCTTGGTATGTGATAGACCGGGCCATCTACCCCAAATCTTTCATACAGCTCTTGCGGAGAGATTTCATATGAGAAAAAAAGAACCGGGGCGTTATTTTTAATAAAGTTTTTTGCCAACGTCACCGCGAGTTCTGTTTTTCCGTTTCCAGTTAGGCCAGAGAGGATAACAAGGTCGCCTTCTTTAATCCCATTTGTCATCTTATCCAAATGAAACATCCCCGTGGAAAAAGACTGCTGAGGTTCCTCTCTTGACAGCTCTTCCGCAAGCTCAGTGCTTTTTATTACCCTGTCCTCCTCAAGCTGTGGATAACTTTTAGAATCTGTTATTTTATCTGTGTTTTTTTCTGGTATTGACATAATTAAATTTGTTTGCTATACTTACCGACAAGGAGGGCATATAACTATATATAACTATAGTTATACTTAGTAATACTTCCCATTAATCTAAATAAGGTTGAACTATTTTTACAAACCATTTTCCTCTGTCGGTTTTTTTAATTTCTTTTAACTTAAACGACGCCCAGGTGTTTGTATCGGAATCGTCAAAATCGTGCACTAGGAGCCTCGCGACCTGTTTTACGACATCCGGGTCGGGGTCCCACATAAAAGTCCCGGAGAAGGTCAAATTTGCCGAATAAACGATATCTCCGTGTTGTACTTGTTGTCCAGATGACAGAAATTCTATTTCAATGACCCTTTTCATGATTTAATTCCGAGATATGCTAAAAATATTAAGAATAAAATTGCGACCATATTATTCGGTTGGTTTTTCTTTTGACCATTCCTGTTTCTGTTTTCCATTAGAAAAGAACGTGGTTTTACACCACCGCCCAGCCTTTTTAACCCACTTTATAGAAACCCTTACTATTTTTATTTCTTCTTTATTCATTCTATTCCTTTTCTCTTGGGGTGGGGGTTTAACTGTCTATCCCCAACTCTTCAAAATTAAATGTTTTGGCACCACATTCCGCACACTCAATATGGGTTTCCTCGTCCTCACAGTCAACGTCTTGTATTTTGGACTCCCATTCCTTACTCCCACACAAAACGCATATAACCTCAAAGTTTTTCGGCTCGTTTGGTTTTTTACATTCGTCAGTTGAGGCAAATTTTCCGCACCCATGACACTTAAACTCCACAAATCCACTATCCATAACCGTCCAATTTGAATATCCGCTATCCCCCTCCATTGTGGTTTCAATTCGTCCCCCAACACAATTTGGATTTAAGCACGAAATTTTATGATTTATTTGTTTCTCCATATTTCATCCTCCCCCTACTCCCTTTCTTTAAGATTTGGGGACTTTTCTGGTTCAATTCCCGTTCCCTCGCATACTGGACACATTCCATACTCGTAATCAAAATGGCTTCCCTCCAAACTTCTATCTCCTGCGTCTATAGCCATATCAAGGGTTACAAGGTATTCACCGATTACTTCACGTCCTTGTCCTCCGCAATTTTTACATTCTTTCATCCTTCCTTAACTCCAATACAGGAGGCGACGAAGTCCTGGGTTTGTTTGCTTTGTTCAAGGAGGTTGTCGTTAAGTAAATCCCATTCACAAAACAATGGAATATAAATTTCTGTTTTTCCTTCGGACGCTCTATATTCCAAAAATCTTACAACGTCTTTTTCAATGCTTGAATGTCTGCATCCATAAAGTTTTCCTTCTGAATTGCTATTTATCGCTCTCAACACCACCGCGAGAGTGATGGGAGAGCCGAGGATTTCAATTGCGTTTGTTTCCATTATTCCGTCTTCTGTATCAATAGAACCACCAATCATTGAATAGTCCTCAATCACTCTTGTAGATGCTGGATGATATTTTGACTTAACAAAACACCCGAACTTCAACTCCATAGTATCAGGGCACAATTCCCTTATACGCTCTATTGTTTTGGTCATAAGGTTAACCGAATAGGTCTTCTTTTAGTTGCTCCAACCTTTCCTTCCTGTCATAATCCTCAGTGTTCTCAATTGCTTCGTTAATAATTTGAATGATTAACTCTTTTGCTATCTCTTTTATATTCATAGTTATTGGGTTTCCTCTTTTTCTTTTACTTCCCATTCTACGACCTGCACAATAAGAAATGGGGAACCATAATTTACTTCAATCGCGTGTTTTACCGCACCCGCTACGGTATCAAATTCTTCGTCCCGAAATTGATATCCCTCTACACCGTAATCTATGAGAATTTTATATTTCATATCTTTGTTTCCTCTTTGGGTTCTTCCTCTGGTGGTCTATTTTCCGTTCCAATTTTTTCTATTGCGTCTAAAAATTCCTTACTTTCTAAAAAGTGTTTCCCTTCTTCCTCTGTGGGGGATTGGAGGGAGGAGAGGAGGTCTTTAATACCCTTGTCATAAGGAATCATTTTCTTAATTCTTCCATCCATACAACCAACGATATAAGCATTGGCGAGTTTTAATCCGTTTTCCCTCACCTCCGCCAATACTTCTTCTCTGTTTTTGGAGAGGAGAGATTTTAATTCTCTCTGCTTTCTCCGTGCGTGGTCTGTGGTAGCACACATAAATTGTTGCCAAGGAAACTTATCCTCAAACTCTCCATCCCACCCTTCTTGTTTTGTTTGGTTCATATTTATATTTCTTTTAATTCGTACCTTTTAATCTATTATGGTTATGAGGAGTTTTTTGATGATTTTGTTTCCGTATGCTCCCGCCGATTTTTTAGCCATCTTCCTATTCTTAAAAATCATTAAGTTGCAACAATTAGTATCCGTCTGGTAAGTTGGAGGAAGTGCGTATAAGGCATCTATTTGTCTTGAATCATTACCTAACACCGCCCACGCATAAATCTCCTTCACCTTCTTTGCTTTGGGTTTTGGGGTTGGTTTAGTCATTGTCTCTGGTGTTTTCACCTTCTAATACTCTTATTTTACTACACTCAGTACACTCTAAAACAAGATATTCCCCGTCCTTTTGTTTGGTATCTTCTGTATAAAAATAGGAAATCGCTATCCAATTGTGTATATGTTCCTTTTTCATATTATTTCTTTTGGTTAATCTTCTATATCCAACCAACCGACTATGATTCCAATAGGGGGGGCAATTCCAAGTACCCGAACAACCTCCGCTTTATAGGGCTCTTTGAAATCAAGTTTGGTTAGTTTTACAATATTCATTGCATACCCAAGGATACACATTAAAAACCCCAAGATTACCAGCGCCCACGCCAAATATATGCCCCATAGCATTAAAAGAGTAAAATGATATCTATTTATGTTTAATTTTATTTTCATATTGTTTTGTTTATTAAGACGACTTTATTTTAATATTGGGCCCCCGACATAGCATCAAACTTATATTCAGGCATATAGGTATTTAAATACCAATGACATTGATACATCGAATTTGTTTTTTGAATATCACTGGGCAGAGAAGAAATGATAGAATCTGGTAGCCTACGGCCATGCTTACAGGATTCCGCGGGTTCCGGCAACACTACCGTGGGGATTTCCGGTACTATGATTGGCGCTTGAATAATCGACTCAGACAGTGGTAGGCTTGAGGTTTTTTGGCTTTGCTTAATTTCATCTACTGCCAGAGTAATTGCATATTCTGCGTAGCGCCCAGCAACCTCCCTCTGTTCTTGCGTTGAACTCGGGTTTGCGTTGACTGTAGTTATTAAGCTGACCGCCAACTGTAAAATTAATAATATGGATGCTATGTTCATAATATAATAAAAATACTAGGAGGGCAAATGAATGCGCGTTAGCAAGACCGTCGTTAAATGTTATATATAATACAACGATTACAGGGCTTTTTGATAGAATCAAAGTTAAGTGGCCCGAGCCCGGAGGCTGACCCCTTGTTAATCCCGTAATCGCCCGCCCAATCTCGCTCCTAGTATTGTAAATGACCTAAAACACAATCGAACAATTATTATCTTACTCCTATTTTTTAAATTGTCAAGCGCGAACTGTGGATAACTCTGCGTCTGCTAAACGGCTACAATTCTGCGTTAAATCTACATAATTCTGCGTCCGCTATACATACTTATCCACAACCCTACCCGCCACCAAAACAAAAACCGCCTATCGTGTGGTAATAGACGGCTTTTTGCTTTTTGACTTTTGTTATTCGTCTGTTTGCTTTTTGCCTTTTCCTTTTGTTTCTACGTCGTGGTAGTGAGGCACTGAGAGTCCCGCATACTTCCCTCGGGAGTGCTCATAATAGCACACTTGGACCCGTTCTTTTCCTGGGAGAAGTTTGTTTCTCCACTCCGCACAAGCGTCGCAAAGCTGGGAAAGGACCTCATAGCTACCGCCCGCTATTTCAATTGCGGGAAGTGGGTCCTCTGTGTCTGATGGAATGATTGTAAACGCCAAAAGCGTCTTGAGCTTTTCGTCGGTTATTTTTATCTCCAAAAATCTTCCTCCCTGACCCTTGGTTGCCCGCTCGCTAGTAATTGTTCCGTATAGTTTCATGGTTAAGCTTCATCAACTCCCGCCCACTCTAGCAATTGAGTGTCTGAGGGGTCAATATATTCTTTCAACGACTGAAGTTCCGCAATTTCCGCATAGCTGATTCTTTCCGCGTTTATTTCACCGCGTAGGTATTCCAACCTCTCTTCTATACCCGTCTTAGTAGCGAACTTTTCTAGAAGACCGGTTTTGTCGTTTACAATATACCCCCTGGCTTTCCAGGTTTTTTCCTCGTCTTCTATAATTTCGCGACCGAATTTTTGTATTCTGGTATTTCTATCCATAGTTATTCTTTTTCTTCTATAGAAACGGCCATTACCCAACAAACAATACTCAGCACCATGTATGTTGCGGACGCCCACTTAAAAGGGGAAACGCTAGAAAGAATCGATAGCGCCCAAAAGGCAACCCACAGTCTTGTAATGTGTTCTTTGCTCATGATTATCGTTTTTTAGACGCTGTAATTAAGGTATATTTATCCCGACCAGGAGACCTATAGATGAAAACCCCATCCGGTGAGTCCGGCGTATAGCCGGTTTCTGGGTCATCAAAACTCTCTGGGCTTATGATAGCGGTATCAGCCACCTCTTTTGCTTCCGCAAGCGTCGAACACGTTCCATACCAGAAATTATTGGACCCCAGAACGAGGTAGGTGAATACCCCACGTTTCTTTTTAGGAACAACCCTGACTTTTTTTTGCTTCTTTTTATCTGGTCTCATATTAATTTATTAAGCGTCCACACTCCGCTTTCACGCTGGGGACTATTCCAGCGAGAGGCTTTTCAGCGCTCCATGGTGCCCTGTAGTGAGAATACAAGGCACTAGCAACGCTCAATTCCACCATCCATCTTTACAAATCTGTAAAAACATCTTGAGTTGAGGCTGGGGTAGTTTACCAAACCGCCCCGCTTGCTCCGCTAGCTTGTAAAGGACCGTTTCAAACCGATAGCGTTCCCACGTTCTATTGATATAAGCTACTTTTGCCTCCTCTATTCCGCGACCCTTATACAATAGCGTGGCTTTATGAGAAAAACCGCCATGCGTGTTTCTATCTTCACACACGACCGAATAATTATTATCTATTGTTAATAATCTCATATTACTCGATTCCCAACAGTTCACATGCGCTGTCCCTGAGGTATTCAGACATCTTCTTTTCGTCAAACTCACGGAACACGTCCAGGCGCCTGACAATACTCCTAGCGATGCTCAGGGCGTCCTTCCTAGACATTTGGGGGGTGGACTTGATACACGCCACAATCCTAGGCAGGGCATCCAGGGCAAATTCTTCCGCCCGAATATTAAGTCTCATGTTATTAATTTAATTTTCGACTAGTTTCCGTACGAATCATCATCAATGTTGAGCAGGGTCCTCACGTCATCGCAGAAGCAATACCCATCACACTCAACATCATCGTAAAACACCTCGGCGCCTACGCAATTTTCTTGCACGAACGCCAGCGCGACCCGCAACATATAATCTTTGTCCGACTCGCCTTTCTTTCTAATAATTTTTGGAATCATGTTTATGTTATTTTTGTTTCGACCTTTACTTTTTTATTATAGCATATTTGCAATTCTGTGTCCTGTGGATAACTTTTCACAATTCTGCGTCCGATATATAGATGCTCGCGTGGGTCTATCCCTGGGGCAAACAAAAAAGCTACTGCCCGCGGGGATTGACAATAGCTTTTATTCGCTTTACGCTTTTATTCGCTTGACAAAACTCTTTTTTCGTTCAACAACGCTTGGAGCTTGTTATGGTAGGCTTCGAACGGGAGGCGGAGGGATGCGAGAGGCTGGAGCCGTGCTATATGGCGTCCCGTGGTGGAACTCCATACGTTTTCACACACGCGGAGCCCGTTTTGAGGTTCCTTGAAAGCGATGCACTGCTCATATGAGAAGTACAGCGTTAGGTTCCCCAGCTCAACGGCGCAGAAATTGCGCCCGAGCGGTTTACATCCAACGGGCAGACTGAGCTTGATTGACGGATTGAGACTTACCATGATTCTCCATCATACGGCCTCTCAATCGGTCGCCCTTTCTCAATCGGCGGGAGCTTTCCGCGGTTCATGAATTGATACAGCGCTTCCCACTGTCCGCAATCGGAGCAGACCTCAGTCTTATTATCCGAACGGGACAACGCGGGAAACTCCATATCGCGAGAACCGCACCGCGGGCAGGTTTTTTTACTCATGCCCGTACCCGCGCCGTTTCCTTTGCGGGTTGAATTACTCCGGCATCAATCAATCCTTGCGCCGTCCTTCCGTACCATCCCTGGAGGGACCAGCACTGTCCCGTATCCACGAGGTATTGAAAGGCGGTCAAGATTTCGGTCTCGGATGAAATTTCACCCTCTTCGAACCCCTCAACATACGCACACGCGAGATACGGCGTCATGCCCTTGTAAAGCTTCGAGTCTCGATAGTCAATTCCGGTGTAGTCTTTCATGTTAGATGAAGTTCATCACGTTGTAGTTGACGACCAGACCCACGCTTTGCTGATTCAAGCCTACCCGAAGCGCTTCCGCGAGCTCATCGCTTTTGAATTCGATGCCCTCGGCAATTTCAAGAATGATGCTATCTTCCTGGTGCCCGTTCCATATACCCTTACAAGGTATAAGCGTTGCGCCGGGAGTGTATTCCTTGATAATTGCAAGAAGTTTTTCGGTTTCAACCTCGCCCGTCTCGTTGTTCGCGCCTACATAATATCTATATATCATTTTTAATTGTGCCCTCCCCGCTAGGCGATTCCTAGCTTCGGACCAGAAGCTGAATTGAGTATAGCATATTTACAAGCGACGCAACAGCGGAACTGTGGATAACTTTTGTAAACAAAAACGAGGCATTTCTACCCCGTTTTTGTCCCTCTTACTTGACCTTCAACACGCGCCCGCCCGCGTTCTTTATAATCTGTTCCGCCGTAATCATCATATCAGCGCACCAGGAAAGCTGGAATGCGAATTTCTCGGTACGTTCCCTTCCCACGTTGCCGATAGCACCCCAATTTACATACACTTGATATCCCTTGTGGAAATAATCCGGGGACTCAATCGTGAGACGCACTATCCCAAAATCAACCTGCAGGTACTTATCTTCCCCGCTGATTATTAGAATATCTTCGGGAAGCTGGGCGCGTTCTATCGCTTGCTCGAATTCGTATACTAGAGAGTCATACAGCGCGGACCTCTTTTCTTTCGTCATATACCTTTATTAATTAGCGACCTTTACTATCTGATACTAGTATACCATATCCAGGGAACGCGCAAGGGCACGTTGTGGATAACTAGGAACTTGACGGAATAGCTATAAAGATGCATAAAACGAGGTAAAACGGGCACGATGCGAAAAAACAGCCCCCTAGAATGCCCCAGGAGCGCCCCGCGCCCCGCGCTTTGACTCTTACCTACCTACAAACACTACAAAAGAAGCAAGACAAGGTAATAAGGAAGAAGGATATCAAGAGAGAAGAGGAAGGAATACGGGAGAGATAGTAATGGAAAGGAAATATGCGGTACTCGTGGAGCGGAAGAGGAACTAGAGGAACGGGAGGAGCAAGGGGATGAAGAGGAGGAGAGGATGGGGAGGCTACTAGTGGGGGGGATGAAAGTAGGTACATCAGCACCGCGACAACACAACAAAAGGAATTATGCAAGCCTATTCTACACCATACTACACCACAATATACCCATATTCCCCATGTATATACATGTTTTTGAAGCTAGGCTTACTCTTTATACGTCGCACAATATACATTTTGCGACATTACGCCTCAATATCACTAACTGAGGGTACGGGGACCATTCTGCACCACTAATTATATATATCCCTATCAAATTTTATATTATATTTTATCCCCTATATTCCACCACATTCACTATATTCTGTCAATAGGTAACATATGTTACTATACGCCCCACCCCATTAAACCCTTTACTTCCTGTCGGTTTTATGCTATAATTACCCTGCTAGAATACTAGAGGTATATATTCTAGTTATCAACAGTATAAGGCTTGACAGCCTCGTTAAACTGAGTATAATGGATATATTGGGCGGTTGGTGATAACGGCCAGCATTCCTCATTTGCAATGAGGGGGAAAGGGTTCGATTCCCTTACTGTCCACTGAGGGTGCGGGGCCCAGCGAGGGCTTCGGTAAATGGGGCATACACTCCCCAGCCCATACAGCCTATGGTGTAGTGGTAGCACGCACGGTTTGGAACCGTCCGGCCCAGGTTCAAATCCTGGTAGACTGACAATTGCTCTTTAATAACTGGGGTCAAGCATAAAAATTATGAACGAAGATAAAACATTAAAGTGGAGACTCTCTGAGAAGCCCACCGTGGAGAATCTCACTAAATTAGTATACGGGGGTATTATTACGAAAGACGAGGCACGAAAGATTGTGCTTGACGAATCAACTGTTACTCAATCAGATATTGAGTCAATTAAGGCCGAAATAGAGCTTTTGAGGAAATTGGTGTTGGAATCTAATAAAAACCAAGCATTCATCAAGATTATTGAGAAAGAGATTCCGATTTACGTAGAGAGACACAAGCCATATCCATGGATTTATCCCTATGTAATCAACACGCTTCAATACTCAAAAGACAACAGCTACCAGCTTTGCAATAGCTTTAACTCTACCGCAACGGCGCTCAACTTAAAAACTGATGCGCAGGGGAACTATAAGCTGACAGCCTAGCTAAAACCGTTTGGCCCCAGTTATTAACGAACAATGCTTAAACTTACAGAAGTACAAAAGAGGTCTATATTTAAGACCCTAGCTAATAAGAGCCAGTATCAAACTGGGCTTGAGTTTGGTTTTGAAAAATATTATGATTCCAACCTCAAGGTGGTGAACGCGGTCAATAAGATTTATAAGGATGTTTTAGAGCATCCAGAGAAGTACGCGGTAACCCAAGAGGTTATTGAGTTGGTGCAAAAGGGTATGGAGGATAGAAAAGGCACTCATGTGGCGCTAAAGCGCGAGTCAGATGAATTTTCTAAATTACAGGAAAAAGACCTAGTTTTAAGCGTTAAGCAGAAGGCGTGGTATGCCCTAGACTTAAAACTAAGTAAATTACTTAAGAATAAGAAGGCCCTCGATGCAGCGTCGCTATCGAGCCTCGGAACTATTGCTGGTATCTCGTTTGACAAGGGACAGATTGCAAAGGGTGAGGCTACCGAGCATATTGCATTAAAAGCCAAAATTGACCCGAATATGACACCGGCGGAGGCTATTGCCTTCATGTTGAATATGCGGGAAAACCAACTTAAAGAAGAGGAATAATGGACAACGAGCTCATTGCTAGAGAGCACGAACGCAGAAAGGCCAAACTCGCAGAATATCAAAATTCGCCCGAATACCGGCGAAAACTATTCGAACGGCTCAAGATTCAAGACGCGTGTAATCGTTCGGCAGAAGCCAAAATTTACGCATTGGCGGCCTGTAAGAAGGACCCTGTGTTTTTTATTAATAATTTCTGCTGGACCCCAAATGACAAGTACGACCAATATCACTTCCCGTTCATACTTTTCCCATTTCAAGAAGATTATGTAAACTGGTTGGTGGACCACGTTAGGAATGGCCGAGACGGCTTGGTTGAAAAATCTCGGGAAATGGGGGCAACCTGGGTCACAATGACGGTTTTTTACTGGATGTGGCTCTTTGACGACAACTTTAATGGGCTTATCGGTTCTTATAAAGAAGCCCTAGTGGACGACAAAACCAAGGACTCATTGTTTGGTATGCTAGATTATAATTTAAAAACAACCCCAAAGTGGATGTTGCCGAGAAAATTTAATTTTAAAAACCATCGAACGTCCCTTAAACTAACAAACCCGGAAAATCAAAACATCCTTAAGGGAGACACTATGAACCGGGCCTTCGGCCGGGGACCGCGTAAGACCGTGGTGTTTATGGACGAGGGCGCCCACTGGGAATATTTCCAGGATGCCTGGACGTCTTCCGGGGACACGACCAATTGTCGTATTACCGCATCTACCCCATATGGGTACAATGCCTATGCGCAGCTCAGAGACTCAGGAATAGACGTTATGACTCTCCACTGGAGACTCCACCCATTGAAGGACGATGAGTGGTATAACTATGAACGGTCCAGAAGAACAGAAGAAGAAGTTGCGCAAGAACTTGATATTTCATATGTAAAATCTCAAGTTGGAAGAGTTTACCCAGAATGGGACCTAGTTGAATTTGGCGACTATCCATTTGACCCAGAACTCCCATTGTTTTGCAGTTGGGACTTTGGAAAGTCTGACGACACCGCAATGATTTGGTGGCAGCGTCCGCGGGAAGGAAAAATCAGGGTTATTGATGTATACTGGAACAACGGAAAAACTATAGACTTTTACATCCCATTTGTTACTGGCGTCATCCCTTCTGACGGATATAAATACACTAATCGAGACCTAGAACTCATTGAAAGCCATAAATACTGGCCAACTGGAACTCACTTTGGCGACCCAGCTGGAAGATTTGGAAATCAGGTTGTGAATCAAACCGTAATTGGGGTTTTGCGAGATGCGGGCATCTATGTGAACTTTAGAGAGGACTGGAAATACTTTAACAAGCGTAGAGATGCGGCCAAGTTATTAATGCGGGACAACTTAGTGGTTAATGATAATTCAAGAACTAGATATCTAAAGGTCTGTATGATTAACTCTCGCTACCCAGAAGTCACTCGGCAGGGAATGCGGGTCACTAACTCTAAGGACCTTAAACCGGTCCACGACCAGTATTCTCACCTTAGAAGCTCATTTGAATATGGTGCACTTGGGTTAATGGGAGCTGGAACAGCATCATTAAAAGTACATGATAAATTCGATTTCAAATCAAAATCCAAGAACGGCATACGCCGACGTTACGTTCCGTATTAAAGAAGGAAGTACGTGGTTTCGTCGTTTTCAAAGAGATGTTCAAAAGAAATATCCCCATATTAGATTTAGGAGGATTAAATTCGGGTTCTACCGGATGTATTGGGATGATGCATATTTCCATGAGTGTTACAAGGAAATGCCTCCAATGGGATATGATATTGAAGAGCTTGACCTTAGATTTCAGAGCAGGACTTATTATGAAGAGTTTGAAGACCGGGCAGAGCTAACGAGAAAGATAAAGAATTTTAAGGAGGGGTACTATGACTCTATGGCCACGGTACGAAGACGCGCTTGGTTAATGAGAAACGATAAGGAGTTCTATAAAACCGCTAAAAGGGCATATAAGCAAATGAGAATTAAATAATGAAAAAACCGCTATCTAAATACATTATAAGAAAAAACGTTTTCGCACACTCCTTACAGGAGGCGCTGAAATTAGAAAAGTCAGTGAAACCAGTGGATATCTTTCTTGATGAAGAGTATGAAAAATTCAAAGAGCAGTCGGAGAAAAAGGAAATAGGATTTAAGAAAAATGAAAAATAAACTAGAACTTTGGTACCCCGCGAAACCATTTTGGGTGAATCAGGTATGGGGACTATATAACCCAGCATACGAACGCTTTGGGTTTAATCGCCACAACGGAATAGACCTACGAGAAGGAAGCGATAGAATCCTCTACTGTCCCGTCAAGGCACGAGTTAATGGAACCGGGTATCTTCCTGCGGGAGCGGGGAACTATGTACAACTTATCACTACCGATAAATGGCTCGTTGATGGTGTGGAGTGCTATGTAGAGATTCAGTTAATGCACAACGAAGAAGTATATGCGAAGGTGGGTGATACCTGCGAGGTCGGAACCATACTCGCCAAAACCGACAACACGGGATTTTCTACTGGTCCCCATATTCATTTTGGAGCATACCGATTAAACGACGACTTCTCCAGAATGGATACTAATAACGCCAATGGCTCTTTTGACCCGCTTCCGTATTTCTGTAAGTTCTATGCTAAGGACCATGGAACAGTAATGACTTTGTTTTTAAGGACGGTTTCTGCACTAAAAGAGGCTCTTGAACTTAAGAAGAAAGTGTGATATAATACAAGAGTAATTTAATAATTTAAAAGGAAGGAGCGTTTCCGATGAAAGACAAAATCATTGGGAGACCAATTCGCTTAAATAAGCGAAGCATCGATGTTAAGAATGGAAAAAACTATGCCGAAGTTATGTTCATTGGCGACGTCCACCTTGGAAGTCCTCAGTGTGATATCGGTAAGTTTGAAACCATGCTTAACTATTGCTATAAAACAAATACCCCGGTATATTTAATGGGTGATTTGATTGAAATGGCAACAAGAGATTCAGTAGGTGCTGGTATTTATGAGCAGGAGTTCATGGGACAAAACCAATATGAACGAATGATTGAATACCTTCGCCCGCTAGCAAGGAAAAACTTATTGCTCGGGTTCCTTAACGGAAACCACGAAGATAGGGTTTATCAGAAGACCGGAATAGATGTCAGTAAGGCGATGTGTAGAGAACTAGGAGTTCCCTATCTCAGCAACGCGTGCTGGAATTTATTAAGGGTTGGAAATCAAACCTACTCTATCTATTTGCTTCACGGCAGGACCGGAGCACGGTTTGATGGTACCGCACTATTAGCTCTGGAAAGAATATCAGTGTCGTTTCATTGCGATATAGTTGCAATGGGCCACGCACACAAAATTATTTCCTCAATAGTGTTGATGCAGGCTGTTAAAAATGGGAAGGTAACAGAACATAAAAAACATCTGTTCATTACCGGCTCATACTTGAAGTATGACGGAAGTTATGCTCAGACGGCCGGATTGCCTATCTCCAAACTAGGTTCTCCAAAGGTTAAGTTTTTCTCAGATAGACACGACATTAATTTATCCTGGTAAGGGGGTGTAACATGAAAACGTTTGGACCACCCGTTCTGATTGTAGTTACGTGTAAGCTTTGTGGTACGGAGCTTGAACATTTTAAGAAAGCGCAAGAGCCTAAACCTAAAATCCGCATATGGGTTGATAGGAATAAGGACGAATGGCTTTTATTGGGCTGGTGCCCAAAGTGCAAGACCGTTGCAACCATAGAACTTGATGACACACGTTTTGCAGACCTGGAACGAACCTGGCTAAATACCGAGGGCATCGAACCCAACTCAGAGGGCGAGCCCATCTAATTCCCCCGACTTATCCACAGCCGGGGGTTGACTTTTTTCTAAAAGAGAGTACACTAATATTGTAATTTAAAAAGGAGCAAATATGAGACGCCCAAAATTGACGCGTCATCACCTGACTCCCAAGTCCCGTGGGGGCAATAGATTGCCAAATAACAAGGTGCGCCTTGCAACCGCAAGACACATTGCGTGGCATCTTGCCTTTCAGAATAAGACTCTGTGGGAGATTCTGTCTTCACTTGAAGCGATGGATATAGTATTTCCAAACAAGTCCGCTAAGGACATACGGCTAATGCTATTGCGCCTCGCAAGAGTAAAAGGACACGTGGACCCAGGTGGGATGATAGTAGAAAAAGAGCTTCTGAAATATTTAGAAGCACACAAAGAGCCCCGCGTATAGCGGGGTTGCTTTTTGTTGTTTTCTATGATATAATATGATGGTAGTTTTATTTCTCAAATCAAGAACCTCCACCACAAAAAAACAAACCCCCGATACGGGGAATTTGTTTTCGGATATTTTGACCTTGGATGGATATACAAAATATCGGAGGATAATGTGTTTTTAAGCACATTATAGGTATATTATACCACATACTTGACAAAATTTCAAGTATATTGGCTATACCCCTTGATTTTTGAATTAAAACGTGGTATAATTGCACTATGATGAACATACTAAAGTCGGCCAGTAAGATAGTTTTTTTATTGCTTGCCGCCTCTGCTTGTTTTGCATTCCTGTATCAAGTAGTTAATGGTACGACCCTGCTAGAGACAAAGGACTTTATGATTTTAGCGGGTATGGCCTTTACATTCTACTTTGCTAACAAGGGAAATTCAAGCGAACCATACGCTGGTAAATAAAGATAAATGGCTGAAAACCCAGTTAATGTAGGTACGGCTTATCCGGCCTTAGAAGTTCCCGCAGAAACCGAGGAGCTTAAATATAAACCTTCTGAGAAGGCTATTCAGGTTATAAGGGACACGTTTGGTGAGTTTAGATTAGCTCAGGATGAGCGGGATAGAAATTTTGAATATATGGATGGAATTGACCCCATTACATATATTAATGACTCCGTAAGAAGATTCACCACCAACGTTGATGTCAGGGATGATATTGATGAGTGGCAGTCCATCGTACATCTTCCATTCACCAGAAACAAGGTTTTAAGTATTCTTGGTAAAATCGTAGATGCGCTACCTACAGTCGAGGTTCAGCCTAGAGGGGGAGAAGATGCGTTAAGGGGAGAGATATTAAACTCCCTATTTGAGTATGCTGAAGACGTAGACGACGCGGACGAATTTTTGGTCTTTATGCTTGAAGAGGCAATAGTGAAGGGGACCGCTGTCGGGTACGAGGGAATAGAGACTAAGAAAAGGAAGGTTCGGGAGATTGTAAGATACACAAACGAAGCCGACTTTTCTGTTGTAGAAACAACGATTACCGAAAGAAAGCTGACTAGCGTTATTGTTCCGCTGGAAGAATTCTATCCGTACAGTGTGGGCATCAGAAAGATTCAAGACATGCCTAGAGTGTTTTGGAGAAAAATAGTAGACTTTTCAAAATTTAAGGCAGACTTTTCTAATTACGAAAACTCCAAATATGTTGTGCCGTTTAGGACCGCGAATAGCAACAGCGTTGAAATGCCGTTCTATACTGATTATATTTCCAGTGACGTTGGTGAGGATAACGTAGAAATAATCAGAAAGTATGATAAGGAAAACGACTGTTTTATAATATTAGCTAACGGCGTTTGGTTAAACCCAATGGGCAACGATATAGAGAGCCCCATTCCATTCAACCATAAGAAGCTTCCGTTCTGGTCAATGATTTATGATATCTTTGGCTCAGACTTTTTCTATGGAAAATCTCTCGCGGACCGTATTAAGGTTTTGCAAGACGTAATGAATGTTTTGAATAATATGCTGCTTGACCAGTCATTTTTGACCGTCTTTTCTCCTATCCTTATGAGTGGACAGGACGATATTGATGACGATTTCTTGGTCCCAGGAAGAAGAATTCCAATAGACACCGCTGGTCTTCCTATTAATCAAGCTGTTCAGAAACTAGACATGGGAACGCCTGGAGGCTGGCACCAATTTATTTTACAATATACAAAAGACATTATAGAAGAAAGCTCTATTGACCGAGTAAACTCTGGCGTTGCTGGCGTTGGAGAAAGAACAACCGCTACAGAAATTCGAAACGCCGCCGCTGGGCTCGTTACGCTGCTTGGGCTTTTTGCTAGATTTGTTAGATTTGGCCTTAAAGAAAGAGCAAGACTTAGGGTGGCCAACATCATGCAATTCTATACCGACCCCAAGTACCCAATACTCGAAGGAGTAACCGGTGAGGGGGGTTCAGCTATCGCAAAGAAGGCCTTTAATATGTTTACCGTTGGCTCTTCCGCTTTAACACCGGGAAAGAGAGGCGAAAAAACAATTATGGTCTTTCAAAATAAAGAAGACCTTCCTACTGCTAATAGTCTTCGTGTAGAAACAAAACTTGATGAAATAGCAAGCGGCAAGAAAATCACTAAGTTTGCAATCCTTCCTGAGTATATTCGAGGCTTTGAATTTGATATTAAGCTTGTTGCAAGCACAAAGACCGAAGAGTCTAAGGAGGTGAACAAAGCTCTGGAGATACAATTCCAACAAACGCTGAACGCGTTGTATCCAGACCTCGTAGATAGAACAGAAATGGCCGCGACCCTTATAGAGATGTTTGGCAAGGACCCGTCAAAAATTCTTCTAGAAAAGTCAGCTGAGGGGGGCGCCCCAACTCAGCCCGGAACTGGAATGAGTGGTGGAGACAACGCCCAAAATACCATTAAGGGCGCTGGGGGTATAGCACCTAGTGGTTCTGATATGAAAAACCTAATGGGTCAAATGATGGGATAATATGTTTAAATTCCTACTAAAATTAGTTTCAGACAAGGCTATTGAAGACAGGTTTATGGAATTACATTCCCAAGCTATTAAGTCTGACAGATTTACACCTGAGGAAATTGAGGTTATTTTTACTGAGGCGTCTAAAATAGAAAACCTAAAAGGCTATCTAATATCCGTTATGGGTGCGGATACGGTTAGATATTTTAATGCAGCGCCAGAGATACAGGAGCGGATTAAGGGCGCATTCCAAAGAACGCTTTGGCTGGCAAAGAAGATACAGGAGCCTAGAAGAAAGGCGGTGGGTAAGCCAGTAAAACTCACTTCATCTAGGCACGGTTAATTGACTTGTTAACAAAATTGTGATATAATTAGTTCACTTGGTGTTCTTAGCGTGGGGGTTAGTGCCTAGCACATATAGCCCCCGCACTAAGGCCACAAAGCCCCACGGTCGTTTGTCGGAATGGTCGTGACACTTGTTTTCACGCGGACTCAACCGCCATCGGACTCAACCGATGTAAATAAAGGGACGCCTTTTACTAGGTAAAACAAGGGACAAAAACAAAAGAGTCAAACACAATGGACCCTAAAACAGTGTCCGGGGAAGACACTCAAATAACCCCCGAAGAAAAAGAAGCGATGACTCAGCGAATTGCTGAATTGGAAAAACTGGTTGCCGATAAGGAAACCACAAACTCCAACTTAGTCAACGAGTTAAAAGAGTTGAGAACAAAAAAGGGCGTGACAGAAGGAAACCCTGGAGGTGTGCCCGACGGTAAAACCCCAGAGGAAATTGAAAAAGTTGTTGCTGAATCTCTCGCAAAGAGAGACGCTGAGGCGGCGAAAGCCAACCTCGATGCCGCAAGACAAAAGTTTCTTGAAAACAATAAAGAGTTTCATCCAGATAGTGACCCGGGTGGAATCAAGTTCTCTGCGTTGCAGAAAGAATTTGACTCCTTAAAAACCGACGGGGCATCTAGCCAGGAGGATTTTCTAAGATTGTTTGATAAGGCACTAAGGCTTGTAAACCCAGCAAAAGCCATTGAGAAGGTCCACTTGGACGCATCAATGAAAAAGGAAGGTGGCAATCCGTCATCTGTTCCACAAACAAAACTGTCCGATAAAGAATTACAACTCATTAAGAATGTAGGTTGGTCCGAAGAGCGATACTTAAAGCTCAAGGCGGAGCAGCCAGCATATGTAACTTCACTTCTTGATAAAGTAAAATAAAGGTCGTAAGGCAATAAACGTAGCAAATAAAAATGAAATTAATTGGAAGCGTAAATCCTCACGGAGGTCCTCTTCTTCGTTCTGAAATTGTGGCGAACAGCGTTGCCCTTGTAGAGCTCGACTCTGTAAAGGTTGCGTCTGGATTCGTTGCGCTTGGAACGGCTGGAGCACTTGTGTTTGGAAACGTAACAGCGATTGTAACTCGTCAAGGCGTAGGTCTTGAAACAACGGGTGTGGCTGGAGCTGCGACAGGTACGTATGCGGGAGCATACACTATGGCCTCTGACAACCAAACGGTTGCCAAAGTGAAGGCTATGGTAGACATCTCTAAGGAGACTTTGTATTCTGCCGACCCGGACGCAACAATCGGTACAACAACCGGTTCAAATCTTTTGGGCTACCACACTGATATTGCCGACGAGGACAACACAGACGAAGACACAGCGGCGTTGACAACTGCCCAATACACAATTTGGGGAGTTGACCCTGACGACTCGGGAAACCAAGTAGTCAGCATCTACGAATCGCAGGTGTTTGGAGTCTAATAAACCAACATGGAAACACGAGGTAATTGGACAGACTTAATTGCAGGAGTTGGATTGGAAATCGGTGAGGTTTTCAACCAAGCGCAAGAAGAGTACCGGCCTGGTATTTTTGCCGTTCTTAACAAAAAGGGTGGCGAAGGTGCGCAGCGGAACGTTACTGGTAAGACCGGCGTAGGAAAGATTAAGCTTTTCACCGACGGTGACAACCTTCCTGGTTCAAAGAGATACAAGACGTACACAACTAAGGTCGTTTACAACGATTATGGTTTGTTCGTTGATGTTTCGAAGAATACTATTGAGGACAGAAATTGGTCTCAAGAGCTCGACGAAATGAGAGATTTGTCTATTGGCGCTAACTACGCCCAAGACGAATCTGGAGTACAGCTTTTCAACGGAGGTTTTGCCACAACTGTCTCTGTAAACGGGTATGAAATGACCTGGTACGGCGACGGGAATCCGTTGTTCTCGACGGTACACGCAACGGTTGTTCCTGGAGGCTCTACACAGTCAAACGCAAGCGCGACTGGAATAAAGTTCAACCACGACAACCTGGAAACTCCTTTGGTTGCCCTTAAGCAACAGCAAACCGACGACGGTCTTGCGATGAGCTTGATGGGTAAGCCGATGGTGATTGTTTCTTCCGCTCTTGAAAAAGAAGGACAGGAAATAACTCAATCAGCGTTGACTCCTGAATCAGCGGAGAACGCTATTAACGTTTACAAGAATGGAATGGGCACAGACATGATGACCACAACTTTCTTGGACACGGTAAATGGTGGTTCGGATTCTGCATGGTTCGTAATTATTCCTAATCGTCACAAGCTTAACCACGAAGTTCGACAAGAACCTCGTCTTGAGCAGGACGTGAATATTAAGAACAAGGTAGTAACCTTCACTGTTGATGCTCGATGGGCGGACTCAGCCACTGACTGGAGACGAACATGGGGTTCAAAGGGAGACTTGGCAGCATACAGTTCTTAATCTTAAATTAAGGGTTTGACGGCTTTCCTTAAAACCGTCTCCACACTAGGACGTTCTCTACCTCCGAGATGTCTATAAAGGATAATGAGGATTAATGTATTAAAAAAGCACTCAACGAAGGCGGAAAGAATATTTTATGAAGTTTTAAAACTTTATCGAATACCATTTAAACATCGTTGGCTTATCAATAATCGAGAAGTAGACTTCCTTCTTTTTGATAAGTATTGTATAGAAATAGACGGACATTATCAAAGTACCGATAAAAATGAAATTTTAGCCGGACTCGGGTACATCCCAATACATCTAAACAACTCGGAAGTCACAAAAGAAAGTGTCGAAAAACTAATAAACAAAATAACAAAATGACAGATTTTCCTAATGGCGTATCAAGTTTTGGCTACCCGGTAACTGGTGGAATCCCATTCACAATGGGCGCTTCTGGTGTTGGTAAGGTCTACTACGTTGATGCAACAAATGGTTCTGATGGCAATGATGGTTTGTCTCCTACGCGGGCGGTGAAGACCGTGGCGCAGGCTTACTCCTATGTTACGAGCAATAATCATGACGTAATCGTGTTGTCTGCTAACGCAGCACATACGCTTACCGCAATGCTTACTGTTTCTAAGAACAGAGTTCACTTTATTGGAGCTGATGGTGGGGCCCCACGTCGGTATGGACAGAGAGCGAGAATCTCTTTGGGCGTAACGACAGCGGCGACTGATATCGCTACAATGAAAGTAACTGGAGTTGGGTGTACTTTCAGAAACATCAAGTTCTCTAACAGCAACACGGTTGCTGAGGGCATTTACTGCGTCGTTGACGCGGGTGAATACACCTACTTTGAGAACTGTGAGTTCTACAAGGACACAGACCTAGATGTGACTGGTGCGGCTGAGTTTGTTGCTAACGGCGACAGCTCTTACTACTACCACTGCACGTTTGGTTCTCTTGTCAACGCAATCTCAGGGTCGATTCTTCGGCCGTGTGTGTTGATGACTAGAGAAATCATCTCTGGTAAGGTGGCGCGTGACGTTACCTTCGAAGACTGCTTGTTCTGGAGAAAGTGTGGTGATACCGGTAATCGGTTCATCTATGGTGCTAATGCTACTGATGTTGAAAGAATGTGTTTGATTAAAAACTGCGCATTCATCAACGCTAAGTTGGCGGCCGCGGTACCCGCTCAGAACATTGCATTCGGCGCTACGCAGACTGAGGGTGAAGTTCTAGTTTGGAACTGCACATCAGCCAACGCGGCGACGGCTATGTCTACAACAACTGGTGTCTTTGTTGACAGCCCAGTTCCTACCGCAGCGACATCCGGTATTTCGGTACAGGCGTCCTAACGGTAATTTTCTCTTCCTGGCTCTCTTTTAGAAAGCAGAACCAGGAAACAAAAACATGAAGACATTATATAATCCAACTAAAAACTTTATCTCAGTTCTCTACAAGGGGAACGCTTATGAGATTAAGCCTGAATCGAGTTTAGTTGTAGTTGAAGAGCTTGCGGCATTCTGGGTAAAGACCCATGGATTCCTACAGGTTTCTGAATATACTGTGATTCCCGCTGAGCCAAAGGCTCCGGAAGTTATAGAAAAAACAGAAGCCCCAGTAGTAGAGGCCCCAGTTGTTACAGAAGCTCCCGCTAAAGAAAAGAAAGCGAAGGAGAAGAAGACTAAGTAACATGCTAGGATATACTTATCAAGACTCAGCTACATTAATCGGAACAAAATCCGGTACAACTAGAACTTCGGTTGCTCTTACTGACGCATACGACGTTGCAAATAAAACTAAAATTATTGAAACAGGAGGACTCTCTAAAATCAATTTTAGTATTTTATACACAACGGGCGCTGCCGAAACAAACAACTCTATTGAAATCCGTCTTGAGTCAAGCGTAGATAGAACCAACTTTTACAGAATTCCAAATGAATCTGTATCCGGAGGAACGTCCACACTAACCCAACGGGAGTTCACTTTTGTAGGCGCGTCAGCCGCTACAGCATATGCAATCTCTCTTCCTATAGATGTCCAGGACAACTATATGAGGATTTCTGTAAAGGAATCTGGAGTTGCATCCAACGCAGGCACGGTTTTCGTCGAAGCCACCTTCTCTGGGTCTAAATAAGCTCCAGAGAAGAGCTTGGAATTTGTAGTTCCAGGCCCAAGTGCATACACGGCACTTATGGCTTCACAAGAAACCCAAATTAAGAACACTGAGGCCACACTAGCCGCAGTAAAACAAGAGCTCTCTCAAGCCTCGACAGAGCTTACTTCTGTTTATAAGGAGATTGATGTTGCTATCAATAGGCTTACTGAAATCAAAATTCAATGTCGCGATGCATTTACTGAATTTCAAAATACTAAAGCAGCAACGGCTCAAAACATTGAATTAAAAGAAGAAGAACTTAGAAAAATAGAGGGCACTAAATTTTTAAGAGAAAAAGAAATATTTTCGTTGAACAATTCGATTGTAGAGGCTCAGCAAAAAATTTTACAATTAAACGATAATATTCACAAGCTAACGGTCAATAATGGTCTTTTAGAAAAAGAGAATGTAGAGTTGCGCAATAAACAAAAAGAATTGGTTGTTTTTGTGAATTCTGTTATGGACCAGAAAGATGACGCTATACGGGAAATGAACTCCTTACAGGAGGGTATTAAAATAAGCAACAAGGAGCTTGATAGAAAATTAAAGCAGGTTGCTGAATTTAAAAACTACGAACAAGAGAGGTTAGATTGGTATAAGAAAAAAGACAAAGAACTAGCGGTGCTCTCTGAAAGAATTAAAAAGCTTTTTGACAAGGCCGGGCAGAGAATTAACTTGAGTAGCGATGGGTTATAGGGAGCCCCAAACCCCAGGACTTGGGGGAATAGACGAACTTACAGACGCGGAGGCGCTGTGGGTACAAAACGCCAACGCTGGCGTTCTTAAGCTTTTAGAAACAACCGCCCCTTCTGCCGTAGCCAACTATGGCTTTTTATACGTTAAAGCAAGTGACTCTAAATTATATTTTAAAGATGATTCTGACGCAGAATCTGCAGTAGCGCTTGCTTCTGATTTAACTAGCTACGTTCCCTATACAGGGGCTACTGGGAATGTAGACCTTGGAAACTTCTTAATTTCCGCCGCTGACTTTGGGTATGGTGGTGCTTCAGTATTAAACGCGTCAACATCTACACTGCTCGGTAATAACAGCGTCCCCGTACTTGAATGGGCTGGGAATTACGTTCGTTTGCAAAAATGGGGAGATAGTATTTATGGGACGCTTGATTTAGATTCTCTTACTGGAGACCAATCCTACACCTTTCCCAATGCTTCTGGGACGCTTGCTCTTACCTCTGACCTTTCTGCGTACCTTCCGCTAACTGGAGGAACCATTACTGGAAATCTTTCTGTTAACGCAACCCAGGGTTCCGAGCAAATGCCCGCACTGACATCGGGCAACTGGACGCTTGGAACTGGCTGGGCTTACCAAACTTCTCCGAATAGAGTAAGTAAAACCGCAGACGGCACGGGAACAGCAACCACAACTGCAGCAACCACCATCGTAGCGGGGACCACATACAAGGTGGTTATTACTGTTGACTCCATCTCTGGCGGAACCGTAAGCGTCTCCCTTGGAGGATTTGCGGGAACGGTACTAGCGGCAGCAACAACCTACACGAGATACATTACCGCAGTAAACACAGGGAAGATTATTTTCACTCCTTCGGTGACTGGCGTTCGTATCGCTATGTCCGCCATCAGCGTTATTCCATATACCGACGCAACAGGCGATTTGGATGTACAGGGAAATCTTCGTATCAATAGTCCAATCAACCAAAAACTCGTTATTTTTAATCCAACCGATACGGGTCCTGGACTAACGGTTAACGCCTTGAACAATACGACGGGAGAAGACCTGTTTCAGTTCTGGCGTGCTGGTACCCAGAAGATATTTTATGCTGACCTTTATGGTGGTATACGGCTCGGACAAGCAAATTCAACTGGTCAATTATATGTTGACGCTAACGGTGCTGGAACACAGATAATTTCGTTTGTTAACTCGAATGGTGGAACGCTGTTAAGTGTTGGTGGAACGACTGGTGGAACGATTCGGCTTCAATCAACAACAGCAACCGATTTTACAAACTCTCTTAACTTTTCCATAGGTAGCAGAAAACCCGTTCTTGCTTTTAACACGGGGGGCACAGGAGCGTACCCAATGATGATGGCGACTGCTGGTGGCATAAGTTATACGGGAAGCGTTTACGCAAACCCCTACAAATCAAGGGATTATTATGCCGCCTCCAATACAGTTTTTGGTGGTTCTGGTGGTGCAAATCCGTCACCTGATGCTCTTACTATTGAGAATGGAAGGTTAAAGGTATTTGACGGCAATATAACTGGAGGTGGTGGAGTAGGTTCGGAATTGCTTGCGGAATCAACTGGTCCGACGACAACAAAATGGTCTCGTTCTGGCGGATTTACTCTTCCTGGAACTACGGCGGTCTATACGTCTGCAAGTGGTGCTGGGTATCTTACCCAAACAACCGCAAATATGCTTGGAACGATAAAGCCAAATGCGGTGTACAAATTAACATTTACGGTCACTGGGGCTTCTGGTGATGCGTATATGTTTATAAACGACCCAACGCAGTTGGCTACAGTTCTTTCTCCCGCCTCGTTCCAGTCCCATGATACTTCTTGGAGAAGAATTGGTACGACAAACTACCCGTCAATTTTCCAAAACGGAACGTGGACGGTGTTCATTCATTCTGCGGAAGCAGGACTTCCAAAAGATTTTGTGATTGGTGCGGTGGGAACTACTGGTGGTTTTACGATAACAGCAATTTCACTTAAGGAATGTCTTGGTGGTGACCTTATACTCGGCGGATTGGTTCAGGGTGCTGGAGCAGCACTTGGAGCAAATGGCTTGAAGGTGTACTACACGGGAAGCGTAAAAATCAACGCCTCTGAAAATGATGTGCCTACTGCGTGGCTCCAACTTCCAGCAGGAACCACTGCCGCAAGCACCGCTCCGCTGAAATTCACATCAGGAACCAGCATGACCGCCGCAGAAGCGGGAGCAATGGAATTCACGACTGACGACCTCTACTTCACGATTACCACGGGAACCGCAAGAAAAGGAGTTGTCTTAAATGACGGAACGGCACTCACAAGCACAAGAGTTCCCTTTGCTACAACCAACGGGAGATTAACCGACAGCGTTGAATTAACTTTTGACGGAACATACGGATTAAAAGCCCAAACCATCTACGGGAATATGTATATCTATACGCTTGGAGGTGGCTCAACAACGGTTACTATTTCCGCAACGGATACCTTCTACGAGATTGGCTCAGGATATACGGGTGGGTTATGTAATGGATTCACGTTCCAAAACAACAAGGAATTGAAGTGCTTGGTGGCTGGAAACTATAAGATAAATTGGAGTGTTGCACTCGAATGCGCCTCCGTAAACCAGGAGGTTGAAGCAGCCCCAATGGTTAACGGAACTGCAAATACTTCAATGGCTGGGCACACTGAATTAATGACCGCCAATAAATCAACGGGGCTTTCCGGTTCTGGGATAGTTACCCTTGCAGTTGATGACCTTGTTTCTATGGCGGTACTAAACCACACCGCAACCCAAAACATAACTGCCGACCACGTTAACTTCGTAATAGAGCGTGTAGATAATTAATATAAATACTTGCAAAATCATTAATTTTGTGATATAATTAGACAACGTGAATAAAATAGAACGTAGGGAACAAGATATACTAGAACACATCAGCTCTCTGAAAAACGAGGCTCTTTCTATTTCCGAGAATATTACTGGTCTTTTAGCCGAAAAGAAGCGTGTATTGCTAGGCGTAGAGGACACAAAAAAAGAGCTTAATCGATTGGCTGAACTTGGCGCTTTACTGAATAGAAAAAACCAAGAGATATTAGACATTAGAAATTCTGAACTGTCAAGTATTCAGAAGCAATTAGATGGACTCAACAAAGAAAAAAATACTGTAGTAAAAGACATTGATGGCTTGGTTGCATTAGTCTCAGCTAAACAGCTTGAGCTATCTATTTTAAGAACAGCTATTAAGGAAGAACGAGAGAGATTATCTACTATTAATATAGCTATTGAGTCCTTAGCAAAAGAAGAAAAAAAAACCATTGAAATACGGGCCACTATTAAAGAACTTGAATCTAAAAAATCAGAGCTGGATAAAGACATAATTCAATTATCAGACTCTAGAAACGAAACTATAAAAACAAACGAAAAACTAAAAGAAAAATTACAGAAAGAAATCGGCGTTTTTGAAAAAAAACTTGAAGAGAAACAAAAGAAGGTTTCTGAATTTAAAGACTATGAGAAGGAGGCTAATCGAAAACTCGATGAAAGAGAAAAATTACTAAGAGCAAATACTGGGCGAATTCGTAAAGCCTATCAAAAACTTGGATACGATTTTAATTTAGAATAATATGGGATTTAGAGAACCACAGACACCTGGAATAGAGGTTATAAATAATTTAAACGCTAATGAAGAGCTGTGGGTACAAACAGCGTATGCTGGTGTAATTCAGCTTGCTGAAACTACAGCTCCCGACGCAGTTGCTAACAAGGGCTTACTATATGTAAAGTCTTCTGACTCGTTGCTTTATTTCAAAACCGATGGAGGCGTTGAATATTCATTGACCGCGCCATCTGGTGCTAATACCGCATTATCTAACTTAGCCTCAGTTGCTATTAACACAACGCTGGTTTCGGACACAGATAACACGGACGCACTTGGGACATCGGCAATTGCATGGTCTGACTTGTTCTTGGGAAGCGGGGCTGTCATCACATTTAACTCTGCTCCATCTACCGCAGACGTTACCATAACACACTCCGCAAACGCACTTACACTTGCCGGGGGGCAACTCTTGATTCCTGACGGCGATGAAACAAATCCCGCAATTGCCTTTGCTTCTGACTCTTCAAACGGATTCCACTTACAATCTGCTGGAGTAATTGATGTGAATGTAGATAGTCAATTTAGAATTGATATTAATGGACAGGCTACTATCTATGACTTTCAAGCAACGCAATTCCTTCCAGCCCCAACCAATACGAATGCGCTTGGTGGGTCCAGCAATCGATGGAGCGACCTGTATCTCGGTGATGGGTCTGTTGTTGATTTCAATGGAGACGTAACCCTTACTCATTCCTCTAATTTACTTACCTTAGCTGGTGGTGACCTTGCATTAGGGGTAAATAACCTTACAATGACCGGTTCTATTGCCGCTACCGGCTCTCGTGTTACAAAAGGCTGGTTCACTGATTTAGAAATCACCAACTCTCCAACGGTGAACGGAACTTCTATCGCTTCAATCTACCTTGCGTTAGCTGGGGGTACGATGTCTGGAAACATAACCCTTGGAGAAAACACATCAATCATTCTCGACTCTGCTTTATCAGCAGATGGTAAATATACAGGTATAGTTCGAGCAGGAACCGCGGGAGCGACACTTGCCTTTGGAGACCTTGTATATCTCGCAGCAGCAGACTCTCGTTGGGAACTCGCTGACGCAAATGCGGCTTCTACTGCTGGAGATGTAATCCTTGGAATTTGCGTTCTCGCAGCAACCGGGGATGGTGAACCAACTACAATCTTGCTTTATGGAAACGTAAGAGCAGACGCAGCCTTCCCGGCACTTACTATTGGTGCTCCCGCATATGTTTCTACAACCGCAGGAGATATTCAAACCGCACAACCGTCTGGTACCGATGATGTTATTCGGAGAGTTGGCTTTGCGCTTACTGCAGATGAGCTCCTATTTAATCCGTCGAATGATTATATAGTTCACGTCTAATATGGCTTCAGCTACATTTTACCCAAGTCTTGATGGAAGAGTTGCAAACGCTGGTGTTTCAGACATTTGGTCTACTACCAGAGACGCTACTAATGGAAATGATGCAAACTATACCGATGATGGAAGCGCGGTAAGTTTTGTTGTTTGTGGAAGAAATGGTGGTGCTGGTCAGTTTAATATTCAAAGGGGTTTTCTTCTCTTTGATACGTCGTCTCTTGGTGCCAGCACAACTGTTAGTGCGGCAACAATAACACTTTATGTTTGGGATAAATTAAACGGAGAAAACGACGGCGATGACTTTATTGTTTTGGTGTCATCCAATCCTGCATCAAATTCTGCCCTGGTAACCGAGGATTTTGACCAACTAGGAACCACTGAGTTTTCTGACAGAATCGATATTGGTTCTATGTCTACACCGACCGAGGTTACATTCACCCTCAATGCTGCCGGAATAGCTGCAATTAATACAACGGGAATTTCAAAATTTGGAGCCAGAGAGGGTCACGACTTATTGGACTCTGCCTATGCTGGGTCTGCTGGAACATGGAATCTTATCAATATATATTTCTCAGAAAGAACCGGTACTACAAACGACCCAAGATTGGAGGTAACCTACACATCAACTTCAATCAAGTCTTGGAATGGGTTAGCGGATGCTTCGGTAAAATCATATAATGGATTAGCAAGAGCGTCGATAAAGAGTTTTAACGGATTAGCATAATATGACAAAGAAGGGTGAAGAAAAACAAAATATAGAGATTGCGGTTATTCGGGAAAAGATAACAAAAGTTGAAAAGTGGATTGATAATGCTGATGTCAACCATTTTCCTACTATTGACAAGAGGTTTAACGATATTGAAAAGAAACTCGCTATGTGGTCGGGTGCGATTATTATTCTTGGAATTTTAATTCCTAAGCTTTTAGATAAAATATTTTAATGGAAAATAACTTTCAACTTACATATCCGTTGGATTATCAGAGTAGAAAAATTATAAAAGATTTAGTCGCCTTTCCAGTGCCGGTACAGCTTAAAAATACCGAGCCAGCTACAGCTGCAAACTATGGTGTTTTTTTTACTGCTCCAAAGGACAAGTCTTATGCTGTAGCCTCCGTATCTGAGATTCATGGGACTAAGGGAACCGACGGCAGCGCCGTAACTCTTCAAATAGAAAGGTTACAGGGCACAGAGGCCCTTGACTCTGGAGACGAAATATTAGCAACGGCATTTGATTTGAAAGGAGCCGACAATACTGTGCAGTACGGGATACTAAAACAAACTGATGTGACGGTGGTACAAAACGGAAACAGGCTTGCGCTTAAGGATGCCGGCACCCCAACTTCGGTAGCTAACTTACAGGTCACGGTGTGGTTAATAGAATTATAACATGGCAGAACCAATTATTATAGACTTATCTGGACGCGGTGGGCTGGTCAATAAATACCACGGAGATTATATTTCCGCGGCAGGGAAACCCGAGCTGCGCTATCTTATTGATGAAACGCAATACGCCTCTGGTTATGTAAACCCAATTAAAAAATATGGGTATCTTTCACCTATAAACAACACCGTAAGGCTGTCTTCTGGCTCTGACCCTAATGTAGCAACCGCCGCAACAATTGTAGACCCAGTTACATTGCGGATGTATTTCTTTGAGCGTGGAACCGACTTATGTCAATTGCAAGACGGTCTTGGGGACGTTGGTTTTAACGCAAATAGAACCATTGCTGGCGCTACTGGAACCGACCTTGAAATTTATCAAGTAAATGGCGTGCGTAAGCTTTTTTATTCATATCAAAAATCTGGTGGTGGTAATATTGGAATTCATGATTTTGCCACTACATTTAATGACACGTGGCTGTCTGGCACGGTGTCTGGGGCTTTTAATACTGGCGCAACCAATAACGTAAAGATGGTTGTTGCTGATAATGGATTTATGTATGTGCTTGATGGCGCGGCGGTTCATAAAATTGATGGCACTACTGGTGGTGGGGCTAATGGAACGGCTACCGCAAACGTTTTAACATTTCCATCATCGTTTCAAATAACAGACGGCGTGGATGCTCGCGGAAATCTATGGATTAGCATTACGCAAAATACAAACGACCTTGAATCAGCCCCAACTAGTGTTGCGAGATATTCGACTTCATCCGGTATATATATCTGGGACCGCCAAACAACGGTCATGAAGTCTAGTGATTTTATTCCTATAGATGGTGTACGTGAAATTAGATTTATACTGTCCTTTAGGGGTGTCCCGCACAGTTTTACCATAGGAGCAAATGGATATACTCAACTTAGGGGGTTTACCGGAAATGAATTTTCTATTCTTCGAGAACTTGGTCCCTCTGCCTTTCCTAGATTTAAAGACTCGATTTCTGTAGACAGTAACTTTATTTCATGGCTTGGTGTCGATGGTTTGTTTTATTCATACGGAAGAGTTCAAGGAGAAGAAAAAGACGGACTGTTTATTCTTGGTGATTTTACTACAAAGGTTGCTGATGGAAGAACCTTTAGGAATTCAGGGGCCATTCTTTTGGCTGGAACATCGGAAACGGTATCTAGTGGAGACAACGGCTCTCCAATCGGCTATTATGTTACTTTTGACGACACTAGCGTTGAGGGTTACGTGGCAAAATGGTTTCCACATGCCAATTCCGCCACATCAATTACGCCGCAAGCTCACGCGGGAAATCTTTATTCTGGAATCAAACCGCTGCCCCGCTTGTCTGGTGTGCAAGATATAGTTTTGTACTACCCAGCTCTCTCCTCGCTCAGCGGAAGCTCAACCAACGCTACTCTCTCTATTTATTTTAACCAATCTTCTACTGCATACAAGTCTTATACAGTAACCAATGATGATGCGGCTAGGGGGTATGTGCGAATTCCAGTAGGTAAGAAGTCTGGGGTTAACTTTGTTCAGCTTGGTCTTACGTGGTCTACTACAAATGGACTTGCTAATTGTATTACCCCAATGTATGCTGCAATAATACCGATAGACTCAGAAAAGAAGCTATAACCCTTTACTTTCGTCCACAAACGTGATATAATATAACAACATGGCTACTACAGTTTCAGCGGTACAGACACTCGTAAATCAATTTATACAGGATACATCTACAGTATCAGTAACGGCGGCCGATAGGCTTGCCGCTATTAGCATGGCCGCAGCAGAGCTTCTTACCGAGCTTAATTTACCCCAATCAGTGCTTAGCTATAATTTCTCCTACTACGATGGGATTAATTACTATAAACTAAGTTCAGATATCCCCAGCCACATTGAGCCGGGGGAGCTAAGAAGAAAAGCCGGACTTAATACCCGCGCCGTTCCTTTTAGTAGAAAAGACCCGAATGAGATGAATTATATCATTGATTCCGGCTCAGGCGAAGACGCATTTGCAATAGAACAACGAGACGGCTCCCAATACCTAGTCATTAACCATCAATCAGCATACTCAGCAGCATTAGTACACGACTGTGATTCCTTAACAAACAATGGAACGTGGGCGGTTGATGCTACAAATTCCGACGCCACAAATCTAACCCTAGATGATGTTGAATACACACAGGGCTCTGCTGGATTTAACTTTGACATAGACGTCTCTCAGTCTGGAAATAACCGGGCAACTATTTCAACCAGCGACATGACGGCGATAGACATGTCTGATGACGAGAATCTTTCGTCATTGGTATTTGATGTGTACATTCCGGATGTTACTTATATATCATCCTTTACAACATACTGGGGAGATTCCGCTTCTGCATATTGGTCTGGTTCTGCTACAACAGAATTTAATGGAAATGCATTTGTAGCTGGATGGAATACGGTAAAAGTAGACTGGGCGGACACAACAATGACCGGCTCACCGGACGCAACGGACATTGACTACATAAGAATTGATATGAACTATAATGCGTCACAGGGGGATGATACTGATTTTAGAATTGATAATATTAGAATGATTAGACCAGAAACGCTTACTTATCTGTACCAGAGCTCGTATGTCGGGGCGAATTCATCCGGCACAAAGTTATTAGCATTTACCGCAACCGCAGACGTTCCGTTTTATTCTGGCGCCTTTGACCACTTTAATATAGCGGTTGCTAGGAGAGCGGCGGCAATCCTCTTTGACCAAATGGGAATGCACGCTGATGCGGATAGAGAAAACGGATATTACACCAATGAAATTAATAAATATAGAAAAAAGTTTCCATCAGTACATCAAAAGGAGTCTAAGAGATTTAAAACAAAATGGTCGAGCTTTAGAAGAAGATAATAATTATGCCAACAGATACAAATACGTTTAATACTGGAGTTGATACTCAGGAATTTCTTGGGGCGCTTAAGGACAGGCTTCTGGGAAACGCCGGGGTAGTCTCATCTCAACCAAGCAACATTGATTCGTTTATTCAATCTACGGTAGACGAGCTTAAGGCTGGGAGAGAAGCTACTGAGCGGGGAATCGCCGCAAAGTTTGAGAGAGGGAGAATTGAAACTCGGGAGTCTGGCCAGAATCTACTAACCGCAGAACTTGAATCTAGAAGAGGATTCGCAACCAATACAGCTGCATTAAGGGAGGTGGTTAATCAAAATGAAAAATCGCTCCGAGACCTCGACCTTAGAGAGCAAGAGGCTCTAGCTACGGGAAGAACTGAATTAGCAAGCACCATTGCCGGCCTTAAAATTAAGCAGCTTGAAATGAGGACAGACGCAGAGCAGCGGGTATTCCAAAACCTACTTGCTGGTGCCGGTCTTTCTTTACAGGCTGAGGAAACTGGAATCAAGAGAGCTGAATTTGGTTTAGCTCAAAGACAGCAATCATTTGTTGAAAAACAGGCTATTAGCCAAGTTGCTCTTTCATTCGGCGTTCCAATTAGAGAAGGTGATACCCTAGATACAATTATCTCAAGAGTTTCTCCATTAGCGTCTGAAAAACAAAAGCTAGAGATTGCTAAGATGCGGGCCGAAATTAATAGAGCCAACGCAGAAGCGGCAAAAGCCATGCGTGGGGACGGTGGAGATGCGCGATTTGATAGTCTCACCGCGTCTATTCTCGCTCAAGCAGTTAAGGATGGTAAGCTGGCCCTTACCAATATGAAGACGCCGGAACAGGCCGGACAGGTTTATGGCGCGTTTCTGGAGATGAGTAAGCCGAGAGATTGGTCTGATGAGGAAATAAGAAACACAGCGAGAAGCTTTAAGGTAAATCAAAAATCATTTACCGAGGTTTCTAATGAGATTCTTGTTGACCCGTCTATTAAAAACAAAGACCGCGCAATTATGGTTGCTAAGGAGGTTTATGGAATTACTGGAAAGAGTGCGTTCGACGATATATTAAAATCAAAGCCAATGCAGGGATTCCTAAAGAGCTTTGATATTGGAAAGTAATTAACAATCTTCTATGGCATTCGACCTGAAAACTGCAATGGGCGGCGCTTCAATTGCGCCTACAAATTCTGGACTAGGCGGGCTTGGCTCGTCTGGTTTGGGTTCTAGTGGGATAGGCGGAGGTGGTAGTCAAGTAAAAACAACCGACGAGTTGCTCCAGCTTGCTCTCTTGGAGGGAGGGGCAACTGCGGAGGCGGCTATGCAGCTTATGAACCCGCGGACGTCCATACTTTCTACAATGAGTTCAGGATTAAAGAAATCATTTAGAAGTTTCGTTGATATTATTTCTGTTCCATCACAGGTAGTTGCTGGGGCTATTTCACAGGATGTAACTATCCGCGATGCAATTAAAAACAACGTTTCTCCGTCCGATGTAATTTTTGGAGCCAATGACCCAACCGCATCAACATCTGAGAAAATAGGAAACTTCGTAGTTAGAACCGCTACAGACGTGTTACTAGACCCTCTAACCTATGTAACCTTTGGAACCGCCAAGGGTATCTTTGGTTTAACTGGGTCATCCAAGATTTCGCTTGGTACTAAGGCTGCCGCAGAATTCAGTATGAACGTTGGTGACTCTAGAGCGGTCAGTGAGCTTGGACAGGAAGTATTTAAATTCCTAAAGCCGCTAGAAAAACAGGCGGCCGGGACCGAGGTTGCTGAGGCAATTTCCAAGGGTAATCCTATATTTGGATTAGCTAAGAAAGAACTCGACGACGTATTGAAGGGAACGATAGACGCTCCGCTAAATATTGATTTTACAAAAAGAGCGATGTCAAATCTTCTAGAAAGATATCCACAACTTGCCCACGAGTTACTTGATAAGGGTGGAATTAAATTCTTTGGTAAATCAATATTGGCTGGGCAAAGAATACGGGCCGCGAAGTCAATGATTCCATACATGTCTCATATTGACGCCCGTGTGGCCAGCGTGTTTAAACCCGTACAAGCCTTGTTTAACCCCGCTCTGACTAAAATAGACGGAAAGTATATCCGCGTTCCAGAAGAATTTATCGACCTCGAGAATGGGGGTAGAGAGCTTGCTATTGCTCTTAAGGATGACCGACTAACTAATCTTTCTAATATAGTTCGTGCAAATAAACTTGATAAAAATGAAGCCAAACTTTTATTTGCCGCAGTAGAGTCCGGTAGACTGCCCGCAGACCCGCGCCTTGCAAATGCATTTAAACAATTAACCGGGTACAATGCGGACGAGTTAAAATTTTTACAAGACTCCGGAATTAATATTTCTCGACTTGATAATCACGCTCCACACGTATTCGTTAAAACAAAATTGCAGAATGTTCCGTTTTCTCTTCCTCCTTCCGTAAAGGTGGGGGCAGCAATGGAAAGAAAAATAGCCGCTTTTATAGATTCAGAGGGAAAAAGATTAGTTGGTAAGGCAGAGGAGCTGGGATTAAAACCAGTTGAGTCTACCGCTAAAACTGCGGGCGAGGCTCTAGCTGAAAAAGAATTTACTGACAGTCTTGGTAGGTTGTATAAAAAAGGAACAGCTACATTAGAGGAAATCAAAGCATCTGGATTTGATGGCTTTGATGATAACCTCGTGACCGCCCACGCAATGCGGTCTATTAACAATGTTCGTGCCGGCGTGATGGCGCAATTCGTGCGTTCTGTTGGAACTCACTTTGGCAAGCTTGCAACCGAAGCTCCGCCAGGTTGGGTAAAAGTTAATTCCGAAGCTATTAAAAAGACCGCTGAAAAATCCGGTAGAATGACAGAAAACCAACTTACCGAATCTCTACTAGGAATGCTAAAGGGAGATGGGATGACTGATATAGTATTCCATCCTGCGGTTGCAAAAAGAATCGAGGCGTTTACCAATAATGTTATTAACGATGCGGCGACAAACGACCTATTAAAGGCATTTGATTCAATCCAAAACCTTTGGAAGGCGTCTGTTACGTCTATTTTCCCGCAATTCCACGGAAGAAACGCTATCTCTAACGTATTTTTGCACATGATGGACCTCGGTGTTCATTCGCTTAACCCTGCTATTCATGGTATGTCCATTGATATATTAGCTAAAGACGCTAAGGCAAACAGCCTTATGCGAGAAATTGCTAAGGGAGGAGGCGAGTTGGTTGACGATATAGTTCCTGCGTCGCCCGTCGGAACTACTAAGGCCGCCGTCACTCCAATTTTTAGTGCTCAAAAAGCAGAATTTGAGGCGCTTGGGAGCGGTCACATAAAATTTAGCCAATCTTTAGATAAATTAATTGAAACAAAGTCTCTTCGTCGTGATGACGCAATGTTATTGAGAGAGGCATTTCGTGATACTAATGATGAATTTTTAGGTTCCCTTAATCCAGGTGACACAAACAAACTCCAGAGGTCAGCCAATGCTTGGTACAGAAATAGAAGTATTAATTTGAAGAGAGGCATTGCTCAGATGCATGAAGACCCGGAGGGCTGGCTTTCTAGACCTCATCTTCGACCAGCGGTGGTGTTTTTGCACGAATACGGACATTTAGCACATAGGTTTGTTTTAAATGACACTGAAAAAACTGTTGTTACAGAGGTTTTTAATTCTCTAAAACGTACTGGTAGATTGAAATTCTTTAAAGAAGGTCTAACCGAGGCGGTTGGCCAAACCTCAGAACATCTAAAATATTTCTCTAAAAACGAAAGAGAATTCTTAGCCGAGTCCTTTGCGGAATATGTTATTTCTAAACAAGCTGCGATAGAAAAGATGCGCCCAATTTTAGACAGGCTGTTTGAAAGATTCAAAGATTCACTTGCTAGGTTGTTAAACAGAGGCACGACCTTTGAAACGGATAGATTAAAGCCATTGTTTGAAAAAATGTTAGCTGGAGAGGATTTGAAAAAAGCGGCAAAGAGGGTAGGCAAAGCCCCAGCGGAGGTTCCAGACTTCTTAGAAAAAACCTTCCCAACTACACCGCTCGCGGTAGAGACAAAAGCCCAACGAGAATTCCATGATTTAATGACAAAGAAAATGTTTACTGATGCGTCTGGATATGAATGGACGTTTGGAGAATTGAGACAGGTAATCAGAAATAAGGGAATTGCATTGCGACAAGATGTCATTGGGCAGATTGATAGCAATTCTCCAGAAGATATGATTAAGGCGTTCTTTCCAGAGTCTCAAGGTAAATGGAAAAACGTAATGAAGAAAGCTATCCCATATAGTCAGGAATTTGCCCTGTTTAAAGGTGGAAGGAAAGTTGGTAATTGGGTTGAGGGCCAGGCTCGTATGGTTGACTTTATTGCAAATCTAAAAGCCACCGGGGACGTCGGGCTCGCCGCGCAACGAACAAAACAATTCCTCTTTGACTATCAATACTTGACTCCGTTTGAAAAGACATTCATGCGACGATTAATTCCGTTCTATACCTTTACGCGGAAGAACCTGGAGCTGCAAGTTCGTTCGTTGATGACAACGCCGGGAAGAACCGCGGCCCAAATCAAGGCGCTGAATACGCTTGGCGATGTTATGTCTGGTGGTTCATTAAGTGAGGAAGAAAAGAACGCGTTGCCAGACTGGATTCAAAGCGGTATTATGATTTTGAAATCCAAGAAGGGCTCTACGGTAGAAATTCTCGGCTCTCTAGGCACCCCTATGGAACAACCGTTCCAGGCCCTGCAACCAAACGTGCTGCTTGGGTCTATCTCCCCGTTGTTTAGAGTTCCTCTTGAGCAGGCTTCTGGATATAACTTCTTCCAAGGGAAGGCGTTATCAGATGTTACTAATGCGGCGGCATTTAAATCTGCCCCACAAGCCCTAAAGGATTTTATTGGATTTACTGAATTAAAAGGAACCAAATCAGACGGCACGCCGTTTGTATGGTACGTTTCTCTTAGACCAGAACGAATGAATCTTGTTCTTAATCTTCCCCCAACATCCCGGGTATTCTCGGCTATGAAACAAATGCAGGCCGTTGATGTTTCCGAACAATCAAAAATACTCCAACAGTTTGTTGGGGTGCGTCCATTCTCGTTTGACCTTGAAAGAGAGGCCGCTAAAAAAGAAAAGGAGCTTCAAAGAAAACTTGAAGACCTCTTGAATAACGCGGGTGTCGTTGCGAAGTTCTCCCGCGTTTATATTCCAAAGAATAAATAATTGTACACAAGGTAGGATTCGAACCTACGGTCACCGTAGTATCAGTACGGAGCTTTAGCCACTAAGCTACTTGTGTATTTTTTTGTACCCCCTGAGAGAATCGAACTCCCGTAGCTAGTTTAGAACACTAGCGTCCTATCCGTTGAACGAAAGGGGCTGGCACATTGAGGGTAGTCACCCCTCATTTCCTTCCCTGATGTGGTCAGGTAGCTTGACGAGAGCACGGGTGGGCCGCGAAGGATTCGAACCTTCAATCTCCCGCTTAAGAGGCGGATGCCTTAACCATTTAGCTAGCAACCCGTTGGAGTAAAAAGAATCGAACTTTTATTCAGCGTGTATAAGACGCTTGTCCTACCATTGAACGATACTCCAGTGCCCAATAACGGAATCGGACCGCTACTTTCTAGGTGTAAACTAGATGCTCTACCATTAAACTAATCGGGCGTTAAAACGTTCCACCGCAAGGAGTCGAACCCTGCTACTCTGGTTAAAAGCCAGGTGCTCTGCCGATAAGCCACGATGGAATATGTACCCTCTGGAGGAATTGAACCCCCATCCACTGGTTCGAAGCCAATTGCCCTATCCGTTGGACCAAGAGGATTTTTAAGTGCGCTATACAGGAATCGAACCCGTGCATTCTACTTGGAAGGCAGACAGTCTACCATTAACTTAATAACGCGAAGCGCAGGTGGGAATTGCACCCACGTATTGAGGATTTGCAGTCCCCGGCCTTACTACTTGGCTACTACGCTGTGGTGCCTCGGGTAAGAATCGCACTTACGTCCCTCGCTTTTCAGGCGAGTGCTCTTACTATTGAGCTACCCAGGCTATGTTAAGCGGAAGATGAAAGATTCGAACTTTCGGGAGCTTTTAAAGTCTCCGCTTCTTTAGCAAAGAAGTACCTTAAGCCACTCAGCCAATCTTCCAATGGCGGAAGGTGAGGGATTCGAACCCCCGCGCCCTTTCAAGCAGCCAATTTTCAAGATTGGCGCGATAAGCCTCTCTGCCAACCTTCCGTAGCAATACTGGGAATCGAACCCAAATCTTTTCCTTGAGAAGGAAATGGCCTAACCATTAGCCGATACTGCCTTTCTGTAGCACCACAGAGAATTGAACTCTGATAGTAGGCTTGAAAAACCTACGTCCTGACCATTAGACGATAGTGCCAATTTTTAAGTCCTCCCAAGGGGATTTGAACCCCTGTTCTCTTCCTTGACAAGGAAGCGCTTTAGGCCCCTAAGCTATAAGAGGAACTGGCTCTCCATCAGGGATTCGGACCCCAATATCCTCGTTAACAGCGAGGTGTCCTACCATTGAACGAATGGAGAATTTGCTCTAGGTCAAGGATTCGAACCTCAGTACACAGGTTCAAGGCCTGCGGTCCTACCACTAGACGAACCTAGAATACGATATATATTATATCATACAGTAGAAGAAAGGTCAAGTTTAGAACTCGACCCCGCTTCCTACATCTACTACTACCAGATTGTTCTTTCGCCACATACGTATAACTCTTGGGCGGTCATCAATCACGCATTCTATAGGGTAATGTTTAAGGTACTTGTCGTAAATCTCTTGTTTAACCACATCATCATCTCGCTTGTCCCCAATTCCTCTCATCAACAAGGCATCATACTCAATCCCATTTTTATCCAACCATAGTTGTGTAGTCCACCTATATTCCTCTGGGCGTCCAGATACCAATACAACTGGGTGGCCATCGTTCTGAAATCCCTTAAGGATGTTATAAACATCTTCTCTAACTGGGTCTTCACCACACTCTGCAAAAAATCTTTTCCATTCTTTCTTTTCACAATCCTTTACATATTTTAATCTATGTGTTATATCAGCAAGCGTTCCATCAATATCACAAATCACTATCCTTGACTTCGGCTCCCAAATATGCTCAAGCATAGCAAATTTCATTATAACATTCTTGCCAACTTTAGTCAATCTTTTCTCGTCTCGAGCTATACATTCCTCAATTGGGGTATCTACGCGTATAATCTCTGTTGAGAAACCCTCTGAATTGGCTAAATCTACCCATCTAAGCCCCGATAATCCCAAATTCGTATCATCTACCACAACGTTCGTTCCGGCCCGTAAGAAGGTCAAAATAAGCGATTTCTCGGCATCTATAGTCTTCCCCTCATTTCTCCCGCTCCACTTACCAAAATGAAGCATGGTTCGCAGTAGGTCTCGGTTTACCCTAACAGTATTTCCGGATTCCCTCACAATCTTCTCTGCGAGCGTAGACTTACCGGATGCGGGGAGGCCTTTTAATATAATTAATTTTGCCATTAGCTTTCTTTAATAAGTTTTTCTACTTCTTCGTATCGTTTCTTTAGTTGCATAGCGTTCACCGCTGCCCGCATATCTGCCTTGAAGTCGTCTTGATTCCCAGATACATAAGTGCTAAGCCCACCAAGAACAGGGACGTGGATAATCATTCTCTCCTCTATTGGCAAGCCGGTCTCTTCTATAATGGCGTGCATGTACATCGCGGTCTGGAAGAAATTTTCCGGGTGAATTGAGCGGGCTGTTTTGATGTCCCCTATTCCTAGAATTTTTTTACCCCCAACCTTCCTTGCGTATAAATTATCCAGTCTTCCAGCATACTTATATTTTTTACTATAGACAAGGCGCTCTGTTTCAGTGAACTCTAGGTCGCGCTGCTGTTCTCTCCAGTCTCTGAACGTACTAAAGATATTGCGAACAATATTTGCGTCGGTATCAATAAGCGCCGGGTCAACTAACGGTTGCTTTCCCTGTAGATATTGCTCAATCATGCTATGGGCAGCGGTACCAAGCATCGCGGTATATTTTTTATATCTATCCGCGGCCCCCTTCGCCTCGTAAAGCCTTTGATAAAACTCTTCCGCGGTTAGGCTCTTTAGCTCTTCAAACTTTTTACAAAACTCGTTATGTAAAACCTCAAGGTCTTCCTTTTTAATTACTCGATAGCTTTTTCCAGTCCATGTTTTTTTATCATAGAACCCAAGATATTTAACGGCTTCTTTTGTTGACCATGGAATTAAGACTGGTTTTGCTATAATAGAATTTATATCAGAAACCCCTATAACCAGATTCCCCTTGTGGTAGTATTTATGCTTAGTCTCGTCATATTCAAGTTTTATTTTTCCGTTATAGAGATTATGTTCTTCCATTCTTTAATTTTTTATCATGTGTTAGTATTCTATCAACCGCTTCTTTAAATGTCAAGTGATGCCTGTGGATAACTAAATCAATAACGTCCCCTCCTTCCCCGCAGCTAAAGCAGTACCATCTGTTGTCTTTATATATCTTACAAGACGGCCTGTTCTCTTCGTGTTTCGGGCAATAGATAAACCCAGCTCGGTTCGGCTCCACTACGTATTCGATAGGGAATTGCTTTGCAAGAGCAATGTCCTTATAGCTTTGTTCTGCTCTTGGGGTTGGATTTTTTCTAAACTCTATCACTCTCAGTATTCTATTAAGTCTTTTTGCATTATCGGTAGCAAGGTTATTTGGAATAAAACTTTCTGGTATTCCATTTGAACGAAAAAGATATTTTAATTTCTCCGTCTTTTCTTGCTCTATCGCCAGGTTTCTCCTGCAATCCTCCTCCATGTCCGGAAAGATTTCGAACCATTCATGGTCAGGAGGCATCGCCGGCTTATATGAACCAAGCCCAGTGTCGTATACCTCTGCTAGGGTTGGTTTGTACATTATTGTTTCTTTTGCGCTACCGCAACAACGTCCTCAATTCTAAGAATTAATTCATCCCCTAAGTCAGTATTAGTGGAAGAGTATTTATTGAAGAGTATAATATCACCAACTTTCACTGGGCAGTTTGGGATTGCCGCTGATACCGAGACAACTTCTCCCATCTCAGATTTATCCTCGTCTGTCTGAGGTCGAATAAACCCGCTCATCTCCTCAACCTTAACGGGTTTAACTATTAAGCTATCATTAATTGGTGTAAAGTCTGTTATTTTATATTCCATATTTTTCTTTTTTGGTGTAAGGTCTGTTATTTTATATTCCATATTTTTCTTTTACTGTTTCTTCCGATACATTTATACCTTCCACAATATTCACTCCCATCGCCCACTCTACCAAGTAGAAATAGAAGCGTATGTAGCGACGAACACGCGGCTTCCTTAAGTTTATCGTACGCCAATTGAATATCTGACTCTGTAGAGTTTTCATTCAGCGCCTTGCTGACATCAACATAAATACCATACGACTTTCCATTGTGGGTTGCGGCCATATATACGCAACCGTCATCCATTTCTATGTTTTGTTCTATCATGCGTTTACTAATGGTTTGTGTTCCGACAAATTCTTTGTAGACCTCATCCATCCCCCGCAAGATTTACACTGTGCCCTTCGATATATTGTAGTTGCGTTTCTGGCAAATCCCCTAAATTGAATGTCCTCTGACCCGCATTTTGGACAAACCTCCCTATCCGAATATATTCCTACATTTGGATGGTTGTTAATCCACGGCCGTAGTATTAAATATGCTTTTTCCAAAAGCAAAACGTCCTGTTTGTTATAGTCTAGCATTTTTTTCCAGCTTGAATTATCTCCAGCCATACAGCCAAGCCAAAGGGGGAACCCTTCGTGTTGAATTTTCCTTCCAACATTAAAGAAGTCTCCGATATCATCTAATTTATTGCTTGGAAGCCTGAAATATTTCTTTGCCTCAATCTTTGTGTCCACAACCCGGTAGTTTGATGGGGGTGTCAACTTATGAAAGGCAAATCTTGCATTTAGCACCTTTATATCATACTGTCTTCCGTTGTGGGCAATTACTACGTCCGCTTCATCTAGAAGATTCCAGATATCAAGAACTATTTTCTTATCATCGAATTTACCTTTCTTGTATCCTTTATAATTAGGCCAACCTTTTGTAATTTGCTTTCCGTCCAACCACTTTGCTGAGTAGGACAACACGTGCATATATCTAGTTACCTCAATAAGATTGGTTTCCCACTTTGGTCCCCAGGCATATGCTGTAAGTGGCGTGGTCTCTATGTCCAATAATAATATTTTCATTTTAGTTTCTGAACAGCCACATTAATAATTTCCTTAACCAACTATTGTGTATAACCATAAAAATATTCCCCTCTATCAAACAACCCTTGCTTTCTCCGGCTATTTTGTTCCAAAAAGAAACTGCGTCTTCCTGATTTTCGAAGATAAAAATACCATTCTTTAATGTATAATTTTTCATTATTCTAAGTGTTTTTCTGCTTCGCGTAACGCTGCTCTAGCTCGCTCAAACGCATATTTAGCAGATTTATCCGGCTGTTTAATTACTGGCTCTTTGTTTTTCTTAAGTAGTTCCAGAAATTGATGTAGGTCTATAACCGCATAGGATTCATGAAACTCTGGGTAGCGCGGGTCTCGTATTACCAACACCCACTTATCGGGGTCCCAGTTCCCCTCCTTTGCTTGTCTCTTTGCTTGGTCCACGTTCGGCCAATGCCACTGCTTCTCGTTCTTCATCTCAAACAAGAAGGGGAGGTTGTTGTATGAGTCTCCTTTATGTTTTCCGGAGCCAGAGCCCGGCACCCTTACCGCCCTGCCGAGCCCAGCTTCCTCTATACAATGGTTGACAAAGTGCTCGAAGCGCCTTCCTTTATTTTTTGCGCTTGATGATAGCATTTTCTAATTCCATTACACGCTTTTCTAGTTTCCGTATGTCTATTATCATGGTGTAAAGTATGCCGTCATCCCCTCTGTATTTATAGTCACCATACTCTGGGTGATTAAAATATTGAGTGTGTTTCAATTTGCCATCAAGATAATCATACTTGCCAAATAGCACATTCGCTATTTTTTTAGACAACAACATATTATAATTCAACTTTCTCAAATGCCTCGCACCATTTATCGTATTCTACCGCCATGGGGCCGGAGAATTCCTGCTTGGTTTCAAGAATAAGTCTTTTAACCACTTTTATTTTTTCGTGATTTCCCTCCATTACATCGAGCACAAAGTCCTCGTTGAGATAATCTTCGAGTTCCTTGTCTGCTGTCTTTTTATTCTCATCAGAAAAGATATATTCATTACCGTCTTCTGTGGTTTTTGGGGATTCGGTCCCCTCAATTCGTTCAGCATACTTGGTAACAATCTCTTTTCTAATCTTGTTTATTTCCTCAATACGAGGGATACAAACCTCAATGAATCTTGTCCGCTGACGGCTCTCGCCTCCAGCTAACGATAGTCCACGAAGCCACCCAAGCAACGCTGGTAGATGTTTGTTTTTAATTCTTAGTGCCTTATTCAATTCTTCTGTCACGTTATTCTTCTGTTTTTTCTTCTTTATTGTACGCAATGATAAAGTTCGACGACAATATCATTTGAGCCACGCTGATTGCGCTCTGTGTGGCCATTCTTGTAACTATAGTTGGCTCTATAATGCCGGCCTCTAGCAAGCTTTCACACTTGCTCGTGACCGCGTTATAGCCAATCTCCTCTGTAATCTGCGGTAATATATTTTTTATAGGCTCATTACAATTCTCCGCTATTTGATATATAGAAGCCTCGCAAAGTTTCTTCATCAGGGACACAATGTCCTGGTTTAGGTCCGGGAATTGATATTTAATCTGCTTAAATGAATTAAATAACGTTAGTCCACCGCCAATAACATATCCTTCTTTCAGTGCGTTTCGCGTTGCGCTGAGCGCATCTGTGTATCTATGCATCAACTCATTTAATTCCGGCTCAGTAGTTGCTCCAATTCGCATTGTGGTAACCCCACTGGTAAGAGACGCGAGTCTTTTTTCTAGGTTCTTCCTCTCGGCCTCCTTCTGCTCGTCTTCAAGCATGTCTTTGATTGCTTTTACGCGGAGGTCTACCATCACCTTATACTTATCCTGGTCCTTTGGAGTAAAGATAGATTTTGTTCCGTCGGCAAAAACCCTTTTCGCAATACCGAAATTTTCTACCTTCAATTTTTCAACGCTTATAGACCCAAGTTTATCTGACGAATACACGGTAGTACCAAGATATGTAGCCAGGTCATCGAGCGTTTCTGATATCCCGCTTTTAATCAGACTTGTATCTTTTACCAACAGAATCTCGAAGTTTACTTTTTGATTCATATGGTTCGAGATAAATATGTTTGGGGCCTGGCCAATAAAGTCACGCGCAACTATAACAACTTTGTTATAGTTCATTTTATGTACCGCGTCAAGAATTGCCACGCACTCCTTCTCATAGTACAGTCTGCTGTCGGTAATAAACACTGGTACATCCTGGTATAACGCTGAGAATCTTCCTCTTTGGTTAGACAACCTAGCGTCAAACATACCTGACTCCATATAGAATCCGTCTTCTCCAATAATCTCAACCTCGCTCTTGTAATTCCTTTCCAGGAAAACCATGCCGTCAGTTCCGGAGCGCTTCACTACGTCAACAATGTTCTTTGCAATCTTGGTATCATTATTAGATGACGTGCGGGCAATGTAAAACAACTTATCTTCATCTTCCGTGGTAATTTTTACTGAGCGGGCCTCAATTTCGTCTGTAAGCAACTTGGATACAACATCAAGTTCGCGCTTCAATTCCATTGGGTTCCATCCCTCGTCGATAAGTTTAAACCCTCCGCGCACAAGCCTTGCGGCAAGTAATATTGCTGTAGTTGTTCCATCTCCGGCAACCTGGTCTGTCTTAAGGGACGCTTGTTTGATGATATTAATAATAGCATCCTCAACCGGGTCTTCGCTGGTTATTTGTTGTACGATGGTTTTTCCATCGTTAGTAACGCCATAACCAAAACCAGTATCATAGATGACGTTTCTGCCTTTCGGCGTTAGCGTGCCTATGACCGGCTTTTCAATCTTATTGATTCCGGATAGAATTTTATCCCGAACGTCTTCATATTTATGAACCTCTATTTGCATCGTTATTTATTCTTCTTTGATATTTTTACAAGCTGATATTTCGACTGAGGCTTAACTTCATACCCTAAATCATTAAGCTGTTTCAGAAGAAAATATTTAGCTTCTCGCTCCCTATCGCACTGTTGTTGCTCGTTGCGCAACTCCATATGCAGCGCTGCGTTTATTTTAATCTGGTTAGAATAGAGCTCAAAAGCCCGCGCCTTTTCATCCATCGCATCAATTGCAAGCCACCAAGCCGTCGCTAACCCGATTACATACAAGGCTAATAATATAAGTATTTCCATTGTTTTTTATTTTAGATATTTACGACCTTTAAGTAATTCATCTAGGTATCCGCTGGCGTTGAATATGATTGCACACAGTAGCTCTTCTTTTTCACAAGGCTTTCCGGTGTCATGATTTATTGGTTTTCCCCCACGGTGCATTAGGTGCATGTCTTTTTCGTGGCGGTCCAGTGACTTCATAAACACATCAAACCCCATTCCTAACTGCCAGTTGTCTCCGGGCCTGAGCTTTCCGTCTTTCTGTTTCCGGTGCGAGTGCATAAACTCACCGTAACGATGTACAACAAAAGGGCTAATAAAAGCTTCATAGTCCGGCTTGCTCTCATCTAAATTCCTTGTCGCGCCTGTTTTAAATTGTCTTATTTTTTCCATTTTTTATTCTCTTAATTTTTAATATCGCAACCTTTGGTATTTGTAGTCTCATGTCATTGACGGTGGAGTTAAGCGCCATAGTCATACAGAAGCAGTAAGAATTTTCTGTTTCATAAAGAAAGAATCCAACCGTCTCTTGATACATGTCTGTCTCATCCTTATCAACTTCGCCGAGTTCCTTCCATCCTTGCTCTCCGCAGGAATCTATCCATGAGACGATATACTTATCTAACCTTTTTAATTTTCCTACGTTCACTTTCTTCAAGTAGAGTGTAATGCGGGTCGTCTAGGTTGGTCTCCCCTGGCTCTACGGCCCACATAGCGTGTTTTGGTTTCCGACCGTTTTTCTTTTCGAACTCCTTAATTAATTGTTTAACTCTCTTTTTTCTCATTAGAAAATCCTTTTTCTAGTAGTCGACGCTTATACCACTCTGGCAGCCCGGCAGTTGCCGTTCTTAGAACCTCACCGATGAATTCTTTGTATAGATAATTCTTAATGTTTTCCTTTTCCTCCTCTTCAATGTCTTTCTTTACCTCTCCAAGAAGCTTACCAATATCTCGGGGAGAATTCTCTAGTTGCCCAGCTTCTGCTAGATGTTGAATTGATTTTTCCCACCGAGCGTCAGTCCTAAAGCTTTCTTTAAAGAGTTGAAACTTACCTCGCGCAGTGTTCTCTTCTCCCCACCGCTCTCTATGCACCTCCTTAAATGCCTCTGAAACATATTTACCGCACATAAGGGGAATTGGTTGTCCCCCCAACAGAAATGGTTTATTGTAATTTTTTACCACCACCCCCTCCATCTTTGGCCCGCCAAGTACACTTTCTTTTTCGAGGAAGTCGAGGAGCTCTTGTGGGCTGTTAACTTTACCAATGTATAGCACGGGGACGGTTTCGATTCCTAACTTTTCAGCAATGTCCTTATAGTTTTTCTTAAACGATTCAGTTGAGTCCGCAACGCCGAAACAAATAAGGTGATTCCTTGGAATTCTACTGTATGAAAGGACGTTGTGCTTGGGATTTTTTAGATATTCACAATACAAAACTGTGTTGTCTGGTATTTTCTCCTCAATAGATACAACATAGTCAACGGCCTCCTTAAACATCTTATCCGGGTTTTCTGCATATTGCTGTGTACCCTTGCTCCGCATAAACAGTTCTCCATTTATTTTACCAAAGCAGAATTGAGAACCGTCAATCTTTTCGGTCACCTCTACCTCGTCTTCAAAAATAGGACTGATGTAATCAGTTCCAACCGCGAATATTTTTGGAAATGCTTTAATCATTATTTTCTTTTTGTGCGTCTTTATATCCAGCGTCATATCCTTCGTCGTAAGAGACCCTTCTTATTTTATCTAGGCACTTATCACACAAACATTGAGTTGCGTCTTTGCTGCACTCATCACACTCCATTATTATTTCTTTGATTTCCATTTTTATATGAGACCAAGAGTACACAAAGAGGGGCGGAAGGGGTTATGTTTTCCCTTAAATGAAGTCGGAATTGGGCTTTTATTTTTGACGCGTACTAGACCCATCTAGTACCTCGTGAGCTTACCCCTCCGAAAGGTTCTTTGCTCTAAATACACACATTATACACTGAACCTAGGAGCCTGCGCATAATGTTTTTTGTGTATTGGCTCAGTCACTTATTGGAGCCACTTTGTAGGCGATACATTTTTATTGATTTATTATCAGCATCATAGCCGACTACTAACACCATCCTGCGTGTTTTCGCCGCACCTTATCCACCGCCAAACAGATTATTCGGTCACCGCCTCTCTTTATATACTCTTAATCTTCTAATAAAAATATACTCTACTTTATAGAGCTTGTCAATAGGCGAGCTGTGGATAACTTAGGCCCCCACGAGGCGCCTCCAAGTTGTCCAGTGTCTCATTTCTCTAGGTCCCTCGTTATATGCCCACGCGAGTAGCGTGAGTTGGTCTTCCGGATTTCTATATTGGAGCCAAGGCATATTCGCGCGAATCTTCATTTCTTCAAATGTGGGTTCATGATATTGCGCAAAAGAATACGCCGACCCGTGGTCACCATATATATCTTTAATCCAAGAACTTTCCCTCTCTACAATTTTATCCCGTAGAATAATAAATTCGCGCGGCAATAAAGACGCGTCTAAGGACTCGTTATAAAGATGGCATTTATAGATACTAGTTTCTTCAAGAGAAAAATTTTTATCCGCCAAGCGATAATCAGTCAGTGTTTGGGCCTGTGGACACAGGGTGTCCTTTTCCATTACTGGCGCTTCTGCTTCTACTGGCTTGGTAATCGTTAGTGATGCTCCGAGAATTAATCCCAAAAGCCCCTTAACTGTCCCGACTATAAGCAGGCGAACTAATTTATTTTTTAACATTTATACCGATATGGGCTTCGGCAACCATCCACTACCCTTCATAATCTTCCACCCCGTAGATACCTCAACTGATTAGGTTGAGTGCACCTACGCGAAGGACGATTCTTTAGTTAATAATGGGCTTGTGGAGGGGTCTTTTACATACCCGCCTGCCCAGCGAATAGTCCTTAAAGGACGCCCCCATAAACCCACTATTAACTTGTTAAATCGCTTATAGGCAGCCAGCGAAGGAATCGAACCCTCAGTCCCTGTTTTGGAGACAGGCGGTTTACCATTAACCGAGCTAGCTATTTTGTTGCTTAGACGAGAGTCGAACTCGTTTAATCTGCTTATGAGACAGACAAGATGACCGCACCTTCCCTAGGCTATTTTAATGGGTAACTGGTGGGTTACGCTCCCACAATTTCTCCTTCACAGGGAGACGTGTTGCTACTACACTACAATCACCACCGGAGCCCAACCGAGGAATCGAACCCCGATATGCTGTTTACAAAACAGCCGTTCTGCCATTGAACTAGTAAGGCGTACTCGTAGTTGGATTCGAACCAACACTGGGGCGGGTTTAAGCCGCCTTCCTCTGCCGTTGGGATATACGAGCATTAAAGAACTGTGCCTGCGGACAGATTCGAACTGTCACTTGACTAGGTTTGAGCTAGCTGCCTCTTCCATTTGGGCTACGTGGGCGTGTCTCAGGAGGGATTCGAACCCTCAGCGAACGGTTTCTAAGACCGTTGTGTATACCGGTTCCACCACCGAGACAATGTGCGTTAGGATGGAGTTGCACCACCCGAGCCGAAGCATCTGCTTTACAGGCAGACCCGCTACTCCTACGGTATACTAACGCGTGGTTGTTAAAAAGAGGTCGCGTCGCAAAGCTCCAGGCAAGATTCATTACTTTTTCCCTGCTTTTATAGTCGTAACCCCTTTATAGTGTTATAATTCTAGCATAATCGGGCTGAAAAGTCAATACTTTGGTCAAATTATGTAGAAATGGCTGGGCTCTCACGGGCATTGCCCATTTATCGTATGCGGCGGAGGATTAATCCTTAAGAATACCACTGCTAATAAGACGTCACATTAGCAAACTCTTTTTCACCCGGCCCATACGCACCGTTAATTGTTAATCTTCCTCTTTGTGAATTATCATCGGAGCCGGGCCTTTTTTTCTAGACTCACGCTCCTCATAATATTCTCTAAACGCAGCTAAGAATCGCTCTGAGCTCTTTAGCTTGAGCCCGAGAGCAAACCACCCAAACACGCTGTTTTCTATCTCCTGGTGGTCAAAAGACTTACCGTCCTGCCTTGCTAGGTTTAGCGCTTGCCCAAGGGCGCTGCCGAACTCTCCATAAAAATCCTTATTCTCAAAGAACTTGTCTTTCTTCTCCCAGTAGTTTTCGGTTGCTGGCTTTGCGGATGCAACTCTATCGAGTTTAATGTCTAGATGAGTTAGTGACGTCGGTGTTACTTTGGTTGTAATCTTTTTTTCTGGGTCGCCTGGGCTGCTATATGTAATTTTTCTTATTCCCTTGGGTTGCTCCATATTATTTTATTCTAATTTCACCAATGGGCTTTATCTTTATATGCCATTTATTAGGCAGGTCATCGTGGCTAGGAATCATTTCCGGCCTATACAGACTGGCGGTGAAGTCAACTGTTACTTCCGCGTTAACATCTAGTAGCCTATTCAACAGTTCCTCGGAAACAAAAACCGTTTTCTCTCTGTTCCCTAGAATCGTTAGTAATATTTCGTGCTCTTTCATTGTTAGTTTTCTGGATACGGATTGTTTTGGAGCGCATTAGGACGCGACTGTGTGGCGCCGGGATTATTAGCTGGATTGTATACCACCTGGAAAACCCATTTCCTGTATGATTTGTCCTGGTCATACGGGTTTGGAAGGTTAAGAGACGTTACCAACACTTCGTCATTGGGTTTTATTTTTGCGGCCTTAAAGTCTAGATAAAACGAG
>Ga0074195_1000866_pt1 | contig 50362 bp, 34 predicted proteins | sample EPASupsiteHSE623_FD_64525 | JGI IMG/M metagenome (GOLD analysis project Ga0074195, IMG submission 64525) | Bioremediated contaminated groundwater from EPA Superfund site, New Mexico - Sample HSE6-23 | ecosystem: Environmental > Aquatic > Deep subsurface > Groundwater > Contaminated ...
TGGCGAAATGGATTCGGCTCAAAAAAATGCGAGCAGGCTCGTTGCCTGTGAGCAGTTTTTTTGAGTCGGAGCCATGAAGCCATTTTATGTCGAATTCCGCAAGCAACTGAAACTTTCAGGCTAGCCACGAAACACACGAAATACACTAAAGAGGAACAAACAACACAAACAACGGAGTTTTATTTGCTTTTGAATCCTGATTGTTGGAAGCTATGCGCGGCTGGAATGCGGGAATACGCTCAGATGGAACTTTCCGGTTTCAAGAAGCGCGGCTTCGAGCGTGGTGTGCGGCGAAACATTCAGGTTTATGTAGCGGCGGTAAACCAACAGTTGTTCGAGAACGCGCTTCATCTCGCCGCGCGTGCGGGGGCGGGTTTCGGCCTGCCACCGCGCGGACAGCGAACGCGCCAGCAGTTCTATTATCGCCCCCGCGGCGGGACGCGCCTCCATGGCCGTTTTGGGAAGCGAGGCGGCGACGCGGAACGCGTAAAGCGGGTCCAGCGGGTCGAGCCCGGAGGTTTTTTCGGCGAGCCCTTTTATGAATTGCGCGCTTGCCAGCGAACCGCCGGACATGGCGGACAGGGACTGAGCCTCGTCGAAAGCCATGCCGCGCTGCACCAGTATTTCCGCCACCGCCTCGTCGGGCAGCGGCGCGAAGCGCACCGCGCGGCAGCGCGAGAGTATGGTGGGCCGCAGTTTAGAGGGCGCGTCCGTGACCAGAATCCAGAGCGTGCCTTCCGGCGGTTCCTCCAGCAGCTTTAGCACCGCGTTCTGGGCGCTGTCGCTCAGCTTGTCGGCGGAGTCCGCTATTATCACCTTCCAGCCCCGCAGCGCGCAAGTCCGCTGGACCGCTTTAAGAACTTCGCGTATCGAATCTATGGAAATCTCCTGCATCTCCTTGTCCAGCAGGTTTTCCTGGAATTCGAAATTTACGACGGTGACGTCGGGATGGACGCGGTTTTCAATCTGGAGGCAATTGCGGCATCGCCCGCAGGAATCGCCGGAGTCGCGGGCGGCGGCGTTTTCGCACATCAGCGCGCGCGCAGTTTCGCGCGCGGCCAACAGCTTGCCGACGCCTCCGGGGCCGTAGAATAAAAAACCGGGAGGAATTCTGCCGGAGGACAGCGCGGCTTTTATCTGCTTGAGCGCGCCGTCGTGGCCAAGAACGGATTGGAAAGACATGTCAGTCCCCCGGCCTCACAGGCAGTCCTTGCGCAGCAACCTGTCAATCTCCCTGCGGATGCGGGACTGCACGGCGGCCAAAGGTTTTTTACCGTCCACCAGCAGCACCGCGCCGGAATGCTTTTTGCCCAGTTCGCGGTAGCCGCGGCGCACGCGCTCGCGAAACTGCGCGGGTTCGAGCTCCAGCCTGTCCGCCGCCTTCTTGCGGCAGCGTTCCACGAAGTATTTCTCCGGGATGTCGAAAATAACGGTGAGGTCCGGCTCCAGCCCCTGCGTAGCGATGCGGTTGAGTTTTTCTATGACGGAAATGCTGAAACCGCGGCCATAGCCCTGATACGCCAGCGAGGACATGGTGAAGCGTTCGCAAAGCACTATTTTGCCGGCCTTGAGGGCGGGCAGTATTTTTTCCTGCACATGCTGCGCGCGCGACGCCTCGTAAAGCAGCAGCTCCGCGATGGGAGAGACGGTATGCAGGGGATTGAGCAGCAGCGCGCGTATCGCCTCAGCGAACGGAGTGCCGCCCGGTTCGCGGGTCCAGACCACTTCGCGCCCCAGCGAATGGAAGTATTTTCCGAGCGTCTGCGCCTGAGTGGATTTGCCGGATTTGTCCGGTCCTTCCAAAACTATGAAGACGCCTTTGTATTTCTTCGGCATTGGAATTATTATACCCGTTTTCAGAGCCTGTCTGAAGTCTCTCTTTCGTCGCGAAAGCGGCTCTCAGAGAAGCGGCAGCGCGAACGTGAAAGCGCTGCCTTTCTGCCACTCGCTGCGCACCCATATCCTGCCCTTGTGCATCTCCACGAACCTGCGCACCAGCACCAGTCCCAGTCCGGTGCCTTCATAGTTGCGGCTGTGCGAGGAATCCACCTGGGAAAAAGGCTTGAACAGCTTGTCCATATCCTCCGGTTTTATGCCGATGCCGGTGTCTTTTACGCTTATCAGCAGATAGCGCGCGTTTTTGTTCAACACGGCAAGCTCCGCCGCCGGCGCGCCCTCGCCAAGCTCTTCGAGCGGGGCCTCCCTCGCCGAAAGCAGCACTTTGCCCCCCGCCGGGGTGAATTTTATGGCGTTGCCCAGCAGGTTGAATATTATCTGCTTGAGTTTGCGTTCGTCGGCGTTGATTTCAAATCCGGCGTCGAAAGCGATATCGCAGACCAGTTCGCTCCCCGCGCTGAGCGCGGATTCCCGCACCAGCGCCGCGGTGGATTCCATGACTTCCCTGGCCTTGAAACGGCGCGGAGAGAGCTCCATTTTTCCGGCCTCCACTTTCGAAAGGTCGAGTATGTCGTTTATCAGCGTCAGCAGGTGCTTGCTGCTGCTGACGATGTAATCCGCGTATTCTTTTTGCTTTTCGTTGAGCTTGCCGAACATCTCGCCCGACAGCATGGTGGCCGACACTGTGGTGACGTTGAGCGGGGTGCGCAATTCATGGCTCATGTTGGCGAGGAAAGCGGATTTGGCTCTGCTTGCCTCTTCGGCCAGTTGTTTTTGCACCTGCAACTCGGCGGTTCGCTCGCCGACTTTGCGCTCGAGCGAATCTATGAGAAGCGAGTTTTCTATCACCGCCGAAGCCTGATTGACATATATCTGGCAAACCTCCAGGCGCTCGGAGGTGAAAAACACGGCGTCACGGCTGTAAAGCGCAAGCACGCCCTGCGCCTTGCCGCCGATTGCGATGGGCAGCGCCGCGCAGGAACGGTAACCGTGTTTTTTAGCGTTCCCTATGAACGGGTCCGGCGTTTGCAGATTTTCGAGGTTGTTCCAGAAGCGGGGTATCAGGGAGTCTATGGCGTGCCAGGGCATATTGCCGGAAGATTTGGGCAGTGAACACAACTCTTCCAACTCCGGCATGACGCCCCCGCCGGCGCAAGCGGCGATTTCAAGCTTTTCACCGCCGGCGGCGATGAACGCCAGCCAGCACATGTCGAGTCCCGCCAGACCGAGCGCCCTGTCGCAGATGCCCTGGTGCAGCGCGGCGCCGCCGCCGATTCTTATGATATCGTTCGAGGCGCGGTGCAGCTTCATCAGGTTGTTGGCGAAATCGCGCAGCAGTTCGTCTTTTCTTTTGCGCTCCGTGATATCGGTGATGGTGCCAATGCCGCCGATGGGAATACCTTCATCATCCCGTATCAGGCTGGTGGCCACATGGACATCGAAATGAGAACCGTCCATCCTCGTTGCCAAAACCTCGCCTATCCAGGGTTTGCCCTCGCGGTAGGCCGCCAGCAGCTCTTTTATCACGGCGGTATTCCTGAAAACGTCCAGCATGCTTTTGCCCTCTATTTCCGAGGCGCCGGCGAAGCCCCACATTTTAAGAACCGCCGGATTGGCGTAGTTAATCCTGCCGGAGAAATCGCTCATTATTATTCCGGTCATGGTGGAAGAGAGGGCGCATTCATGGAGCAGCAGGCTTTCCTGGGCGCGGCGGTCGCCAGTGACGTCGCGGAACACCAGAATCACGCCTATGATGCCGCCGGCGGCGTCGAAAATAGGGGCGCCGCTGTCGGCGATGGCGCGGGCGGAGCCGTCGCGCGCTATCAGCGCGGTGTGGTTTGCAAGCGCAATAGTTTTGCCGTCTCTCAGCACTTTTTCAACCGGATTCTCGCAAGGCTGCCGCGTCTTTTCGTTGACGATGCGGAACACTTCGGACAGGGGCCGGCCAAAAGCTTCCGCCTCCTTCCAGCCGGTGTTGTCTTCCGCCACTTTGTTCATCAGCACAACATTGCCGTGCTTGTCGGCGGCTATAACGCCGTCGCCGATGCTGCGCAGGGTTACAATAAGCCGCTCCTTCTCCTCTCGCAATGCCTCCTCGGACCGCTTGCGCTCGGTTATGTCCCGCAGCGTCTCTATGGCGCCGGACAGATTTCCCGACTGGTCATAGAGCGGCGCCGCTTTCGCCCAGATATGCACCGCTTTGCCGTTGAGATTCGGATAGAATATTTCGGCGACCAGATTGCCTGTTCCCGTTTCCAGGAATTTATAGCGCGTCCGCTCCGTCAGGGCGGGATTCCTTATAAGGTCAACAAGCATGGTCTGCTTTTTGCCGGAAAACGGGACGGAGTAGGCATTATTTCCCTTGCCGAGCATTTCGCCGGCCTCAACGCCGGTGAGATTCTCCAGCGCCTTGTTCCAGGCGGAGATTTTGCCTTCGCCATCCACCGCGAAAGTCGCATCGGGCAGAAAATCTATGATGTCAGCCAGTTGCTGGCGGGATTGCCTGAGTGCCTGCTCGCTGCGCTTGAGGGCGGAAACGTCCCGCACGGTGGCCTGCACGTATGTCCCGTCATGCAGCTGCAGGCGGGAGAGGGACACGACGGCGTCGAATTCGCGTCCCTTGGCGGTTTTATGCTTCCACTCGAAGGTGTGGGTGCCTTTTTCCAAAGCCGTATTTATCATCTGCGCGGCCTTGTCACGGGAAAGGGTTCCGTCCGGCTGGTTTTCGGGAGATACGTCACATGGCGACAGCGAACAGAATACATCCTGAGTTTCGCATTCGAAAAGTTTCAGCGCGGTCGGGTTCGCGTCTATGAAACCCACGGAAGGGTTCAGCAGCATTATCGCGTCCTGGGAAGTTTCGTAGAGGCTGCGATAGCGGGTTTCGCTCTCACGGAGTTCCTGTCCGCCCCGGTTGAGTTCGGTGGCGTCGGATATCACCCCCACGATGCCCGCCGGCTTGCCGTCCGTCCCGGTGAATACGGTTTTCTGAATGATTACATCCCGAACTTTTCCCGTTTTCGCATTCGGCGCTTTCCACTCATACACCTGGCGCAGCGCGGGGTTGCTCAGCAATTCTTCGTCTTTTGCCTTGTCTTTGTCCGCAATTGACTTGGGGACGACACCCCGGACCGCCATGCCTGTCAGTTCGCCGCGGCTGCGGCCCATGAGTTCCTCGAAAGCCCTGTTGCAGCCGAGGTATCTGTCTTGAAGGTCCTTGTAAAAAACCGGGTTGGGAATTGTATCCAGAAGAGTTTGCGTGAACTGGAACTGCCGGAGCACGCCGCTTCCGGCGCGATTACGCGCCGAGACGAATTCGAAAAACATATCAAACAGACGTTTCATCCCGCTCTCCCGTTGCCCCGAAGTTAATCAGACCTGGAAAAAACCAGCCTGAATCTTTCAGTTGATTGCGAGAACCGAGACGTAAAAGGGCGAAATGGATTCGGCTTAAAAAAATGCGAGCAGGCCTGTAGGCCTGTAAGCAGTTTTTTGAGTCGGAGCCATAAAGCCATTTTATGTCGAATTCCGCAATCAACTGAAAGATTCAGGCTAGCATAACTCTCAATCCAATTACAATATCGCGGCGGCATGGTGCTTGCGCACTGGTGTTTGCGCGGGCGCGCCGGCGGCGGATTTTGGTGTATAATGCCTTTATGACAAACGCAGGCGACGCGGGCAACAATCGTATTTTCCTTTTCGCCCTGAGCACGTGCATCTGGTGCAAAAAGCTCAAGGCGCTGCTTGACAGTCTCGGCGTCAAGTACGAATTCGTTTTCGTGGACCTGCTGGAAGGCGCGAAACGGGAGGAAACGATAAAGGAGCTGCTCAAGCACAACCCCTCCAAATCTTTCCCCACTCTGCTTGTGGGACCGCATGCCATAGTCGGCTATCAGGAAAACAAGGTCAAGGAGCTTTTGGCGAAATGTCCCAAGCGCTGACAGCCGGCGAACAGGAAGTGGACGCGCTTTGCGCCAAACTTGAGCGCGACGCGAAAGCCGGCGGTTATTACCTGAACCCGGACAAGGCTTTCACGCGCGACCTCGCGCGCGGGCTTGCGGCCAATGAAAAGCGCTACGGCTATCAGGCCTGCCCCTGCCGCCTTGCCGAAGGCACACGGGCAGCGGACCTCGACATCATCTGCCCCTGCGATTACCGCGACGCGGACGTGGCGGAATATAACGCCTGCTACTGCGCGCTGTACGTCTCGAAGGCCGCCGCGGAAGGCAAGGCGCCCGTGCAAACGATACCGGAGCGCCGCATCCCGACGGAAGACCGTTTCGGGCAAAAACCGGTTCCGGCGGCGGCGTTGCCGTCGCAAAACTTCAGGTATCCGGTATGGCGCTGCAAGGTTTGCGGCTATTTGTGCGCGCGGGACAATCCGCCGGATGTGTGCCCGATTTGCAAAGTGACGCGCGACAGATTTGAACGCTTCATATAACAAGGGGGGGGGAAATGACGCAACTTTTCGAGGACAGAAAGGACGCGACTCTCAGGCTGGTCAAACTGATGGCCGCAAAAGACCTGAAATTGAAGAACCCGATTATAATCGGAATACCCAGGGGCGGCGTCGCCGTGGCGTATTACATAGCCAAAAGCCTGCAGGCGCCGATGGACATACTGGTTTCAAAAAAACTGGCCGCGCCCTCGAACCCCGAGTTCGGTTTCGGCGCCGTCACGCTGGACAAGGTGGCGGTGGTGAACAACGCGCTCGCGGGCGAGCTCGCCCTCAGCCGCGAGGACACGGGCCGCGCCATAGACATGACTTATGACGGCGTTCTCCGCCGCGCGGAGCTTTACCGGCAAGGCAGGCCTTTTCCCGGGATCGCGGGGCGCGACGTGATTCTGGCCGACGACGGCCTCGCCACCGGCTACACCATGCTGGCGGCTGTCCGCTGGGTCAAGTCCAAAGCCCCCGCGTCCATCACGGTGGCCGTGCCGGTGGCGCACGAATCCGCGCTGAAAATGGTGCGGCGCGAGACGGACCATGTCTTCACGGCGCAGGTGGACGCCGCGCCGATGTTCAGCGTGGGCTCTTTCTACCGGGAATTCGGGCAGTTGGAAGACGACGACGTGCTGCGCTACATCGAAAAAAGCCGTTTCAACACGAATTGAGCGAAATTGCGCAGACAGGAAAGCCTCCGCAGAGTGCGGAGGCTTTACCTTTTCACCGACCTGAAGGCTTCCAGCGCCGACGGAAACGGCGCGAGCGTGCGCTCGAGCACTCCCTGCAAAAACGAGATGGCCACGCCGTAGTTCGTAATCGGCACGCCCGCCGCGCGCGCTTTTTCCAGGCGCCACAACATATCGCGCCGGTTGGTCATGCAGCCGCCGCAATGTATTATCAGCTTGCAGTCTGCAATGTTCTCGGGAAAGTCCAGTCCGCAGACGGTTTGGATATCCAGCGCAAGGCCGGTGTACTGCCGCAGCCAGCGCGGTATTTTCACGCGGCCTATGTCGTCCTCCGCGGGATGGTGGGAACAGGATTCGGCTATAAGCACCCGGTCGCCTTTTTTGAGCGAGTCTATCGCCGCCGCGCCCCGCGCCATGACGGCCAAATCGCCCTTGAGCCGCGCAAACAGTATTGAAAACGTCGTGCATTTCACGCTAGCCGGAGTGTCCGCCACCACTTTTGTCACGGACTGCGAGTCGCATACGGTTATATCCGGCGGCTCTTTGAGCAGCGTCAGCGCGCGGGCGTACTCGCGCTCCTTGACGACGAGGCAGAGGGCGTCGTTATCCAGCGCGTCCCTGATGGTCTGCACCTGAGGCAGAATCAGCCTGCCCTTCGGGGCCTGCAAATCTATCGGCACCACCAGCACCGCCACGCCGCCGGGACGCACCAAGTCGCCGACAAGCGGCGGAGGCGCCAGAAACTCATCCGGGCAGACGGCTATCAACAGGCGCTTGAATTCGTCCCGGTATTTTTCGCGGTTTCGGATATCGGTGCTTGCGCAGGGGAAAAACTTGTCGGTCTCCGCCCGGACCTGCGCCAGAAACGCCTCGTCCGGCGCGGCGAGGTCCGCCTTGTTGAGCACGGCGATAAGCGGGATTTTGCGGGACCTGGCCTCGGCGGCTATGGCGCGTTCATGCTCCGTCCATTTGCCGCTTTCGGCGACCAGAACAATCACGTCGGCGCGGGTGAAGACGCGCCTTGTCTTTTCCAGCCGCAGCGCGCCCAACTCCGACGAATCGTCAAGGCCGGCGGTGTCCAGAAATACAACCGGACCCAGCGGCAGAAACTCCATCGGTTTTTCCACCACGTCGGTGGTGGTGCCGGGGACGGGGGAAGTGATAGCCACGTCCTGCCCGGCAATCAGGTTTAAAAAACTGGATTTTCCGGCGTTGACCCTGCCGAAAATCCCGATATGCAGTCTTAATGATTTAGGAGTTTTCAGCATTTTGTTTATGCCCCAGCGCGGTTATTGATTCCGGCGAAAGCGCGCGCTCCACCACATCCCCGCCAAGTTTTTCGGAGAGGAATTTTTTAAGGTCTCCGCCGCCCGCCGCTTCAAATTCCTTCAGCAGAACCAGCGCTTTGGCGTAGCCCAGTTGAGGCAGGAAAGCCGTTATGACCGCCGTGGCGGAACCGGCGCAGTTTACCGCGCAATTCCGTTCGTCGGCTTCGATGCCTTCGACGCAAAGGCGCAGCGCGGCGTCCGTGCCGCGCAGGGTATCCAGCGATTCCAGCAGCGCGTGCGCCAGCAGCGGCATGAACTCGTTTATCTGCAATGTGGCGCGAGAGGCGGCTTCGCAAACCAGCATATCGTTTGCCATCACCTTCATGGCGCACTGAATCGCCGCCTCGCAGATGACGGGGTTCACCTTTCCCGGCATTATGCTGGAGCCGGCCTGCGCCGGCGGCAGTTTTATCTCGCCCAGCAGGTTTAGCAGCCGCAGGTCGTTTGAAATTTTGGCGATGTTAGAGGCGTGCGCCTTTAAAATAGCGGACACTTCCACGAACGCGTCCGAGTTCGCCGTCTCGCCGGGCAAGTTCTCGCCGCGGTTGAGGCCGAGCCCCGTGACCTCGCGCAGTTTTTCGATTACCAGAAAAATATAGCTGCGCGGCGCGCCGATGCCGGTGCCTATCGCCGTGCCGCCGATATTGACCGTGCGCAGCCGCTCCTCGCATTTGAACGCGCGCCAGCGGTCGCGCGAAACCGCCTCGGCCCAGGCGGAAAATTCCGCGCCCAATGTCATCAGCACGGCGGGCTGCATCTCGGTGCGCCCGGTTTTTACGATATGCGCGAATTTCGTTTCGCCCGACTGGAACGCGCCCTGCAACTTGGCGGCGGCCTCGCTGAGTTCGCGCACTTTATAGATGGCGGCGATTTTTACCGCTGTCGGGTAAACGTCGTTGGTGCTTTGGTGGAGGTTTACGTGTTCCAGCGGATGAATAATCGAGTAGTCGCCCTTTTCGCCGCCCAGCAGTTCTATGGCGCGGTTGGCGATTACCTCGTTGAGGTTCATGTTGGTGGACGTGCCCGCGCCGCCCTGCATGGCGTCCAAAGGAAACTGCGCCGCAAGTTTTCCGTCAATAATTTCGGCGCAGGCGGATGTGATAGCCGAGGCTTTGGCAACTTCAAGCGCGCCAAGCTCCCGGTTTGCCAGCGCGGCGGCCTTTTTAACCATCGCGACCGCGCGGACAAGCCCGCCGGAGGTTTTTATTCCGCTAAGCTGGAAATTCGCCAGCGCGCGCTGCGTATGCGCGCCCCAGTATGAGTGGAGCGGCACGCTGATATCGCCCAGAGCATCGGTTTCAGTTCTGTATTCCATAAAACAGTTTCTCTAAAATGATGATAGTGTTTGACTTTGGGAATGGCTAAGCGCCGGCCTTTTTGAGCCAGAATTTTTTAATTTTTTCAAAATGTTTTATTCTTTCGGTGATTTTGGATATTTCATGGGGATAGAATTCCGCCAGCGCGTCGCAGAGCTGCAACATCCATTTTTTGCGGCTTTGAGGGACAATTTCAATAGTATTGGAATTAGCTATCTGTATTTGTCCCCATCCCAATGCGCCGATAGTCAGGCAATTCCACGATAAAAATTCAATCGGCACAAAATGCACTTCTTTGATTTCTATATGTGTTCCCTTTAGGCTGTATGCAATGTTGAGAATGACAAAATAGTTTTTGTCGTCCTCGTAAAACCTTGAAAGCCGCTCAATCGATGTAAGATTCGGCATATTAAAACTTGTCTCAAGCCGGTGAGTCTTTACATCCACGACATTATAGAAACCGTCGTTATCGTAAAATGCAAAGTCAGCCATTGCGCGGCGGGCGAAAGAGGAGGAATAATCTTTTGCCAGATTGCCCAGAATAGCGCCGAAGTTTTTAGACAGCAATTCTTCTATGGCATCGCCCGCAGCTCTTGGGCTGGAACTTGTGCCAACCGACATGAAATCTTTTTGACTGTTCAAGAACTTTTTCACAGCCGCAGCTATTCGCTCATGCGTCGCGGAGTAAAAAATTTTGCTTTCCATTGCAATCCCCTTTACATCGCCGCAAACAAGTCTGGAATGTCAGCAGCGGTGTCAATCTGCGAATTTGTTTTTTTCTGTTCGCTTAGGGAATTCCGTTCCCAGAAAACGCCGTCGTGATAGCCTTGTATTGTTTTGTCTGATTCGGCCAAAAGGAGGCGTTTTTCCGCCAGGCAGGCATATTCTTCGTTCATCTCCACGCCGCAATAGCGGCGGGACAATTTCTTTGCCGCAACGGAAGTTGTTCCCGAACCTAAAAACGGGTCGAATATAAAATCGTCCTCATTAGAACCGGCAAGCAGTATTTTCGCCAGCAGCTTTTCCGGTTTCTGCGTGGGATGAACCGTGTTTTCCGGCATGGACCAGAAGGGGATTGTCATGTCGGTCCACAGATTAGACGGACAAGTTAAACGGTAATTGCCGTTTTCGCTTTCCTGCCAATCTTTTGGTGCGCCGTTCGGGTCCTTATAAGGAGCCAGAACTTTGCGTTTTAACATCACCTTATCGCTGTTGAAAGTAAACTCATTGGAAACAGTGGCAAACCAGATATCTTCCGAACAGTTTTTCCAGTTGGCTTTTGCGCCCCGGCCTTTTTCGCGTTCCCATGTTATGCGATTGCGGATGTGTAAATGTTTTGACAAGATGCGGTATATTGCCGCCGAGGATTTCCAATCGCCGCAAACATAAACGGAAGCGGTCGGTTTCAGTGTTTTCATAAGCGGCGCGAACCATGATGCCAGCCACTGTTCGTATTCCACATCGGTCATTTCCTTGAATTGCGCGCCATTAAAATCTTTTGTCAGGTTGTAGGGCGGGTCAATGAATAGCAGGTCCACAAAACCTTTGGGAAGGTAGCGCAGCGCCTCGAAAATGTCACAGCAAATAGTTTTATTGACGAGAGTCTCGACTTTGCAGGGTTCGCGTAAGTCCAGGAAACGCTTTTTGAATTGCGAAATTTCGGGATTTGACAGATGCAATGTCCTATTTCTCGGAGCAAGCGATTTGATAGGCATATAACTTTCCCTCTCTCCTGATTATAGCACACGCAAACTTGCGCGATTAGAAGCACAGGTCGCGCTCGCCGGAGGCGACTCTGCGGTAGTAATCGTTGAGCGTGGTCCACATCTCGTCGGTGAATTCGCCGGGCATGCGGGTTTTCACTTCGGACAGTTCTTTGGCGATAAGCTCGTCGCCGATGCGTTTTGTTTCCGGCGAGGCGAAATCGTCGAGCCATTCGCGGAAAGTCAGGATGGCGTTTAGCTTGCAGAAGCGGCCTTCGCGGCCCGAGCGCAGCATTTTCATTATATGGTCGCCTGTCCTGCCGCAGCGGTAGCCCGCCGTGCAAAATGAAGTGATGTATCCCATCGAGGCCAGCTCGCGGATAACCTCGTCGAGGCTGCGCGAGTCGGACAACATGAACTGCTGCCGCTCCGTTTCCTGCCCGCCGTCGCGGTCGCTGTAGGCGCCGATGCCGATACGCGAGGAGGCGTCGCGCTGGGTGCACATCGGGATGACTTCGCGTATCATCGCGGGCCGCTCGCGGCAGGTCACAATCATGCCCGCGTAAGGTATCGCCAGCCGCAGCACGCAGACCAGCCGCTTGAAATCCTCGTCGGATACTTCATGCCCGGTGCGGGTGGCGAACGGAGTGTTGCAGGCCGGTTCGATGCGCGGAAAAGAAACCGTGTGCGGCCCGATGCCGAATTGCTTTTCCATGGCGTGCGCGTGGGAGAGAAGGCCCATTACCTCAAAACGCCAGTCGTACAGCCCAAACAGCGCGCCTATCGCCACGTCGTCAATGCCGGCTTCCTGCGCGCGGTGCTGGGCATAAAGCCGCCAGCGGAAGTTCCCTTTTACGGTGTTTGCGGGATGCAGTTTCGCGTAAGTTTCCCGGTGGTAGGTTTCCTGAAAAACCTGGAATGTGCCGAGTCCGGCGGCCTTCACTTTTTTATAATCCGCCACGCTCATCGGCGCGGCGTTTATGTTCACGCGGCGGATTTCGCCCCTGCCGCTTTTGACGGGCACTTTGACGGAGTAGGCGGCCTGCATAGTTTCTGCGATATAATCCGCGCCGGTGGAGGGATGCTCGCCGTACACCATTATCAGCCGCTTGTGCCCGATTTTCCCGGCGAGGATTTCGACTTCCTTTTTAACCTCGCCGGCGGACAGCATCCGCCGTTTCTCGACAGTGTTGGAACTGCGAAACCCGCAATAGGCGCAGTTGTTGGCGCATAAATTGGAGCAATAAAGCGGCGCGAAGGTTACGACGCGGTTGTCGTACACCTTGCGCTTGACCTGCGCGGCGGCGGAGAACATTTCCCGCAAAAGTTCCGGGACGGAAACATTGAGCAGCGTGGCGGTTTCGTCCATAGAGAGGGTTTCTATGGACAGCGATTTGGCGAGAATGTCGCGCACGCGCTTCGGGTCGGGATTTTTGCCGCTTTCCAGCGCGCGCACGATGGCGGCGTCGTCTATAAAATCCGCGCCGCCGGACAAATACTTGTCTATCTCCGCCTGCTTAATCACAGTTGCCGCATAATCCATACCGCCTCCGCCACGCTGTCATTCGCACTTGGTAAGCGTGGATTTCACCGTAACGTCTTTAATCGCGCCGAGCTTGCCGGTCATAGCGCCGATTTCATCGTTGGAGCCGTCCACTATCAGCGTGACGACATAGACGTTGCGCCTGGGATAAGGTATCCCCATGCGGCCTATCACGAGGTCGCCGTATTTCGTGAGCACTTCGTTCACCTTCGGAGCCGCCGTTTTGCGGTCGTTTATTATTATCGCCACCACGCCTACATGCTTTTCCATTTTATCTCCTGAAAAAAACCGGCCCCCGCTGAAAAAGGGGGCCGGTTTTGTAAAACTTTAGCTTTCCGGTCGCCCTTGGCTTTAGGGTGATAACCCCTGACCTCAGGTAGCTTCCATAGTCTAACAGGCTTGCCGCCTGTTTTCAATGGGTATGCGCGTGAGCCTTGTGCTCTTTTTTCTCGTGCGCAACGTCGCCCGGATGCACGCCGCGCTTGGTGTAATGCGTGTGCAACAGGTGGTGCGACTTTTCGCCGAGCGGTTTTTCCAGAAATTCCTTGTAGAGCGTCTGAACCACCGGGTTGTCGTGCGATTTGCGCAGCGGCAGGCCGGCGTCTTCTTTATATATCGCCGAGGCGCGTTTTTTGCGGGTCTCGAGGTTGGTGGTGAACGGCTGTCCGCCGCCGCCGATGCAGCCGCCTTCGCAGGTCATCACTTCGATGAAGTGATAAGGCGACTTGCCGTCGCGGATTTCCTCCAGCAGCTTTCTGGCGTTGGAGAGGGTGTGCGCCACCGCGACTTTGAGTTTCGTGCCGGCGAGGTCCACTTCCGCCGTCTTGATGCCTTCCATGCCGCGCACGGCCTTGAAGTCAAGGGACGCCAGCGCTTTGCCGGTGACCACCTCGTAGGCGGTGCGCAGCGCGGCTTCCATGACGCCGCCCGTCGCGCCGAATATGACGGCGGCGCCGGTGCTCATGCCAAGCGGCTGGTCGAACTCCTCGTCGGGCAGCGCGGGGAAGTCAAGACCGGCTTCCTTTATCATCTTGGCGGCTTCGCGGGTGCTCAGGACGAAATCCACATCCTGAAAGGATTCGGAATCCTTGAGCCCCATTTTCTTCTGCCAGTAGTGGAACGCGCCGTTCATCTCCGGCCTGCGCGCCTCGAATTTCTTGGCGACGCACGGCATGATGGAAACCACCACCATGTCGCGCGGGTCTATGCCGAGCTTTTCGGCGTAATAGGTTTTTGCCACCGCGCCGAACATCTGCTGCGGCGATTTGCAGGTGGACAGGTGCGCCAATACGCCGGGGAAGAAATGCTCGGCGAATTTTATCCAGCCGGGCGAGCAGGAGGTTATCATCGGCAGCGTGCCGCCGGTTTTGAGCCGGGTGATAAGCTCGGTGCCTTCTTCCATGATGGTGAGGTCGGCGGTGAAGTCGGTATCGAAAATCTTGTCGAAACCGAGGCGGCGCAGCGAGGCGACCATCTTGCCGGTCCACGCGGTGCCGGGCTCAAGGCCGAAATCCTCGCCGATAGCCACGCGGACGGCGGGCGCGGTCTGGACGACGACGGTTTTCTTCGGGTCGTTTATCGCCTTCCAGACGCCGTCTATCTCGGATTTCTCCATAAGCGCGCCGGTCGGGCAGACCAGTATGCACTGGCCGCAGTTGGCGCATTCGGCGTTGCCGAGGCCCATATCGCCGAAAGTGGAGACGGCGGAGGCCGCGCCGCGTCCCGTCATGCCGATGGCGGAGACGCTTTGCTTTTCAGCGCAGACCGCTATGCAGCGGCGGCAAAGTATGCATTTCTCCGGGTCGCGCACCAGCGACGGAGAGGTTTCATCCTTCGCGGCGCGTTCGGCGTGAGTGTGCTCGAACGAGACGTTTTTTATGCCCAGGTCGCTGGAGAGCTGGCGCAGGGTGCAGTATTCGTTCTTGTCGCACACGAGGCAGTCTGTCGGGTGGTTGGCAAGCAGAAGCTCGGTGTTGATTTTGCGGGCTTTGCGGACGGCCTCGGTGTTGGTCTGTATCTCCATCCCCTCGGTCACCGCGGTGATGCAGGAGCGCTGGAGAGTGCGGCTGCCCTTCACTTCGACGACGCAGACGCCGCATGAACCCTCGGCGTGGACGCCTTCAAGGTAGCAGAGCGTGGGTATTTTTATGCCCGCGTGCTTGCACGCATGAAGTATCGTGGTTCCCTTGGGAACCTCGTGGCTTTTGTTGTTTATTTTAACGTGAAACATATCTCTGAAATCCTCCGTTTAGCAGGCGCAGCAGGCGCATTTTTCTTTTTTGCCGGCAAGGCAGGCTTCCCATTCGCCGCGGTACTTCTTGAGCGACTGGAGCAGTATGTTGGGCGCGGTCTGTCCGAGCGGGCAGAAAGAAGTCTGGTACATGTTCCAGCCCAGTTCTTCCAGCTTTTTGAGGTCGGCGTGCGAACCATCGCCCTTTCTGATTTTGCCGATGAGGTGGACAATCTGCTCGTTTCCCGCGCGGCAGGGGGTGCAGCGCCCGCAGGATTCGTGCATGAAGAAATGGGCGATGTTATCCACCACGTCCACTATGGAGCGGGTTTCGTCGAGCGCGATAATCGCGCCGGAGCCGGGGCCGGACTCGATGAGCGCCAGCGACTTGAAGTCCACCGGCGTATCAAGCTCCCTGGCGGTGAGCAGCGAACCGGACACTCCGCCGAGTATGACGCCTTTGAGCTTGCGGTCTTTTTTCACGCCGCCGCCCATTTCCTTTATTATTTTGGAAAGCGGAGCGCCGAACGGAATTTCCACCACGCCCTTCCAGTTGAGGTCGCCCATGAGGCAGAACACTTTCGTTCCGCGCGAGCCTTCCACGCCGATTGCGCGATACCATTCGCCGCCGTTGAGGACGATGGCGGGGATGTTTGCCAGCGTCTCCACGTTATTGACCACCGTGGGTTTCTGCCAGAGGCCTTTTTGGACCGGATAAGGCGGCTTGAGGCGGGGTTCGCCGCGTTTGCCTTCGATGGACTCGATTAAAGCCGATTCCTCGCCGCAGATGTAAGCTCCCGCTCCACGCAGCACTTCAAGGTCGAAATTGAAGCCGGAGCCCTGTATATTCTCACCCAGAAAACCTTTCGCGCGGGCATCCGCAGCCGCTTTGGCAAGACGCGCTATGGAAAGCGTGTATTCACCGCGGACGTAGATGTAGCCCTTCGACGCGCCGGTGGCGTAGCCCGCCAGCGCCATGCCTTCGATGAGTTTGTGGGGGTCGCCTTCCATGATGGCGCGGTCCTTGAAGGTGCCGGGCTCGCCCTCGTCGGCGTTGCAGATGACGTATTTAACGTCGCTTTTTTCGTTCGCCGCGCCGGCCCATTTGATTGCCGTGGGAAAACCCGCGCCGCCTCTGCCGCGCAACTCGGAGGTTTTAACCTCGGCGATTACCTGCGCGGGCTTCATGGCGGAAAGCGCTTTTTTAAGGGCGTCGTAGCCTTTGGCGGCTATGTATTCGTCTATGCTTTCGGGATTGATTACGCCCACGTTGCCCAGCACGAGCCTGTTCTGCCCGCAGGGTATGTTTTTCTTGTCGGTATGGGATTTGGAGGTAGGCATGTTTTTCAGGCTCCTTTCCTGATGGTATCAAGTATTTTTCCGACGCTTTCGGGAGTCAGGCTGCCGTAGGTCTGTCCGTCTATCATCATGGCGGGGGCTTCGGCGCACAGCCCGAGACAGCTTGACTGCTCAAGCGTGAACTCGCCGTCCTTTGAAGTGCCGCCTATTTCCACGCCCAGCTTGCCCTTGAGAGCGTCAACTATGGAATCGGCCCCTTCGAGATGGCAGGCCAGATTGCAGCATATCCTGATAATGTGTTTCCCGCGCGGCTTGGTGGAGAACATGGTATAGAACGTGGCTACGCCGTATACCTGGGCGGCGGGGACCCCGCACTCGCGCGCGACGTCCTGCATTTTGACTGATTCCAGATAGGTTTTGGATTTCTCCGTTTCCTGTGTCCGGTGAAGGTCTTCTATGACCGTATTCTTTTTCATGCGGCAACAGCCTCCCTTTTAATTTTCAAAATCAATTGCAGTTCGCCAGCCGGCAGACCAGCGTTTCCAGTTCGCAGGAAACGTCCATGTTGGAGACGTGAACCCCTTTGGGCAGGTTCAGCGTTACCGGCGCGAAATTGAGCACGGCCTTTATGCCGCAGGAAACCGCTTTTTGCGCCACTTCCTGCGCGGCCGTTTTTGTGACGGTGAGTATCGCCGCCTTAATTTCATTGCGGCGGACTACGCCGGACAACCCCGCGATATCGCTTACGCGCACGCCGTTTATGGTTTTGCCTATTTTGCGCGGGTCATTGTCCAGCGCGGCGCAAACGCGCAGGTTGAAATCTTCAAAGCCGGAGTAGCCCAGCAGCGCCGTTCCCAGTTCGCCCGCGCCCAGCACGGCCACATTCCAAACCTTGTCGGTGCCGAGAATGGAATGGATTTTGCCGCTCAACTGGCCCACGTTGTAGCCCACGCCCGCCTTGCCGAAACGCCCGAAATAGGAAAGGTCCTTGCGCAATTGTTCCGACGAAAAATTGAGCGGCTCCGCCAGTTCCACGGAGTTCACCGTGGCTATTCCGCGCTCCTTGAGCCGGTTGAGCGCCCGCAGGCAGATGCTCAGCCGCCGTATGGTATCAAGCGGGATGCCTCTGGGCGGCTGGCGGACGGCGGACTTCGTTACAGTTTTCACAATCTAATTATAGCATAAATTCCCTTGCGCAAACCAAGCCGCGCAGCGCCGCGCCGCCGGTTTTGGTTTTCCCCGCTTATTTTTCATCTGAAAAACAGGGTAATTTGCTAGAATTTCAGAGGAAAACTGCTCCATCATGAAAATTCTGGTCATCGGCGGTTCGGGACAGCTTGGCAGGGCGCTGCTGGATGTCTGCGCTAAAACCGGCATAGAAGCGCTCGGCACGGCGCATTCGCGCTGGAGCGACGGCCTTGTCAAAACCGATATTTCCTCGCCGCAATCCCTTCAGGAGCCGTTCGACCTGCTCAAACCCGATGTGGCGGTGCTGTGCTCCGCGCTCACCGCGGTGGATTACTGCGAGAGCCATCCTGACGAGGCGCAAAAGATAAACGTGGAAGGCGCGCGCAACGTGGCCGCCGCCTGCCGCGTGTACGGAACGCGGCTAGTGCATATTTCCACGGATTACGTTTTCGACGGAGAAGGCGGCCCGTACTCCGAAACCGCGGAGCCTAATCCGCGGAACGTGTACGGCAGGACCAAGCTGGAGGCGGAGCAGGCGTGCGCCGAAGCGGACGCGCGGGCGCTGATAATCCGCACCAGCGGCGTCTGCAATTATGACGATACCTCGCTGAATTTCGTGATGCAGCTTCTGGGCCGGTTGAGCAAGGGCGAACGCATGAGCGTTCCCCTTGACCAGTATTACACCCCCACTTACGCGCCCGACCTTGCCGCCGCGATAGTATTTTTGGCCTGCAAGGGGAGAGCGGGAATATACAATGTGACCGGTCCGGATTACGTTGACCGCTACGAACTCGCCAGAACCATTTGCGGCGCGCTGGGACTTGACGAAAGCCTCGTGAGCGCGTTCAGGACAGCCGAGCGTCAGCAAAAAGCGCCGCGCCCGCTCAAAGGCGGCCTGACCTGCAAAAAACTGGAAGAGGAGACAGGCTACCGGACGATGGAAGTCGAGCGCATGCTGGCTCATATCCGCGCCCGGCTGATAAAATCCGGCTGGCGCGCGCCGGCGCCTCAGCCTCTCGCCGATTCTCCGGCAACCGAACCCGCAAAAACCGCGCAGCCGGTTTCCGTTGAGCCGCAGCCTGTCGCGGCAAGCACGTCTGTTGAACTTGCGCCGGCGGATGCCGCGTCTCAACCCGTGATGGAACCGTCCGCCGCCGAACCGGTGTCCGACGAACAGCAGCCGATACCGGCTGGCGCCCCTCTTGCGTTTGTTGAGGAGATTGCGCCGCAGGTTCCCGCCGAATCGGCGCAACCGCCCGTTCCAGAACCGCAGGTTCCCGCAAACGAGCCCGTTGGGCTTGCGCCGGCTGACATTGCGCCCTGGCCGCCGGTGGAACCGCCCGCGCCGGTAAGCGAGCAGCCGCCTGCGCCGATGGCGGATATCGCACCGCAAATCCCGGTTGAAACGCCGCAGCCTTCTGTTTGCGAATTGCGGGAACCGGCAATAAGCGAACCCGTCTCCGCGGCAGCGGACGAATCCGCGCAAACGCTTGCCGCCGAAACTAAACCGCCGGTCGGGAGTGAACCGTTTTTCTACATACCCCCTGACATTGCGCGGATAACGACGGCGGAACCGCCGGAAGAAAAAGCTGAAACTCCAAAAACCCCGCCCGGCGAAATCCTTCCTCCGGCAGAGGTAACGCCGCCGGAACCGGCTGCTTCGCCCGCCGCTGAAAGCGTACGCTATCCGCCGCTGAAATACAGCCGTTCGGATGCAAAAGAGGCAGCGCCGGAAATAAACGATATTCCGCTGACCGAACCCGCCGAACAGCCGGTTCAGCCGCCGCCGGAGCCGGAGCTTTCCATAACGGACGAGACAGTCAGGATTGCGCTGTCGCAAGCCGCGGAGCAGCCGTCCGGGGAACCGGTGGCCCCGGCGGAGCCGCCGCCGGAACCCGAGCCCCCGTCCGAGCCCCCCGCGCCTCCAAAAGCCGCTGAAGAAGGGACCAGGCGGTATCCGCCGCTGAGGTACCCTCTTCCCAGCTATACCGCGCGTTATGACGGAAAGCAGTGCAATCAGGCGAAACCGCCGCATCCAGCCAAAGACACCACGGAGGAGAAATGAAAGTTATCGCCGTGCTGCCGGCCTATAACGCCGCAAAAACGCTGGAGCGCACCATAAAAGCCATTCCCGCCGGCTCGGTGGACGAAATAATTCTGGTGGACGACGCCTCCTCCGATAACACTTTTGAAATAGCGAAAAGCCTCGGCATATATGCCGTCCGGCACGGGAAAAACACCGGCTACGGCGGCAACCAGAAAACCTGCTACAGGCAGGCGCTGGCGCGCGGCGCCGACGCGGTGGTGATGATACACCCCGATTACCAGTACGACCCGCGCCTGACGCCGTTTATGACGGGGCTCATCGAGCGGGATATCTGCGACGTCGTGCTGGCCAACCGCATCCGCACCCGGGCGGAGGCGCTTTCCGGCGGGATGCCGCTTTACAAGTACATCGCCAACCGGGGACTTACGCTGCTGGAAAACCTCTGGACCGGCCAGAACCTCGGCGAATGGCACAGCGGAATGCGCGCCTATTCGCGCAAGGTGCTGGAAACGGTGGACTGGGAGCAGAACTCCGACGATTTCATATTCGACACGCAGTTCCTTGTCCAGTGCGCGCAGGCCGGGCTGCGGTTAGGCGACGTGCCGATAGAGGCGCGCTATTTTTCTGAGGCCTCGTCCATAAATTTCCGGCGGAGCGTGGAGTACGGCCTCGCCTCGCTGTGGCTGCTGGCGCGCTACGCGCTGCATAACGCGGGAATATGGAAGTATCCGCTTCTGCTGAAAAAATGAAAAAAACCGCCGCGATATTGACGGCATTCTGGCTTTTCGCCGCCTGCTGCGCCTGGCAGCGCATCGGCGGCGGCGGATTTTTCGCTTTCTGGTCGCTTGCAACGGCGGCTTTCATTGCGGCCTCGTCGCTTTCCTTCGGAATGTGGGCGCTGGAACGCTTCGGGATGGATTTCGGGGACAGACCGCTGCATCGTATCCCCGCCGCGCTTACGCTGGGACTGGGCGCGGCGGCGCTGGGCGCTTTCGCGCTTGGCGCGCTGCGGCTGCTTTATCCCGCCGCCCTGACACTGCTGCTGGGCGGGTTTTTGTGGCTTGGCAGACACCGGCTGGCCGGTATCCGCCGCGCCGATTTTCCGCGGGAGACCGGCTGGACGGCGTTCGCCTGCGCCGCGCTGGCGGCGGTTTCGCTGCTGCTTTGCTTTGTGCCGCCGCAGCAGTACGATTCGCTGGTCTATCATCTCGCGCTGCCGCAGCTTTACGCGCTGCGCCATGCCGTCGGCCCCGTGCCGGAGAATGTCTTCAGCCATTTCCCGCAAAACGGCGAGATGCTGTTTTCAGCCGGATTGCTGCTCGGCAGCGATATCGCGGGACAGCTTCTTTCGTGGCTTTGCGCGGCGGCGGCGTGTCTCTGGATTTACGCCTACGCCGCCAGATTCAGGGCGCCTGGGCTGGCGGTCATTCTGGCCGCCACGCATACAGCTTTTTTGCTGCTTGGAACGACCACTTACGTGGAACCCATAGTCTGCCTGTTCACGACCGCCGCCGTGATAGCGCTGCTGGAATGGCGCGTTACAGTGCAAGACGGACAAGCCCGCCTCTGGCTCGCGCTCGCGGGAATTTACTGCGGACTGGGGTTGGGAACCAAGTATTACGCCGGAATCACGGCGGCGGCGCTGTTTTTCATCGGAATACAGCATTGCTACGGTATCAGCCGGTTCAGCGAGCGCAAAAAGCGGATGCAGCACCTGCTGATTTTCGCGGCGGCCTCTCTGGCGGTCTTTCTGCCGTGGGCGGTCAAAAATATCCACGAAACCGGCAATCCGTTCTATCCGTTTTTTTACCGCCTGCTCAACTCCGGCTCGCCCGCGGAAATCGCGGAGGCGAAAAGCTATTTCGCGATGCTGTCCGAATACGGGCGGCATAGCTGGTTTTTAAGCGACCTGTTGAGCTTTCCCGTGTCCGTTTTCAGCCATCCGGGCCGCTTCGGCGGCGGGATGGACGCGCTGGGCATAGCCGGCTGGGATTTGTTTTTCGCCGGAACACCGCTTATGGTCATCGCGGCGGCGCGCAACAGGGAACTGCGCTGGCCGGGGGTATATCTGCTGTTGCATTTCATGGCATGGTTCATCACCGCGAAGGTGCTGCGTTTTCTGGTGGTGATAGTGCCGCTGGGCTCGGTTCTCATCGCGGAAGGCTATATGCTGGCGCGCGAAGAGGGAGGGCGGCTGGCGCGCGCCGCGCTGGCGGCGGGGCTGGCGGTTTTCATCGCCGGCAGGCTGGTCTCGTGGACTTATGTGACGGATGCGCAGCGCGGCTGGAATTACCTGTTCGGATTGCAGAGCAGGGGCGATTATCTTGCCGCCGCAGTGCCGTATTACCGCTGCGCCGAGGCGCTTAATAACACAGCCGCGCCGGATGCGCGCGTTCTGATTGCGGGCGATCAGCGCTCGTATTATTTGCGGCGGGACAGCGCCGCCACCAGCCTGACGCATCCCAACCGGTTCGTCGCGGCGGCGAACTCCGCCAAATCGCCGGAGGAACTGGCGGGCCTGCTGGCGAGGGAATTCGACTACATCGTCTACGTTCCAGCCGAGGAGCGGCGGCTGCGGTTTTACGGCACGCTCAATTTCACCGACGCAGGGCGAAAGAACTGGGACGGCATGTTTTCCGGCGGCGGCGTTGTGTTCAAAACAGACCGCTGCGAGCTTTACAGGCTTAAATAAAGAGGAGGAACCGGCAATGTATCCCGCATGGGTGCTCTACCTCGTAACCGCGCTTTCGGCGTTCGTGACGGCGTTCGTGCTGACGCCGGCCATCCGCGGCCTGGCGGTGCGTTCAGGCGCGATTGACGCGCCCTCTTCCGCCATCAAAACCCACAAGACGGCCACGCCGCTGCTTGGCGGGCTGGCTGTGGCGGCGGGGTTTTTCGCTTCGCTGTCGGCGGTGCGCCTCTTCACGGCGTTTCCCACGGGCACGCTCAGAAGCCTGCGCGGCTTTTTCACCGGCGCGCTTATCATGCTGGCGCTCGGGCTGATTGACGACATAAAAAAACCGGGCGGCCTGTCCGTCAGGACCAAATTCGCCTTCCAGATAATCGCCGCGCTGACCCTCGTGCATTACGACATCCGCATACATTTCATCCAGCCGGACTATCTGGCCGTAATCCTGAGCGTAGTCTGGGTGGTCGGAATCTCCAATGCGTTCAACATCATAGACATCATGGACGGCCTCTCCTCCACGCAGGCCGCCGTGGCGGCGCTGGGCTTCATGTTAATCGCGCTGCCGTCGGAAAGTTTCTACGTCAATTTCGCGGCGGCGGCGCTGCTGGGCGCGGCGGCGGGATTTTTGCCGTTCAATTTTTCGCAGAAACGCAAGATATTCGTAGGCGACTGCGGCAGCCTCTTCATGGGCTTCGTGCTGGCCGCGCTTTCCATGAGCACGCGCTACGACCTGCACAACCCGCTGGGCGTGTATGCGCCGCTTCTCATTCTGGCTATCCCGATTTACGACACGTTTTTCGTCTCAGTATTGCGGCTGCGGCGCGGCGCGTCGCCGTTCATGGGCAGCAAGGACCATTACGCGCTGCGGCTTGAGCGGCTGGGCCTGTCCCGCAGGATGATTGTGGGGTGCAGCGCGCTGGCCGCGCTGGCGCTCATGCTGTGCGCGTTCGCGGTGACGCAGGTGGCTGTTGCGCCGGCGCTGTGCATTTATATCTCCGCCGCGGCGGCGTTTTTCGCGGTCAGCGCGAAGATAGCCAAAATCGAGATGCACAATGATTGAGACGGATGTGCTTATAATCGGCGCGGGCCTGACAGGGCTTTCCTGCGCGTGGCATCTGGAGCGGCTTGGCAAACCGCGCTACATCCTCGCCGAGAAAAACCCGCATATCGGCGGGCTATGCGCCTCGTTTCAGCGCGGCGGCTTCACCTTCGACTGTTCGGGGCATCTCCTCCACCTGCACGGCGATTACGGCAAAAAACTGATTCCGGCTTTGCTCAAGGGCAATCTCGTGAAAATCCCGCGCGACGCGCGCATTTACTCGCACGGCGTCTACACCCCCTATCCTTTTCAGGCGGCGACTTACGGGCTGCCGGATAAAGTGGTGAGCGACTGCGTGTCCGGTTTTCTCAAAGCGTGGCTGCGAAAAAAAGAGGCGCCGTTCGATTCGCCGTTCGACGAATGGGCGCTGTCCGTTTTCGGCGAAGGCATCTGCCGGCATTTCATGTTTCCGTACAACCGCAAGCTCTGGCGGGTTCCGCTTTCCGCGCTGCGCGCGGACTGGTGCGCGCCGTTCGTGCCGCGTCCCGACCCCGCCGATGTAATCAGGGGCGCGTACATGCCGCAGCAAAAACGCTTCGGTTATAACGCGGTTTTCCATTATCCCAAAACCGGCGGAATGCAATCGCTCTGCGACGCTTTCGCCGACGGACTGGCCAACGGCCTGCGCGCCGAAAGCGAAGTGTTGAGCGTGAACCTGCGCAAAAAAACCGCGCTGGTCAAAAACCTCGGCGAGGTAAGATTCAAGCGGCTGGTTAACACCATGCCGCTAAAGGATTTTTGCGGGATAATAACGGATGCGCCCCAAACCATCCGGCGGAGCGCGCAACTGCTGAAATGCACCCGTGTGGCTGTTTTCAATATCGGTTTCTCCTCGCCGGCGAAAACTCCCGCTCACTGGGTTTATTTCCCCGAAGATAAATTCAAGTTCTACCGCGCCGGACTAGCCTCCAACTTCGCGGCGGCGGTCGCGCCCCAAAAATCAGCCTCGTTTTATGTGGAGATATCGGGTAAACCGCAGGCAAAACCCGCCGCCCTGCTGCGCGAAATAAGCGCGGATTTGAAAAACTGCGGCCTTGTCAGCGGGCAGGCGGAAATTTCTGACAGCCTGCATCTTGAAATTCCGTGCGCCTATGTGGTGTATGATAAAAACCGCGCCGCCGCGGTGAAAAAAATACTTGAATGGCTTGAACGCGGCGATTGCGTCAGCACAGGCCGCTACGGCGGCTGGAAATATTCGTTTATGGAAGAAGCAATTCTGGACGGCAGGGCAGCCGCGGAAAAAAGCGCAGCCTGACCGGCAGTTTCCGCCAACATGTCAATAAGGAACCAACCTACACCATCGGGGGCATCACTGCCCGCCTGCCGCACCGCCGCCGCCGCGAGTGGTTCCACCGCCACCCCCGCCGCCCGCGCCGCCGCGCCCGCTGGCGCCGCCGGCGTTTTTCGTGCCGGCGGTCAGGCCGCAGCCGGCGGCATAACCGTTTGCAACGGGGGTTATGCCTACCTTTCTCATGGCCTTCTGCTCGATGTCGGTGGCGCGGCATTCATTCTTGTTGCCGCAAACGTGCGTGGTCTCGTGCACCAGTATCTGGTTCATCTCGTCTTTGGGCATTTTTAGGGCGGAATCGCATACATAGATATGCGGTTGCCCCGGGTACACGAACGCGGCGGCCCCTTTCGCGCACTCGGACATATCCTTGCCGTTTGGCTTTGTCACCTTTATGCCCTTCTCCCAGGCTTCCTGCATTTTCTTGAACATGGCCTTGTCATTTGCGCTGTTGCCGGAGTTAGTTTCCTTGCCTTTCCCGTTGTCGCCGGGTTTTGTTTTCTGGAGCGAGGCCGTGCCGTTGTATCCTGATGCCGCTCCCCTGAACGCGAACTTCTTTTTGCCGCCGCCGGAACCGGAGGCGGCGTCGCCGCCGCCAGAGCCGGAATTGCCGCTTCCGTCGGATTCGGCGTTTTTCTTGATAATATTCAGAACTTCTTCTTTGCTTGTGCTGCCTACTGCGCCGCCTCCGCCCTTGCTGTCACCGCCTTTGGCGGAGCCGCCCTCGTTCATTGACGCGAAAGAGCTTTGGAGCTGAAAAAAGTCCTCGCCGGGGTTCTCCTGGAGCGCTTTGAACCGCTCCTCGGTCAAAAGGTCCTCTCCCGCTATGAAGCGAATGGAAGGGTCCCCCTGTTCGTCGAACCGTTCCACCGGCGCGGTGTCGGGCGCGCCGGGTTCGGGAACATCCTGAGCATACGCCATGCCCGCGGCAAACGCGGCGGCAATCACCGCGCTGCATGCGCTGGTCGAAAGAAAGCGTTTGCTCATTTTTCCCATCCTGTTCCGCAACATATCCGCCTCTCGCCGTTTGGCGTCCGTCAGCATTTCCGCTAATAGCCTATACCGGACGCAAGACTTCCGCATGGGCCAAAGGACCTATATGCGGATTGGCGCTATTCGTACCGCAGCGCCTCTACGGGGTCGAGTTTGGAGGCCGACCAGGCGGGATAGAGAGAGAATATGAACCCGGCGAGTACCGCTATGGAAGCCGAAGCTGCCGGCACCCACCAGATGAAAACTTCCAGATATTCGTTGTTGCCGGGGTTCATATACCTCGTCATCAGATAACCCAGCCCGATTCCGAAAACTCCGCCCAGCAGCCCCAGCAGCGTCGCCTCGACCACGAATTGAGTGATGATATCGAACCGCGTTGCCCCTATGGCGCGGCGCACGCCGATTTCCTTTATGCGCGCGTAGATGGTGGCCAGCGTGACGTTCATTATGCCGACGCCGCCGGACAGCATTGCGATTATGCCGAGCGCCAGCATGGTCAACATGCGTTTGCGCTCCTCCGATATGTAGTTCGCCATGATTTCCTGCATCGGACGAATGCGGAAGTTGACCGCGCCGTCGTGGCGGGCTTTGAGCAGTATTTCCAACTGCCGCTTGACCGCCGGCAGCTTGCGCTCCGTCCCGGCGTCCACGCTGATTTGCTCCACGGAGTCGCCGCTGTCGGCGGAGGCGATGAAGCGCGAATAGGTGGTCAGCGGGATAAGAACATCGGCGTCGTTTCCATCGCTGAACCAGCGCGGGTCCGCGTCGCGCGGCGGGTTTTTTATCACGCCCACAATTTTATAAAGATGGTCCTGCAAAACTATATACTCGCCCAGCAGGTCTTTGTGCTTTATGTAAGCGTCGGCGGATTCGTCTTTGCGGCCCCAAAACTTCACCCATGAGGGTTTTTTGCCCAAATTCCAGTCGCCTTTCTCCACCACGACGCACACTCGGGCGAAGCCGGACAGGTCCGTCTCGTTGATGAACCGGCCGCGCAGTTTGTAGACCCATTCGCGCCTGGCCCAGTCCGGAGCTATCCCCATCGTTGTCAAACGGCCGGTTTTGACGCCGTGCCGGAACCGGACGTGCTCCGAAGCTGTTGGCGACACCATATATAAATCCGGCATTTCCCTGCGTATGGCGAGAGCGTCCGCGTAGCTCAGCTTGCGCTGGCTTTGCGCGGATTTTTGCTCGTAATTCCGTTTTTCCTCGATATTCATGCGTCCGGGGCCCATCAGTTCCATGGCGGTCGCCATCTGCCTGTTCATGCCCGACAGCATGGTGAAGGTGTACATGAACGCGCCGGTGCCGATAGAGATGGAGAGAAAACTGAGAAAGGAGCGCATTTTGTGCGCCCTGATTTCACCGCCGCCTGTTCTTAACGCCTCGGATAGTTTCATATTTAGACTTGTCCCCGAATAAGGTTATGAGGCAAAAAGACAGGATTTTGGCTTGCAGCGCAGCGGGCTGAGGCGAGCACACTCGTGCAGGGTGTGTAAGCCGAAGACCGCGAAGCTGCAAGCCAAAAGCCGTGATTTTTGACCATAAGATTATTTGGGGACAAGTCTCTCACTCGCTGCGCAGCGCTTCCACCGGGTCCAGCCGCGAGGCCGTCCAGGCGGGGTAGAGCGAAAATATGAACCCCGTCGCCGCCGCTATAAGCGCCGACAGCGGCGGCACCCACCAGATGAAAGCCAAATCCCTGCTGTCGCCGGTATCCATGAATTTCAGCAGCAAAAAACCTAGCCCGATTCCTATAATGCCGCCGATAAATCCCTGCATGGTGGCTTCCAGCACGAATTGCGCGAGAATATCCCGCCGCGCCGCCCCGATGGCGCGGCGTATGCCTATTTCCTTTATGCGCGAGAATATGACCGCCAGCATCACGTTCATTATGCCGATTCCGCCGGCAAACAACGCCACCGAGCCTATGGCCAGTATGGTCAGTCGTTCCTTGCGGCGTTTTGCAATCCATTTGCCAAGAAAGTCGCCCATGGAGCGCACGGTGAAATCCTCAGCCCCTTCGTGGCGCACTGTGAGCAGGGCTTCTATCCGTCGTTTTGCGAAGGCGATTTTATCCGCTGAACCCGCGTCCACGGTAAGTGCGCGCAATGAATTGGAGTCGTCCGAGATAAAGTGCATGTAGGAACTCAGTGGAATCAATACATTCTGCCCGTAAGACCATGTGGACCAGCGGGGGTCGCTGCCGGAGGGGGGCTCTGTCAAAACGCCGATTACTTTGTAAACATGGTCTCCCAAAATGATATTGTCGCCCAGCATATCGGTGTGCTTGAGGTAGCTTTCTATTCCCTCTCGCCAGTCACTTGACCAAAATTTCATCCACCACGGTTTTTTACCCGGAGCCCAATCTCCATCCCGGATAATAACGCAAACCCGCGCGGCTGAGGTCATGTCGGTTTCATTGAAAAATCTGCCGCGCAGCTTGTATACCCAGTCATTTTTCGTCCAGTCGGGCATTATCCCCATGACAGTGGCGTGATATTCAGCGGCGCCATGCCGGAATTTGACACTCCAGTTCACGGCAAGGGGCGAAACCGCGCGCAAATCCGGCATTTCCCTGCGGATGGCCTGGGCGTCTTCATAAGTGAGCGGATGTTGCTGCTGACCTGGTTTTTCGCCATAATCGCGGTTCTGTTCGATTCTCATCCGCCCGTAACCGGCGAGCTTGAGCGCGACGGCGGCGCGGTTGTTGAAGTTGGCTACACCGGTAAAGGTATACATGAACGCCGCCGTGCCTATGGCGACTGCGAAAAGCGTCAGCGCGGAGCGGGTTTTATGCGCCCACAATTCCGCCAGGCCGGTGCGCAGGGTTTCGGACAGCACCATATCAGGAGTCGGCCAGCGCGCCGTCTTTCACGCGGATTATGCGGTTCGCTTTGGCGGCGACGCCGGGGTCATGGGTTACGATGATGAGCGTCATGCCCTCGGCGTTGAATTTTTTCAGCAGTTCCATTATCTCCGCGCTGGAGGCGGAGTCGAGGTTGCCCGTCGGCTCGTCGGCAAGGATGATGGCGGGGCCGTTGGCCAGCGCGCGCGCTATAGCCACGCGCTGGCGCTCTCCGCCGGAAAGCTGGAGCGGCGGCTTGTGAATTTTGTGACTGAGGCCGACGGAGACCAGCAGTTCGCGGGCTTTTTCCTTCGCCTGCGCGCGCGGCATGCCGTTATAGCCCATCGGCAGGCAGACGTTGTCGAGCGACGAAATCCGGGGCAGCAGATTATAGGACTGGAATATGAAGCCTATTTTTTTGCGGCGGACGAGCGAGCGTTCGTTGTCCGAAAGCCGGGACACGTCGTTTCCGTCAAGAAGATAATGTCCCGCCGTGGCGCGGTCCAGCAGCCCGAGGATGTTTAGCAGCGTGGATTTTCCGCAGCCCGACGGGCCCATTATTGACACGAACTCGCCCTTCTCCACGGCGAAGGAGACGCCGCGCAGCGCCTTGTATTCCGCGCCGCCCTCGTCGTAAACCTTGACCAGTTCCCGGCACTCTATCGCGTTCATTTTTTCGCCGTTTTAGCCGCCGCGGGTTTGGCGCCGCCGCCGGAGGCGGCAGTGGAGGTGCTTTTGTCAACCACGTTTTCGACAGGTTTTATGGTGTAAAGCTGGTCGTTTTCCTTTAATATATCCAGCGCCTCCGCCTCGGTCTCGGAGCGCAGCCCGACTTTGACGCAATGCTTTTCGGACTTGCCTTCGGCGACGCGCTTGTAGACATAGGCCTTGCCTTTTTCCTCGAACAGCGCCGAAAGCGGCAGCACGAGCACGTTTTTGCGGCTGTCGAGCACCGCCTCCACCCGCGCGGTCATGCCGACTTTCAGCGCGGCGTTGGGCTTATTAAGCATTATCTGCACCTTGAAGAGTTTTGCGCCTTCGCGGCTGCGCTCGGCCTGGGGCGATATCAAGCCCACTTTGCCTTTGAGCACCTGGCCCGTCAGCGCGTCAATCTTGATGTCCACGGGCTGGCCTTCGCGCAGCTTGAGTATGTCCATCTCGCCGATTTTCATGTTGATGACGAGCTGGTTGAGGTCCGCCACCTGCATGATGCAGGTGGGATTGCCGGAATCATAGCTGCCCGATACGAGGTCGCCGACGCGCGCGAACACGATTTCCTTATCCGAGTATCCGCCCGCGGGCACGCAGCGCATGATAACGCCGGCTATGGGCGAGACAAGCGTCGTCGGGATATAGCGTTCCGCCTCGCTTCTGCCGCCCTGCACTACGGCAAGTTTTTCGCCCTGCGCGATTCGCTGGCCTTCCTGCACGAAAAGCTCGGTTATGCGCCCGTTGGCTTTGGAGTTGATGTCTATGATGTTTTTGGCCGCCACCTCGCCCACGTCGTGGAATGTCACCGACACGTCGCCGCGCGCGATTTTTACGGCGTCCTCCTCGTCGGCGGCTTTGGCGGTCTTGCGGGTTTTGTAATACTTCCACCCGTACCAGCCGCCCGCGCCCAGTCCGGCGGCGACGGCGGCGAAAATTACTATTTTTATTATCGCTGATTTCTTTTTCATGGTTGCTCCCAAAGCGGTTCTCCGAGGGATTTTTTATACTGCGCGGTATTTAGCACCGTCTGGTAAAGGGCGTTGGTGTACTGGTTCTGCGAGTCGAGATAATCGCTTTGCGCCTGCGTGAGGTGTATGGAGTCTGTCGCTCCCTGCCGGTACTGTTCCTGTATAAGTTCCAGTTTTTGCTTTGCGATTTTCGTTTTGAACTCCGCCAAATCCAGCGAGCGTTGCTGCAAGTTGAGAGCGACTCTCGACGAGACGACCTCTCCGCGCACGGAGCGGCGCCCGCTCTCCAAAGCGTTGGCGGTCTGGCGCTGCGCCGACATTGCCGAGGAAACCTTGTTTTTCTGGCTCTGCCAGAAAAAACCGATGGGGATGTTGAGCGCGGCGGTTACGCCGTAATCCGGATCCGGCACCGCGCCGGAGCCGGGCAGTCCGAACGTGACAAGCCCGTTCTTGGACCAGAATGCGTCCACCCTGAATTCCGGCAGATTGTCCAGCAGCGTGCGCTTGTAGGAATTCTGCGACGACTTGAAATTTATTTCCGCCTGCAAAATCTCGTAGCGCTGTGCCAGCGCTTTTGCGGTGTCGCGCTCCGGCGAGGGGAGGGGGGCGCTGGAAATGTTCAAAGTCTCGTCGAGATGGCAGTCGGCCAGCGGGTCGCGGTCTATTGCGCTGTTGAAATTCACCAGCGCGTTCTGGTAATCCGCCTCCGCCTGCGCGAGCCTCAACTGGCTGGAGCGCAAATCCGTGTCGCTTTGCAGCATGTCGGTCAGTTTTTGCAGGCCGTTTTCGTAAAGGCTTTTGGCGATGGCGTTCTGGCTCTCCTGGTCGCGCAGGTTGCCGCGCGCCACGTCGAGGAGTTTGTACTTGAGCAGCAGATTGTAATAGGTGCTCAGCGCCGAAAGCGCGAGGCCTTGCCGCAACTGCTTGAGCTGGAGTTCCGCGATGTCCTTTGAGTAGCGCGCCGACTTGAGGGCCAGCATGTCGCGCCCGCTGTTGAACAGGTTCCAGTCCGCCCGCGCCGACGAGGAAACCTCGTTGCGGTTGAGGCGCGCGCCCTCCCAGCCGCCGAGGTCCGAGAACCCGTAAAGCGGCGCTCCCGCCGTCAGAGAGAGCGACGGCAGCGACGTTTCTATCAACGTGGAAAAATAGGAGTTGTCCGCTATCCTGACGGACTCCTCCGCGCTTTTGAGCTCCGGCGACGCCGCGAACACGTCGCGCATGTAGCTCGAGTTGGTGAAAGTCTGCGCCCGCGCTCCGCCGGCGCAGAAACAGAAAACCGCGGCGAGCGCCGCGAGTTTGCTTCCCGGCAATTTGAAATCCACTCCGTTTCCTCCCGTCGAACTCAATGCCTTATTATAGCATGCGGCGCCGGATTTCGCCGGCCTCCTTATACTGCGTACGCGCAGGGCCGCGAAAAGTTACAGATAGTTTCCGGTTTCTTCGCGCTCTGCGAAAATATTTTTTGCGTTTCTCCGACGGGAAACCGCGGGCTGAAAAAAACGCTTGCATTGTTTCGCGCGGTTATGCTATATTTTCATTCGCCGGTGCTGAACTGGCGGGTCTTTGAAAAGCAACTTTGACAGCGCAGCCGCGAAAACCGCGAAACAAGGCAGCATGCGGAAAAAAGCGGCATGAAAAGCGCGATTCTCCGACGAGAAAAAAAGACTTGACAGCTTTTGGCGCTTTGTGCTAACATTTACTTACGAACGGCAAACGCCGGTTCGTAGGAAGTAAAAGCTTCCACTTTGCTTCACGGAAATTAAAGTGAATGCAAACGGGGAAACTTCGCTCTCTGAAAATTTGTCGCATGTGCGAATGGGCAACCTGAACACGGTCCGCGAGGTGAACTTCGCGACTGGTGTGCAGGCAAACCAAACGAAATAAGTGATTAGAGTAAGCGGTCTCCGTACCGGTAAAAAGGTACGGTAGACAGAGATGAGCCAACAAGTCAACTAACTGTCCGTGAATGAATGTGGCTGGTTGTTGCGGGAAACCGCAAAAACCTGCTACAGGATTTTAATGGAGAGTTTGATCCTGGCTCAGAGTTAACGCTGGCAGCGTGCATAACACATGCAAGTCGAGCGGAACTATTGCGATTACATCAAGATAGTTTAGCGGCAGACGGGTGAGTAACACGTGGGCAATCTGCCCTGAAGCGGGGAATAACTTGTCGAAAGACAAGCTAATACCCCATATAATCAGCTGATGGCATCATCGGCGGATGAAAGGTTCGCAAGAGCCACTTTAGGAGGAGCCCGCGGCCTATCAGCTAGTTGGCGGTGTTAAAGACCACCAAGGCTATGACGGGTAGCCGGCCTGAAAGGGCGATCGGCCACAGGGGCACTGAGACACGGGCCCCACTCCTACGGGAGGCAGCAGTGGGGAATTTTGGACAATGGGCGAAAGCCTGATCCAGCAACGCTGCGTGAAGGACGAAGGTCTTCGGATTGTAAACTTCTTTTGCAGGGGACGAATGTCCGGGCAACCGGATTTGACGGTACTCTGCGAATAAGCCACGGCTAACTACGTGCCAGCAGCCGCGGTAAGACGTAGGTGGCGAGCGTTACTCGGAATCACTAGGCGTAAAGCGCGCGTAGGTGGGCGTCTAAGTCTAACGTGAAATCCCCCGGCTCAACCGGGGCATGTCGTTGGATACTGGATGTCTTGAGTGATGCAGGGGAAACTGGAATTCCCGGTGTAGCAGTGAAATGCGTAGATATCGGGAGGAACACCAGCGGCGAAGGCGGGTTTCTGGGCATCCACTGACACTGAAGCGCGAAAGCTAGGGGAGCAAACAGGATTAGATACCCTGGTAGTCCTAGCCGTAAACTATGAGAACTAGGTGTGGGAGGTATCGACCCCTTCCGTGCCGACGCTAACGCATTAAGTTCTCCGCCTGGGGAGTACGGCCGCAAGGTTAAAACTCAAAGGAATTGACGGGGGCCCGCACAAGCGGTGGAGCATGTGGTTCAATTCGACGCTACGCGAAGAACCTTACCTGGGCTCGAACGACTGATGTTGTAATCCTGATGAAAGTTGGGATGATCCGCAAGGAACTCAGCCGAGGTGCTGCATGGTTGTCGTCAGCTCGTGTCGTGAGATGTTGGGTTAAGTCCCGCAACGAGCGCAACCCCTGTCCTGTGTTGCTTGTCGCAAGACAAGGACTCTCAGGAGACTGCCACGGATAACGTGGAGGAAGGCGGGGATGACGTCAAATCATCATGGCCTTTATGTCCAGGGCTACACACGTGCTACAATGGCGTAGACAGAGGGAAGCAAGGCAGCAATGCGGAGCAAATCCCTAAACTGCGCCTCAGTTCAGATCGTGGGCTGCAATTCGCCCGCGTGAAGCCGGAATCGCTAGTAATCGCAGATCAGCAGGCTGCGGTGAATACGTTCCCGGGCCTTGTACACACCGCCCGTCACACCACGAAAGTTAACTGCAACAGAAGTGCCCGAGGTTTTCGGGTCCCAAGTTGTGGTTAGTAATTGGGGTGAAGTCGTAACAAGGTAGCCGTACGGGAACGTGCGGCTGGATCACCTCCTTTAACATCTCTCCTTATACAGTGATGTGTGGGAAGGGTGTTAAGTCGATGTTTGTATACCGGCGGTATTAATCCGCCACTGTGGTCAGGTTGGCCACTCGCACAGCAAAGAGGGCTCATAGCTCAGCTGGTTAGAGCGCACGCTTGATAAGCGTGAGGTCGGTGGTTCAATCCCACCTGGGCCCACGTTCCGCGGGGCTGTAGCTCAGCTGGGAGAGCGCCTGCTTTGCAAGCAGGAGGTCACCGGTTCGATCCCGGTCAGCTCCAGTTTTGCAGTGAATAATGCGACAAATTTTAGGTCTTTGAAAATTCGGGATTTTGCCGTCATATCCGATGAGTCTCATTTTTTGAGCGCGGACTGACAAGGCAAGTCTTAGTGAAAGAACAAGTGATATAGAAGCCAAGCGTCTAAAAGGCGGACCGTACAGTAGCGGCGGTTCGTCGGATTAAAGAATATGGTCAAGCTACGAAGGGTGTATGGTGGATGCCTTGGCGCCAGAAGTCTATGAAGGACGTGATAAGCTGCGATAAGCCTCGGGGAGGAGCAAATATCCATTGATCCGGGGATTTCCGAATCGGGAAACCGATACGGGCGTAAGCCCGTATATTTCAACGGGAAGGGGTTGCCTTCGGGTGATCAGGTACCGTTGAAAAGACAACCCAGGGAAGCGAAACATCTTAGTACCTGGAGGAGAAGAAATCAAAGAGATTCCCCTAGTAGTGGCGAGCGAACGGGGAAAAGCCTAAACCGGCTCACGCACTGTGTCCATACGGGTGGACAGAGTGCGTGAACCGGGGTTGTAGGGCCCGCCCGGTGCAGAACCGGGGAGTTACCAACCATCAGCTAGCCGAACTGTCTGGAAAGTCAGACCACAGCGGGTGACAGTCCCGTAGGCAAAAGCGAAATGGCTCTCGGCGGGTTCCTGAGTACCACTGGGCACGTGCAATCCGGTGGGAATCTGGGGAGACCACTCTCCAAGGCTAAATACTCTCTGGCGACCGATAGTGAACCAGTACCGCGAGGGAAAGGCGAAAAGAACCCCGGGAGGGGAGTGAAATAGAACCTGAAACCGTACATCTACAAGCTGTCGAAGCGCTATGTCGCAACCGCAAGGGTGCGAAACGCGCGACGGCGTGCCTGTTGAAGAATGATCCAGCGAGTTAATGGTCCGAGCGAGGTTAAGGGGTATGTGCAAGCATGCTCCGGAGCCGAAGTGAAAGCGAGCCCGAATAGGGCGATTAGTTCGAATCATTAGACCCGAAGCCAAGTGATCTAACCCCGGTCAGGGTGAAGGTAGAGTAACATCTACTGGAGGCCCGAAGTGTTAAACGTTGAAAAGTTTCTACATGAACTAGGGTTAGGGGTGAAAGGCCAATCGAACTTGGTGATAGCTGGTTCTCCCCGAAATAGCTTTAGGGCTAGCGTCGTAATTTAAACCGCGGGGGTAGAGCAACTGAATGATGTAGGCTGAGCGACCCTCGGTCCGAAGTCAATCAAACTCCGAATACCGCGGCGAACATTACGGCAGTCAGTTCGTGAGGGATAAGCTTCACGTGCGAGAGGGAAACAACCCGGATCGCCAATTTAGGCCCCAAAGTGTACGCTAAGTGGAAAAGGATGTGGGTTTGCATAAACAGCTAGGAGGTTGGCTTAGAAGCAGCCACCCTTTAAAGAGTGCGTAACAGCTCACTAGTCTAGTGGACCTGCGCCGAAAATTACACGGGGCTAAGCGTACCGCCGAAATTGCGAATTCCATGCGACGCGAGTTGCGTGGAGTGGTAGGGGAGCGTTCCTGGCAGCTGCGAAGGCATACCGTAAGGAGTGCTGGAGCGCCAGGAAGTGAGGATGCTGGAATAAGTAGCGATAAACAAGGTGAGAATCCTTGTCACCGAAAACCTAAGGTTTCCTTGAGCAACGTTCGTCGGCTCAGGGTCAGTCGGTCCTAAGCTGAGGCCGAAAGGCGTAAGCGATGGGCATCCGGTTAATATTCCGGAACTATGATGGATGCGTCATAACTCAAGAGGGGACGCAGAAGGGTAAGCCGTCCGGGTAATGGTTGTCCCGGTCTAAATGCGTAGGCGTGGGTCGGCAGGTAAATCCACCGGCCCGTTAAGTCGAAACATGAATGCGAGCGCGGAGTAATCCGTGCGAAGCGGCCCAACCACGCTGCCAAGAAAAGCCTCGTGGGGAGTTTCCATCGTAACCGTACCGTAAACCGACACAGGTGGGTGAGCTGAAAATGCTAAGGTGCGCGAGCTAACCGCACGTCAAGGAACTAGGCAAACTAATCCCGTAACTTCGGAAGAAGGGATGCCCGTGTAGCGGCGCAGCAATGCGTTGCGAAAGGGCCGCAGTGAAAGGGGTTCCGTGACTGTTTAACAAAAACTTAGGGCTCTGCTGAAATCTCAAGATGAGGTATAGGGCCTGATGCCTGCCCGGTGCTGGAAGGTCAAGGGGAGGGGTCAACCGCAAGGTGAAGCTCCGAACTTAAGCCCCAGTAAACGGCGGCGGTAACTATAACCGTCCTAAGGTAGCGAAATTCCTAGTCGGGTAAGTTCCGACCTGCACGAATGGCATAACAAAGGAACCGCTGTCTCGACGGCGGGCTCGGCGAAATTGTGGTGCCAGTGAAGACGCTGGCTGAGCGCAACAAGACGAAAAGACCCTGTGGAGCTTTACTGTAACTTGTCATTGGTTTACGGTCTTAAATGCGTAGCATAGGTGGAAGACTTTGAGGCTGTCCTCGCGGGGGCAGCGGAGTCGCCAGTGAAATACCACCCTTTTGAGATTGTGATTCTAACCTACACCCGTGAATCCGGGTTGGGGACATTGGCAGGCGGGCAGTTTGACTGGGGCGGTCGCCTCCTAAATTGTAACGGAGGCGTTCCAAGGTTCTCTTAGTCCGAATAGCAATCGGACGTTAAGCGCAAGGGTAGAAGAGAGCTTAACTGTGAGGCCGACGGGCCGAGCAGATGCGAAAGCAGGACCTAGTGATCCGGTGGTACCTCGTGGGAGGGCCATCGCTCAACGGATAAAAGCTACCCCGGGGATAACAGGCTGATCTTGCCCAAGAGTTCACATCGACGGCAAGGTTTGGCACCTCGATGTCGGCTCATCGCATCCTCCCGCTGAAGCAGGTGGGAAGGGTTGGACTGTTCGTCCATTAAAGCGGTACGTGAGCTGGGTTCAGTACGTCGTGAGACAGTACGGTCTCTATCTGTTGTGCTCGAAGGAAACTTGAGGGGAGTTGGCCACAGTACGAGAGGGCCTGGCTGAACAGACCTCCTGTATACCAGTTATCCTGCCAAGGGTACAGCTGGTTAGCGGTGTCTGGTAGGGATAAACGCTGAAAGCATATAAGCGTGAAACCCGCCCCAAGATTAGGTTTCCCTTTTTCCGGCGCAAGCCGGAGGACTTAAGGCCACCAGAAGACTACTGGTTTGATAGGCCGGGTGTGTAAGTGCAGCAATGCATTGAGCTAACCGGTACTAATCGGCCGTGAGGCTTGGCCATATTCTTTAATCCGCATGTTTTAACGCGGCTTCCATATCCCGTTGGACGAAACTAATATCGGCGCCTGCCGCCGGAGAAGCGTCCCGCGCAAGACAGTTCTTTCACAATAACAGGCAGGAATGAGATCGGTGGTATGTCCGAAGAGGTCACACCCGTTCCCATTCCGAACACGGCAGTTAAGCTCTTCAGGGCCGATGGTACTAACGCCCAACTCGGCGTTGGGAGAGTAGGTCGCTGCCGGTCTCATCCCTGCCTGTTATTCACAGACCAGCCGGTTACCGGTTCTGTATCCCGAATTTTCTCATAACCCCCGCAGTCGCTTTGCGGGGTGCTTCCATCTGAAATTCCGATAAGGAATATCAGTCACCGTTGGGTGTCGCCGCAGGGCGCCCCGTGAGAAAGCGCCGACAGGGCGGATGCCAGAGTATCCGCGGACGTCGGGCGCTTGTTCGTTTGAAACGGCGCGCATACTGGGAAAAGTTTGCAACTCGTTTTCAAGCAGTTGGACCGGTTTAAGCAACCGCAAGTTGCGAAAGTACTGGAACTGCTTGTTGCAAATTCATTACAATGAATCTATGAAGCTTACCAAAGCGCAAAAGAAGGACAGGTCAGCGAAACTGGCTGAAGAGCTTAAGTCAGCCAGCGGTATCTTTTTCGCGTCCTATCAGGGGTTGAAATTCGTCAACCTCGCGGCGCTCCGGGAAAAGCTTGCTCCTGCCAAAGCGCGTTTTCGCGTGGAACGCAACAGCATCGTGTTCCATGCGCTCGAAAACGCCGGCATCGGCAAAGCGCCCGAGACCGCGACCCTGAAGGGACCCACCGCCGTCGCTCTGCAAAAGGACGGCGACCTGGTGGAAGCCGCGCGAGTGATGGCGGCTTTCGAAAAAGAGTTTCCCGCGCTCAAGCTCAAGGCCTGTTATTCATCTGACGCGTGGTACAACGCCGACGAGTGCAAAAAGCTGGCGACGCTCGGAACCCGTACCGAAGTGCTGTGCCGTCTGCTTGGCAACCTGCATGGTTGCATAAGCCAGACAGCCTCGGTATTGCAGGCTCCGATGCGCGACCTGGCGTTCGCGCTCCAGGCATTGCATGACAAAAAGACGGCTGAAAAGCCGGCCTGAGACGTGCAATCAGCGGAGGTAGTCCGGGGCGGGCCAGGCTGAAAAGCGGGCCGGTCCGGGATAAGCGCGAAAGCGGCTACCCCAAACAAGAGGATACATCACAATGGCAACGAAGCTCAGCAAGGACGAAATCGTAGAAGCGATATCCACCCTTACCGTTCTGGAACTTTCCGAACTCGTCAAGGCCGTGGAAGACAAATTCGGAGTCAAAGCCGCGCCCGCGATGGGCATGATGGCGGCTCCCGCAGCCGGCGGCGCGGCCGTTCCCGCGGCGGCGGAAAAGACGGAGTTCTCCGTCGTGCTTTCCGGCCTCACCGATACGACCAAGAAAATCGGCGTCATCAAGGTGGTGCGCGAACTGACCGGCCTCGGACTCAAAGAGTCCAAAGACCTCGTCGAAGGCGCTCCCAAGCCGGTGAAAGAAAACGTTGACAAGGCGCAGGCCGAGGAAATAAAGAAGAAGCTGGTGGACGCCGGCGCGACTGTCGAACTCAAATAAGCCCCTGCGAAACCAGGGCGAGAAATTATAATCGGTATCTCGGTCCCGCCGGGGCTCAACGCCCCGGGCGGGGCTGGGGTATCGCTGGTAACAGAAAACAAGCGTAGTTAGTGGTGGCGGCAAATACGACGGCATCCTTCGGGAGCTCCCTGTGCGGCGCGTTCCAGGGGCTTTTCCAACAGAGGACACAATGAAACAACTTAATTTCGCCAAGATACCGCAGACGCTCAAACTGCCCAATTTGCTTGAACTGCAAAAGCATTCGTTTGAAGAATTCCTTCAGGTTGATGTCAGCCCCAGCGAGCGCACTCTCCAGGGGCTTCAGGCCGCTTTCATAGACGTGTTCCCGGTAGAGGCTCCCGACGGCAGCATGCGGCTGGACTTCCTCCGCTACGAGATGTGCGCGCCGCGCTACAAAACCCCGGAGGAGGCCGCCGTGCGCGACAGCACGTATTCCGCGCCCCTCAAGGTGTGGTTCGCGCTTTCCGTAAAGCAGAAAACCGGCAAGCTTAAGGAAGTGCAGGAGCAGGATGTCATGCTCTGCGAGCTGCCTCTTATGACCGAGAGCGGCTGCTTCGTGTTCAACGGCGCGGAGCGCGTTATCGTCAGCCAGTTGCACCGCTCCCCCGGCGTGATTTTCGAGGAAGACGAGGAAAAGAAGCAGTCCACCCTCGGCAAACAGCTTTATTTCGCCAGAATAATACCGTACCGCGGCGCCTGGGTGGAATTCGAGTTCGACCTGGCCAACGTCCTGTGGGTGCGGCTTGACCGCAAGAAAAAAATACTCGCCACCACGTTCCTGCGCGCCTGCGGGCTTGAAACCAACGCGGAAATTCTCCAGACCTTCTATCCGTTCGAGGATGTGGCCGTCTCGCCCGAAAACGCGGGCATCATCATAGGCCGTTACGCCGTCGCCGACGTGGTGGATGAGTCCACCGGCGAAGTGCTCTGGAATCTTGACGAGAAGGGCACTGTCCCGCTCGACGAAAAGGCGTTCAAGCTTTTCATCGAACGCAAGATTAAAAACCTCAAGCTCATCACCGGAAATCCGCGCCAGGATTCGCCGGCGATGCTGCTCACGCTGGAAAGCCGCAAGGACACGACCAAAAGCTCCAAGGAAGCCCAGCAGGACATATACAAGAAACTGCGCGGGCAGGATTTCATCGTCAAGGAGCAGGCGGAGCAGTTCCTCGACAACCTTATTTTCAAGAACCTGCGCCGCTACGACCTCAGCTACGTCGGACGCTACAAGCTCAACAAGAAGCTGCTGCCGGTTTACGAGCGTCTGGCCGATTCCACGAAGCGCTTTGCCGTTCCGACGGACAAGCGCCGCACGCTGTGCCTGGAGGACATCATCGCCACCGTGCAGTATCTGCTGGCGCTCAACAACGGCGTCACGGACATCGAGCATAAGGGCGAGCGCTACTCCTTCGAAATGGACGATATTGACCATCTCGGCAACCGCCGCGTGCGCGGCATCGGCGAGCTGCTTGAAAACCAGGTACGGGTCGGCCTCTCGCAGATGGCCCGCACCATACGCGACCGGATGAACAAAGAGGACAGGACGATTACGCCGCGCTCGCTCGTCAACGCTCAGCCGGTGCAGGCGATAATCCGCAAGTTTTTCGGCACGTCCCAGTTGTCGCAGTTCATGGACCAGATAAACCCGCTGTCGGAACTGACCCACAAGCGCCGCCTTTCGGCGCTGGGCCCCGGCGGCCTGAACCGCAAACGCGCGGGCTTTGAAGTCCGCGACGTGCATCATACGCATTACGGGCGCATCTGCCCGATTGAAACTCCTGAAGGCCCGAACATCGGCCTTATCACCTCGCTGGCCTGCTATGCGCGCGTCAACGAGTACGGCCTTATCGAAACGCCCTACCGCAAGGTGCAGGGCGGCAAGGTCACCGCCGACGTGAATTATTACACCGCCGACGAGGAGGACAATTTCCACGTCGCGCAGGCCAACACCCCGCTGGCGGGCGGCAAGATAGACGCGCAACAGGTCTACTGCCGCATCCGCACCGATTATCCGGTGGTGGAGCCGGCCCGCGTTGACTGCATGGACATCTCGCCGCTGCAGGTGGTATCGGTGTCCGCCGCGCTCATCCCTTTCCTGGAGCATGACGACGCCAACCGCGCGCTCATGGGCTGCAACATGCAGCGCCAGGGCGTTCCGCTTCTCCTGCCGGAGTTCCCGCTGGTTTCCACCGGCATCGAAGGCGAGGTGGCGTGCGATTCCGGCGCCTGCATCACCGCAAAGCGCCCGGGCCGCGTGCTTTACGCCACGGGCGACACCATCGCCGTCCAGCCCGACGAAGAGAAGGGCGCGAAGGTGGACATGTACACGCTCATCAAGTACAAACGCTCCAACCAGGACACCTGCGTCAACCAGGTGCCGTTCGCCAGGTCCGGCGACATCGTCAGAAAAGGCTCCGTCCTGGCAGACGGCCCCGGCACCAGCGAAGGCCAGCTTGCCCTGGGCCGCAACCTGCTGGTGGGTTTCATGAGCTGGGAAGGCTACAACTTCGAGGACGCCATACTGCTTTCCGAGCGGCTGGTGAAGGACGATATTTTCACCTCCATCCACCTGCACGAGTTTGAAATCGAGGCGCGCAGCACCAAGCTGGGCGCCGAGGAAATCACACGCGACATTCCCAACGTCGGCGCCGACGCGCTCGCGCATCTAGACGACCAGGGCGTGGTGCTGCCTTCCACAGTGGTGGGCCCCGGCGATATTCTCGTGGGCAAGGTTACGCCGAAAGGCGAGCAGCAGCTTACACCGGAAGAGCGCCTCCTCAAAGTCATATTCGGGCGCAAAGCCGAAGACGTGGTGGACGCCTCGCTGCGCGTGCCGCCGGGCGTCAGCGGCAAGATTCTGGGCACCCGCGTGTTCATCCGCAAGGAAAAGCTTTCCAAGCAGGAGGAAAAAGCGCGCCTCAACGGCATAGACGAGGAGTGCGACCGCGCCCTTGCGACACTCAAGGAGCAGCGCAGGGCCGCGCTTGAGAATATCAAAACCTCCGTCAAAAATCCCGCCCAGCGCGAAAAAGAAGAGGAGCGTGTGAACCTCCTGTTCAAGCTGCTGGAGAAAAAGACGGAAGAGGATTACTCTCGCGAGAAGGAATTCGCGCGGCAGGGCGACGAACTCGCCGTTACCGTCAACAAGACGGTCAAGGTTTACATCGCCTCGCACCGCAAGGTGCAGGTGGGAGACAAGCTGTCCGGACGCCACGGCAACAAGGGCGTGGTGGCGAAAATACTCGCGGAAGAGGACATGCCTTTCATGCCCGATGGCACGCCTATTGACGTGGTGCTTTCCCCGCTCGGCATACCCTCCCGCATGAACGTGGGCCAGTTGCTGGAAGTCATGCTCGGCTGGGCCGGAAAGCAGTTGGGCACGCAGATGATATGTCCCGTGTTCGACAGCGCCACCGAGGAAGAGGTCCGCGACAAGGTCAAGGAAGCGCGCGAGCACCTCAAAAAACAGGGCGTTCCGGAGAAATATCTGCCGGACGAATATTGCAGAATCACGCTTTACGACGGCAGGACCGGCGAGCCTTTCTCCGAGAAGGTCACCATAGGCTACATGTACGTCATGAAGCTCATCCATCTCGTGGAAGACAAGGTGCACGCCCGCTCGACGGGCCCGTACAGTCTCATCACCCGCCAGCCGCTGGGCGGCAAGGCGCAGTTCGGCGGGCAGCGCTTTGGCGAAATGGAAGTGTGGGCCATAGAAGGCTACGGCGCGACCTATACGCTGCAGGAGTTCCTCACGGTCAAGTCCGACGATTTCGTGGGGCGCACCAAGATGTACGAGGCGATAATAAAGGGCGAAGCCCCGCAGCAGCCCGGCGTGCCTGAGTCGTTCAAGGTTCTCATAAAAGAATTGCAGGCGCTGGGACTCAGCGTGGACCTTCTCAAGGTGAATGCCGACAGGCAGTCCGGCGGTTCGTCGTCGGAAGCCAAGAAAGAGGCCCGAAAACCCGCCGCAGCCAAAGCGGAGTAGACCGTTACCCTGGAGACTTTTAAAATGCTCGGAACGTCAACCAAAACGGCAGGCAAGAAAACCAAGAAAGCAGGCGAACTGAACTTCCTGGATTTTAACGCCATGAAGCTGGGCATAGCCAGCCCCGAACAGGTGCGCGCGTGGTCCAGCGGCGAAGTGAAAAAGCCCGAAACCATCAACTACCGCACGTTGAAGCCGGAGCGCGACGGCCTGTTCTGCGAGCGCATTTTCGGCCCCACCAAGGACTACGAGTGTTCCTGCGGCAAATACCGCTGGATAAAATTCAAGGGCATGGTGTGCGACCGCTGCGGCGTGGAAATCACCGAGAGCAAGGTCCGCCGCGAGCGCATGGGCCATATCGAACTGGCGGTGCCCGTCGCGCATATCTGGTTTTTGAGAAAGACCCCTTCCCGCATCGGCATTATTCTGGACATGAAGGCCAGCGACCTCGAGCGCGTCGTCTACTACGCGGCCTACGGCGTGCTGGAAGATGTTGTGGACCCCGTCACGGGCCGCGTCGAAATCCGCCGCTGCGAACTGCTCACCGATTCCCAGGTGCGCGACGCGCGCAAAAAATACGGCATGCGGCTGAAGGTGGGTATTGGCGCCGGCGCCATCCGCCAATTGCTCGAAAAAGTTGATTTTGAAGCCGAAATTCCGAAGCTGCATGAGGAACTGGGCGCCAACACTTCCGAACTGGAGCGCGCCAAAGTCCTCCGCCGCCTCAAAACTCTCGAAGAATTCCGCGACAGCAGCAACCGCCCGGAGTGGATGATTATGACGATACTGCCCGTCATCCCGCCGGACCTGCGCCCGCTGGTGCCGCTCGAAGGCGGACGCTTCGCCACCTCGGACCTCAACGACCTTTACCGCAGAATCATCAACCGCAACAACCGCCTCAAGCATATCGAGGCGCTGCGCGCCCCCGAGGTGATGATATACAACGAAAAGCGTCTCCTCCAGGAAGCCGTGGACGCGCTTATCGAAAATGGCGCGCGCGGAAAATTTTTCATCGGCGCGGGCGGCAGGCCGCTCAAATCGCTTTCCGACATCATAAAAGGAAAGCATGGCCGTTTCCGCCAAAACCTGCTGGGCAAGCGCGTGGACTATTCGGGCCGTTCCGTCATCGTAGTCGGCCCCAGTCTCAAGCTGCACCAGTGCGGTCTGCCGAAACTGATGGCGCTGGAACTGTTCAAGCCCTTCATCATCGGCGAGATGATGCGCCGCGAGGGCGTCACCCTCAAGGCCGCCAAGAAAATGCTTGAGCGCGTCCGGCCCGAAATCTGGGACATTCTCGAATACGTCACCAAAAACCATCCCGTCCTGCTCAACCGCGCGCCCACTCTGCATCGCCTCGGCATACAGGCATTCGAGCCGGTGCTCATCGAAGGCAAGGCCATCCAGCTGCACCCGCTGACCTGCGCCGCCTTCAATGCGGACTTCGACGGCGACCAGATGGCGGTGCATGTGCCGCTTTCGCTCGAGGCGCAGTTGGAAGCGAGAATGCTCATGATGTCCACCAACAACATTCTCACCCCCGCGTCCGGCAGGCCCATAGCGGCGCCCTCGCACGATATCGTGCTGGGCATCAACTACCTCACCAAAACAAAGGATTGCGAGAAAGGCGAGGGAGACGTTTTTTCCGACGAGGAAGAGGCGCTCGCCGCTTTCGAGCACGGCAGAATCTCGCTCCACGCCAAAATCAAAATCCGCGGCATCACCGAACTGGCGGAAAAAGACCTCAAGTCCGAATGGAAAAACCCGCGCAAGTGGAAGGATTTCACCTCCGTGGGCCGCGTGCTGTTCAACAGATGCCTGCCCGAAAACTGGGGATTTCTCAACAAGGCGATGGGCAAGAAAGAGCTGTCCAAGCTGGTGGAGGAATGCTACAAGAACCGGCGCTACGGCCATTACCAGACCGTGCAGCTGCTTGACAAGATAATGAAGCTAGGCTACTCGGTGGCCACCCGGTCCGGCCTGTCCATTTCCATCGCCGACATGGTCGTTCCGGCCTCAAAGGAAAAATACATCGCCGACGCCAAGAAGGCGGTCCTCAACATCCACCGCCAGGCGGAGGACGGCATCATCACCGAAGGCGAGCGCTACAATAAGGTTGTGGACATTTGGACCAAAGTCGGCGACGAAGTGGCCGACAAGCTGTTCAAGGAAATGCGCGAGCAGGAGCTTAAGCCGTACAAATCCGGCGAGCAGCGTTTCAACTCCATATTCCTGATGTCGGACTCCGGCGCGCGCGGCTCGCGCCAGCAGGTGCGCCAGCTGGCCGGCATGCGCGGCCTCATGGCCCGCCCGCAGAAGAAACTGACCGGCAGCATCGGCGAAATCATCGAATCGCCGGTTCTGTCGAACTTCCGCGAAGGCCTGACCGTGCTGGAATACTTCATCTCCACGCACGGCGGACGCAAAGGCCTTTCGGACACCGCCCTTAAAACCGCCGACGCCGGCTACCTCACCCGCCGCCTTATCGACGTGGGCCACAACCTCGTCATCATGGAGCACGATTGCGGCACCATAAACGGCATTCCCGTGAAATCGCTGATGAGCGGCGAGGAAATCATAGAGCCGATAGAGGAACGCATAGCGGGCCGCGTTTCCCTTGAAACCGTGAAAGTGCGCGACGCCAAAGGCGAGGAAAAGATACTCATAAAAGAAGGCGAGCTCATAACCGCCGAGACGGCGCAGGAAGTAAAGCGCCACGATATCGAAACCGTGCGCATCCGCTCCGTCCTGACCTGCGAGTCCGAGTTCGGCATCTGCGCCAAGTGCTACGGCATCAATCTCGCGACGTGGGAGCTGGTTAACCCCGGCGAGGCGGTAGGCATCATCGCGGCGCAGTCCATCGGCGAGCCCGGCACCCAGCTTACGCTGCGCACCTTCCACATCGGCGGCACCGCGGCGCGTGTGCTCAGCCGCTCGCAGGCGGTGACGGATATCGCCGGCAAGGTCGCCTGGAAGGACATTCGCACCCTCAAAAACCGCTTCGGGGACACGGTCTGCATCTCCCGCAACGGCCAGATAATGGTGGAGGGCGCCAACAACCTCTTCAGAACGTACAAGATTCACTACGGCGCCAAGCTGCATGTCGGCTCCAACGCGCAGGTCGCGGCGGGCACTCTGCTGGGAGAATGGGACCCGCACTCATTGCCGATTATTTCCGAAATGGACGGCACGGTCACGCTCCACGACGTGAACGAAGGCATCACGCTGCACGAGGAGCGCAACAAGGTCACCGGCGTCATCGAGCGGCGCATCATCGGCAGCCGCGAGAGCAAGAAAAACCCCCGCATCTCCATCGAGGCTAAGGACAAGAAGATTCAGTACCCTCTGCCCGTTGACACGATTCTGCTGGTGGAATCCGGCGACAAGCTGGAATCCGGCGACATCATCGCCAAAATCCCGCAGGAAACCGGCGGCACGAAAGATATCACCGGCGGCCTGCCGCGCGTGGCCGAGCTGTTCGAGGCGAGAAAGCCGCGCAACCCCGCCATCATCTCGGAAATCGAGGGCACGGTCAGCCTGGAAACCTCGCCCAAGGGCCTCATCGTCGTTTCTGTCCGCAACGAGGAGACGGGCCAGGTCAAGCCGTACAGCATCCCGACCGGAAAGCATCTCGTGGTGTACGAAGGCGACCATGTCGGCGTGGGCGAAGCCCTCACCGACGGCGCCATCAACCCGCACGACATCCTGCGCGTGCGCGGCATCAAGGAAGTGCAGGAGTTCCTGCTCAACGCGATTCAGGAAGTCTACCGCCTGCAGGGCGTGCCCATCAACGACCGCCATATCGAGGTAGTCGTGCGCCAGATGCTGGGCAACATACGCATCATAGACAGCGGCGACACTTCGTTCCTGAAAGGCGAAATCGTCAACCGCGGCGTTTTCGTGGCCGAGAACAAGAAGATGAAAGCCGCCGGCAAGCGCGAGGCGCAGGGCGAACCGGTGCTGCTGGGCGTCAGCAAAGCGTCGCTTGCCTCGGAGTCCTTCATCTCTGCGGCGAGCTTTCAGGAAACCACGAAAGTCCTCACGGACGCGGCCATAATGGGCCAGATAGACTATCTGCGCGGCCTCAAGGAAAACGTTATCGTGGGCCATATCATCCCGGCGGGCACCGGCACAGCCGGCAGCCGCATTCTGGCGGCGGCGAAAGCTTCCGCGCAGGAGCCGCAAGAGGTTTCTAAAAAGTAGACAGCAAAACGGAGGAAACAGTCAGCAATGCCGACAATAAATCAGCTTATCAGGCAGGGCCGGACGGCGCAAAAGAGCAGGACCAAGGCGCCGGCGCTGGCCTCCTGCCCCCAGCGCAGAGGCGTCTGCACGAGGGTTTACACGACCACGCCTAAAAAGCCTAACTCGGCTTTGCGCAAGGTCGCGCGCGTAAAGCTCACCTCGAAGGTAGAGGTCACCGCCTACATTCCGGGCGTCGGACACAACCTGCAGGAGCACTCGATAGTGCTCGTGCGCGGAGGGCGCGTCAAGGACCTTCCCGGCGTGCGCTACCATATCATTCGCGGCGCGCTCGACGCCTCCGGCGTTGAGAACAGAAAGCAGGGCCGCTCGCTTTACGGCGTGAAACGCCCCAAAGGCGCGTCCGCGGGCCAGCCCAAAGCCGCCGCCTGACGGAGATAAGGAGCCAATAAGCTATGCCCAGGAAAGGTTTAAGACCCAGAGACAGAAGAGAGCTCCCCGTCGGGGACTTCAAATACAGCTCCGTGCTGGTGACGCGGCTCATCAACAAGATGAACCACACCGGCCGCAAGAGCGCCGCCGAGTATGTGGTTTACGGCGCGCTTGACATCATACGCGAGAAGACGAAGGAAGAGCCGCTTCCCGTCCTGACCAAGGCGATAGAGAACGTCCGCCCGCTGCTGGAAGTGAAAGCCCGCAGGGTCGGCGGCGCCACCTATCAGGTGCCCTGCGAAGTGCGTCCGTTGCGCAGCAGCACGCTCGCCATGCGCTGGATACTGACCGCCGCGAAAAGCCGCAAAGGCAAGCCCATGGCGGAAAAACTCGCCGAAGAGCTTATGCTCGCCGCCCGCAAAGAGGGAACGGCGTTCAAAAAACGCGAAGACACGCATAAAATGGCGGAGGCTAACAGAGCGTTTGCCCACTACAAGTGGTAGCAGACTGAGCTGAGAAATACGCTATGGCTAGAGAGTTCCCGCTTGATAAAGTCCGCAATATCGGAATCATCGCCCACATAGACGCCGGCAAGACGACAACGACCGAGCGCATTCTGTATTACACGGGCCGCATTTACAAAATCGGCGAGGTGCACGACGGCACCACGACCACCGACTGGATGCCGCAGGAGCGCGAGCGCGGAATCACCATCACCGCCGCCGCCACCTACGCCACCTGGCTGGACTGCCAGATAAACATCATCGACACTCCGGGACACGTGGACTTCACCGCCGAGGTGGAGCGCAGCCTGCGCGTCCTCGACGGAGCCGTGGTGGTTTTCGACGGAGTGCAGGGCGTGGAGCCCCAGTCCGAGACGGTCTGGCGCCAGGCGGATAAATACAATGTTCCCCGCATAGCCTACATCAACAAGATGGACCGCACCGGCGCGGACTTCTACGCCGCCGTGACCTCCATCCGCGAAAAGCTGGGCGGCGCGGCCGTGCCGATACAGATTCCGATAGGCGCCGAGGACCAGCTCAAGGGCGTCGTAGACCTGGTCCAGATGAAAGCCTACGTCTGGAGCGGCGAGGAACTGGGAGCCAAATTTGAAATCGTTGACATCCCCGCGGACTTGAAGGAAAAAGCCGTCAAGGCGCACGAGTTCATGATAGAGAAAATCGCCGACTACGACGAGACGATAATGCAGAAATATCTCGACGGCGTCCACGATTTCCCCGTTGACGAAATCCGCAAGGCCATAAGAAAAGGCGTGCTGAGCGCCAAGTTCTTCCCCGTGGTCTGCGGCTCCTCCTATAAGAACAAAGGCGTGCAGCCCATGCTGGACGCAGTCTGCTATTACCTGCCGTCCCCCGCGGATATCGCTCCGGTAAAGGGCACCGACCCCGTCACCGGCGCGGAAATGCACCGCAAGCACGACGAGAAGGAGCCGTTCGCCGCGCTCCTTTTCAAAATCCAGACCGACCCTTACGTCGGCAAGCTGAGTTTCTTCCGGGTTTACTCCGGCATCCTCAACGCGGGCGACAGCATCTATTTCCCCGGCAAGCGCGCCAGCGAGCGCGTTGGCCGCATCCTGCGCATGCACGCCAACAAGCGCGAAGAAATCAAAGAAGTCCATGCGGGAGACATAGCCGCCACGGTAGCGCTCAAGAACGCCGCCGTCGGCGCGACCATCTGCTCGCCGGACCACCCGATGATTCTGGAAGCCATCACATTCCCTGAGCCCGTCATCTCCATCGCCATCGAGCCGAAATCCAAGGAAGACGAGGAGAAGATGGCCACCGCGCTTTCCCGCCTGGCCGAGGAAGACCAGACCTTCCGCGTCCGCACCGACGAGGAAACCGCGCAGACGATTATTTCCGGCATGGGCGAGCTGCACCTTGACATCATCGTGGACCGCATGCGCCGCGAGTTCAACGTGCAGGCCAACATCGGCAAGCCGCAGGTGGCTTACCGCGAAACCATTCGCAAAAGCGTCGAGGAAGAAAGCAAATTCATCCGCCAGACCGGCGGACGCGGCCAGTACGGCCATGTGTGGCTCAAGCTCGAGCCCCTTCCCCACGGCAGCGGTTTCGAGTTTGTGGACGGCATCAAGCAGGGCCGCGTGCCGCGCGAGTTCATCCCCGCGGTCGAAAAAGGCTGCCGCGAGGCCATTGACGGCGGCGCGCTGGCGGGTTTCCCGCTGGTGGACGTGCGCGCCACTCTGTTCGACGGCTCGTACCATGAGGTTGACTCCTCTGAAATCGCCTTCAAGATAGCCGGCGCCATGGCATTGCGCGCCGGCTGCAAAAAGGCGAATCCCGTTCTTCTGGAACCCATCATGAAATTCGAGGTGGTGACTCCCGAGGAGAATATGGGCGACATCATCGGCGACCTCAATTCACGGCGCGCCAAAATAACCGAGATGGGCAGCCGCGGAAACGTTCGCTTTATCAAAGGCACGGTGCCGCTGTCGGAGATGTTCGGCTACGCCACGGCGGTCCGTTCCATATCGCAGGGCCGGGCTTCGTTCAACCTGGAACCCAGCCACTACGAAGAAGTGCCTGGCAACATCGCCAAGGCAGTCGTGGAAAAAAGAACCAGCGAGGCCAGCGTGGCCTGAGCGGAGGAACACTGATTATGGCAAAAGCAAAGTTTGAGCGGAACAAGCCGCATGTGAACGTAGGGACGATAGGCCACGTGGACCACGGCAAGACGACGCTGACGGCGGCATTGACGAAGGTATTGTCGAAGGAAGGCAAG
>Ga0074195_1000867_pt1 | contig 50347 bp, 48 predicted proteins | sample EPASupsiteHSE623_FD_64525 | JGI IMG/M metagenome (GOLD analysis project Ga0074195, IMG submission 64525) | Bioremediated contaminated groundwater from EPA Superfund site, New Mexico - Sample HSE6-23 | ecosystem: Environmental > Aquatic > Deep subsurface > Groundwater > Contaminated ...
AAAGGCGGGCTGGATCATGGCTGGTCTCCATTGGGTGAGGTTGTCGGGCGCCCTTTAAAACGATGGGTAATGTAACATTTTTACACAAAATCAGCAAGTTGATGTTTATATTTGTTGTTGGCTACTGCATTTAATTTTCAAGAAACCCCATATTAAAAAAATGCGATTGGCACCCTACTATTAGAAAGATCACCCTGCTTTCCTTATGGTGATGTGAAGGCTCTTATATATACCGTGCCCACTTAAAAATCTTGTATCGCCGCAAAGGCCATCCTCATTTTCAGCAAAATAGACTTTACGCAACGCTTCACAACTACGAAAGAGATATCGCCCACTGCGATAGTTGAAAAATAATATATCTCGAATGCAAAACAATGGACCAATCTTTGCAGATGTTATTAAATGCAACCCAGCAGGACAGCTTATCAAAAGACTCAGCCCTCGCAAGCAATGCGGCCATTGAACAAAGAAATATGTTCGCACTGGGATAGCATCAGCCTCAGCTGTCGACAGATCAAAGATGGCCTTTTTCTGCCCATCGAACAGCATGTTATAACCTACTGCCAGTCGAGCCATTATCCGCTTTGTCCCCATTATCAACTGTTGTCCGAGGGACGATCGGAAGCGCGAAAGGAAGTCGCTCTCCCGTACGAACGCCGTCGCTCCAATCGCTTCCCCTGTCAGCACATTGTTCATTTTTCCGAAATATCCAATTGCAACCCAAGGATGAATCGTAGGTCGGACGATGCCTGGACTATCGATCTCAGCGAACACGGTATCCGTCTTGCCACCCGGCAGTTGCTGCCCAGAGACTCAACCCTCAGTTTCATTCTCATCGCAGGCGAAATTATGACGAACATTGAAGGGACCGGACGGGTGATATGGGCAGAACACTTTAGAAATACAACACTTTTCCATGCAGGTGTCGACTTCACCAACACCTTAGCTTCGCTGCCGCCCCTCCCTTGCATTTAGAAGGATACCCCCCCGACGCCGGTCTTTTCCACGGCAACATTGAGAAAAACGAGTCTGCCGAGCATGGGGGAACGACGTAGTCCTAGCTGGGAAAAAACTGTTTTTCGCTGGCGAGGCAATCCGTTTTGTTTTATTGCCAACGATTGGCTCTATAAAATAATTCCGGATAACCGGAACGGTATAAGCAAAATATCTCTCTGTATTAATAAGAAAAAATATCAAAATCCCGCATTAAGCGAATAATTAGCGGGCAAGAAAACCTCCTTTCGATTGCTTTCCCGCCCACTTGCACGACCCGACAATCTCCCGCGCCCCATCGTCTGCGCACTAACCATAATCGAACATTGCAGTTAACTTCTTGTTTTTATTTCAATTATTATACAGAAGACTTATCACCGTAACAACCCACTCTTCTAGAGGCATAATTCGTGAATATAACAAGCCAAACCATTCTTGATAACAACACAAACTAAGGGTCAGTAGATGAAGAAAATACTCTTTCCAGCTCTTGTCAGCGCGATAATCGGATTCACCGGGAGTGGATGGGCGGCGCTCTACACCGACAACTTTTTCGGGGCCGCTGACGACAAATCCTATGTGGATATATGGGAAAATAAGGTGATAACACTTGCGTTCAACATTATCGACTCGGGTTACAACCCGGCGATCGAAAGGGTCACAAGCGCAGCGTTGAACTTTGTATTCTCATCAAGGGATCGATACGACGAGACGGTCAAGATCTCTTCGGGTTTTTTCGATGGAAATCAAACTCTTGCTTATCAGGAATATAACCTGACAAACCAAAAGGCGCATCTCGCTCTTGATCTGGGCGCATTGGGCCTACTCAGCTACACACAAGATGGCGTGTTTGTGGCGCGCATCAAAGCGGTCAACGAGATCGAACGATGGTTTGGTATCGATTGGGATTGGGATAGCGATATTCGGCTGGATGCGGCTTCGCTCAGTGTCCAGACCGCGCCGGTTCCAGAACCTAGAACAATGCTCCTGTTTGGCGCCGGGCTTATCGGCCTAGCGGGTATTGCCCGTCGAAAAAATTCATAAGAGTGGAAGAAACAGCATCCTCTTCCACCTCCAATTTTTTGCAAAGCCCGAGAAACCCCTTCTTGGGCTTTTTTTGTTTTTGGACAAAATTTTACATATCACTGGCTTCTGCCCTCCTGCAACTTTTTCCCTGCAAACACAAACTCCGGCCGTCCCCGTTGTCGACGCACCCAGTTCAGTGCTCGTTGGATGTGGGTATTACCCGCGAGACGATCGATCAAACAGCGCTTGCCTGTAAAATCCATCAGACAGAGTCCAATGAGTATGGTCAACAGCCCCTGGCCGGGCAGGACCAGCATGGCAATCCCTGCGGCCACAAGGCATAGTCCAAAACCATTGCGCAGCAACCAAATCAACGCCGCCACTGCCGGATGCCGGCGATGCCGCGCTTCGACTTCCTGCCGATGGGTGATAAAATAATCCGCTCGCATCCGACCGATAAGCCAAGGCACGGCAATCAGGCTGCCGACAAAGGCCACAAGAGAAAACATTCCAAGGAGTTGGAGCATATCGACTCGACTCACTCGGCCACCGGTGGTTCGACAAGAATTTCCGCGAGTCTCCGTTTGGGCACATGGTGCCGTCCCTGCCCGTCATGCCAGTAGCGAATGTCGCCATCCGGGCCGACCTCTTCCAAAACAACCTGCTCGGCGGGATAGCCGAGAGACAGCACCAGGAGTACCTTGAAACGATCTTCCAAGCGAAGCAACGCGTGCACTCGGGTTGGAGAAAACGCGCCGATACGGCAACCGAAAATCCCAAGTTCGGCAGCGCCGAGCAGCATATTTTGAGTGGAAATACCCAAATCGAAATGAGCCTCGGTTTCCGGACCACGCAGCAACTCGGTATCCAACAAGCAAACAATATAGGCGGAAGGCCGTTCACCTGGTCCTGGGCCAGGCCAGTCGGAGAGGTAGCCGGCCCAACCGAGCAGTGGAAAGAGATGTCCCCGAAGGACCTCTTCGGTAATCGCCATATATTTCAGCACCTGCGCATTGCGCGCCGAACCGCCTAGCCGGGCAAGGTCAAGCAACGCATCCAGCATGGCCGGGTCGATCTTCTTCTCTTCGTCAAAGCGCCGGATCGTCCTCGTCCGACGCACCAATTCATTCATCATCGCGTTTATCCTTCCCTTCCCCCCTCACTGCCGCAAGAAATCCATTCCGCAGGGCAACACCCCTGAATAAAAGGTTTTTAGCCCGTCACCCCAGGCTCTCGTTTCTCTTGCCGCAGCTTCGACATTTCCCTGTTCAATCGACAGTCGACATGCTACATATCAGATACACGACCAAACATCAGCCGGCTTTCCCACAGACCTCTTCGCATGCTTGACGCCCTTCAATCGATGCGACTGCTGGATATCGTCGATATCCTGATCGTCTCGTTCATCATTTACCGGATCATGCTGCTCATCCGCGGCACCCGGGCTGTCCAGATGCTGGTCGGCATAGCTTTCATTATTATCATCTATTTTCTCGCAGGCAAGTTCGAACTCCAGACCCTGCATTGGCTCCTCAAAACCTTCCTTGGTTCGATCCTGGTCGTGATTGTCATCCTCTTTCAAACAGACATCCGCCGCGCCCTCACCCAGATAGGGAAAAGCCCCTTTCACAAGGCCGACAACATCGTTGAGAAGGATATCGAAGAAATTGTCCGCGCCGCCACGTACATGGCCAAACGCCGCATCGGCGCGCTCATGGTTCTCGAACGCGATACCGGCCTGCGCGACCTCGTCGCCACCGGGCATAGGCTCGACGCTCGCCTGCGCCACGAGTTGCTGGTGGCCATCTTCCTGCCCGCCTCGCCGATGCACGACGGCGGCGTCATCATCCACAAGGGACGCATCCACTCGTCCGGCTGCCTGCTGCCGCTCTCACAAAGCACACGCCTTGACAAGCGGTACGGCACTCGCCATCGGGCCGCCCTGGGCTTGTCGGAAGAGACCGATGCAATCGTTATCGTGGTGTCCGAGGAGACGCAGGAGATCTCTCTGGTGCAGCACGGAACGATCACTCCTTTCCACGACGAGATTGCCCTGTCCACCGCCCTCAAGGAGCTGCTCGCCCCGCGAAAAAAGATCGCCGGCTGGAAATCCTGGTTCCCCCTATTGCAACGCCATGAGAAAAGCTCCTGACATTTCGCCGTTTTCCAAACACTGGCAGCTCAAACTGCTTTCCCTGGTCATTGGGGCCAGCCTCTGGTTTTCCGTGGTCGGGGAGGACCGGGTCGACATAACCGTCACCATCCCCCTGGAACTGCGCAATCTCCCCGCCTCCCTGGTTATCGCCAACCAGTACCGCAAGGACATCGAGGTGGTGATCAACGGACCCCGCCGACTGATTCACGAGGTGCGGCAACAAAACATTTCCCGGCCCATCGACCTGAGCAAGGCCGAACCCGGCGCCATGGTCATCAAGAACGATGCCGAGTCCATCCCGCTGCCGCGCGGCATCACGGTGCAGCGGGTGCAGCCGGCCAACATCACCCTGCTGATCGACCGGCTTGCCCGAAAGGACTTCGCCATCGTTCCCATCACCAAGGGCAAACCAGCCGCCGGATTTATTCTGGAAAGCCTCACTTTCAACCCGCCGCAGATCACCGTCACCGGCCCGCAAACCGTTCTTGAAAAAGAAGATGCCCTAAAAACGACAGTCATCAACCTCGAGGGTGCCGACAGCTCAAGCACCTTTCAGGTGCATCTCGATCTGAGCGAAGCCCTCCTGCGGCTCCTCGGCGAAACTGTGATAGAGGCCAATGTCGCCCTCAAGGAGGTCATGGTCAGAAAAACCGTGCGGGGGATTCCGATCAACAGCAAGGAAGCCGAATCCTCCGTGAAGTTTTCACCGCCTACGGTCACGGTGGAGGCGGAAATACCCGAGCATATCGTTCGCATCACTCCGGAACTGAGCATGTTGTTCCGGGCCTCGATCACCGCATCCCCGGACAAAACCGGCCAAGAGGTCCAGATTCTGGTCACCGGTGTCAACCTGCCGGGGCACTCGCCGATAACCATCCTTAAAATCATTCCGGACAAAGCACGAATCCTCCCGTGAGCGGGACCGGGCGAACCAACCACCACACTTCCCATTACACAGACAAACAACCCAGCAGGAACTCCCCATGAAAAAACTCTTCGGAACAGACGGCATGCGTGGCGTGGCCAACATCTATCCCATGACCTCGGAAATCGCCATGCAGATCGGCAGGGCCATTGCCTTTATCGTCAAGAACCAGGTCAAGGGCAACACCATCGTTATCGGCAAGGATACGCGCCTCTCCGGCTACATGATCGAAAACGCCCTTGCCGCCGGCATCTGCTCCATGGGTGTCAACGTCCAACTGGTCGGACCGCTGCCGACTCCGGGCATCGCCTTCATCACCACCTCGATGCGGGCCGACGCCGGCGTGGTGATCTCCGCCTCGCACAATCCCTTTCAGGACAACGGCATAAAAATTTTTTCCGCCGACGGCTTCAAACTGCCCGACGAGATGGAAGCCGACATCGAGGATCTGATTTTTTCCCAAAAAATGGCGGCGCTGCGACCGGTGGCCGACGAGATCGGCAAGGCTTCGCGGATCGAGGATTCCTGCGGCCGCTACATCGTCTATCTCAAAAACACCTTTCCCAAGGATTACGTGCTCGACGATTTCCACATCGTTCTCGACTGTGCGCACGGGGCGACGTACCGGGTTGCGCCCCATGTGTTCTCGGAACTGGGCGCTCGGGTGACCACGATCGGGGTCGAGCCCGACGGTAAGAATATCAACCACGAGTGCGGCGCCCTCCATCCGGAATTGATGGCCGCCAAGGTCAAGCAGTTGGGCGCCGACATCGGTCTCGCCCTGGATGGCGACGGCGACCGACTGATCGTCTGCGACGAGCACGGCAACATTGTCGACGGCGACCATATCATGGCCATCTGCGCCAACGAATTGATGCATCGCCGCAAGTTGAAGAAAAAAACCCTGGTGGCCACGGTCATGAGCAACATGGGACTGGAGCAGGCGATGCAGGCGATGGGCGGTCAGATGGTGCGCACCCAGGTGGGCGACCGCTACGTGGTCGAAACGATGCGCGCCAAGGGGTACAATTTCGGCGGCGAGCAATCGGGGCATCTGGTCTTCCTCGACCATAACACCACCGGCGACGGCACCCTGGCAGCCCTGCAACTGCTGGCGATCATGATCAAGAAAAACAAACCGTTGTCCGAACTGGCGACGATCATGTCCACCTTTCCTCAGGTCCTGCACAATGTGCGCATGGCATCGAAGATTGCCCCCGAACACATTCCAGGATTTCCGGAAGCCCTGGAAAAGGCCGAGCAGAAGCTCGGTAGCCGGGGCCGCATTCTGGTGCGGGCCTCGGGCACCGAACCGGTGATCCGCGTGATGACCGAAGGCGAGGACGAGCAGGAAATCACCACTATTGCCCATGAACTCTGCGAGGTCATCCGCAAGGCGGACCGAGGTTAGGTGGCAACAAGCCTCTGGCCAACGCGATGAAATGGGGCCAAGCCGGTTTGAGCGTCGGAGCCAGCACCATTCTCCTCGTCACAAAAAAGCCGTTCCTCACCGGTGAGGAACGGCCTTCTGTTTAAAGTAAAACAGAGGCGAACTCTGTGCTCTTCAATTCCTTGCCGCAGCCATCGCCTTCTTGAAGCCCTCGGCAGAACCGGCGATCACCTTCTCGTCGACACAGAAGGCAAGGCGGATGTATCCCGGCATGCCGAAACCGCGACCGGGAACGGCCAGGATCTTCTGTTCGGCCAGCAGCTTGCAAAACTCGACATCGTCGATGGGTGTCTGCGGAAAGAGATAGAACGCCCCCTTAGGCCGGAGATAGGTCATGCCGGCCTCGTCCAACACCTTGCAGAAGACCTCAAGCCGTCGGGCATAAATCGAATTGTCGGCCGAAACGTCCTGGAGTTGGACCACCGCCCGCTGCATCAGCGCCGGGGCGTTGACAAAGCCGAGAATGCGGTTGGCCAGGGTTAGGGCACCGACCACCGCCTCCTTGTCCGCCATGGACGGATGGAGGGCGAGATAGCCGATGCGTTCGCCGGGCAGCGACAGCTCCTTCGAGTAGGAAGAGGCTATGATGGCGTTGGTCGTGGCCGGCATCAGCGGCGGCACCTCGTGCCCGTCGAAGACGATATTGCGGTACGGCTCGTCGGACACCAGATAGATGGTGGTGCCGAACCGCTGTCCTGCCGCGTCGAGCAAGGCGCCGAGCTGACGCAGGGATTCGGCCGAATAGATCTGGCCGGTGGGGTTGTTGGGGGAGTTGATCAGCACGATCTTGGTCTTTCCGCTCAATGCGGCTTCAATCGCCACAAGGTCGATATTGAACTCCTTGTCGGTGGGCACCACCTTGGCCACACCGCCATGGTTGTCGATATAGAAATGGTATTCCACGAAAAAGGGCGAGAGGATGATCACCTCGTCGCCGGGATCGAGCAGGGCCTTGAAAATAACATTCAGACCGCCCGCCGCGCCGCAGGTCATGAGGATGTCGTTCGCTCCCAGATCGACGCCCTGCTCGCCGCCGAGTCGCTTGGCCAGGGCCTCGCGGACGAAGGGATATCCCGCATTGGGCATATAGCCGTGGATGCCGGGTTGTTCGTTTGCGGCCAGTTCGCGGAGAACAGTGTAAAACTTGGCCGGTGGCGGCACATCGGGGTTGCCGATACTGAAATCGAATACCTTATCGGCCCCGAACTCGGCCTTCATCCTCGCCCCTTCCTCGAACATTTTCCGAATCCAGGAAGAATTCTCCGCAAACGTCCGCATTTTCTTGGCAACACCACTCATTGCATGCCCTCTTTTTGTTAAGGTTGCTTAGACTGTTGGCTGTTCGTCCGCAGCTAAAAACCTACAAAACGACAACCTCATACACGCTCACCTTCCGGAAAACTTCTTCTCGAAATAGCCGTAGGCCACGTTGATTTCCTTCATCTTTTCCTCGGCGACCTTCTTGAACTCCTCGCCCAGATGGCCGACCTTGTCCGGGTGGTACTGCATGGACAACTTGCGGTAGGCCTTCTTTATTTCGGCAAAGTCGGCACCCTTTTCCAGGCCGAGCACCGCGTAGTACTGTTCTTCCGTCTGCGTGGAGCTGGCCGCCTCCTGCCGCTGGCGGTACATGTATTTGGCCTCAATGGTCCGCTGATCGTAGACGGAGATTTCCAGCAACTGGGCGATCTCGCGGGCCAGGCGCAACTCGTTGTCCGGAGGCGGCTGCTTGGTGTAGATGATCTGATAGATCAACTCCAGCAGGATCAGCCGCGGCTCGTAGGCGAAACCGGCCCGGAACTCCTCCAGCAACTGGCGCAGCTCGGTGGTGTTCTCCCTCGCCTCCTTGACCAACTGCTTGACCCAGTACATCTGATCCTGGTTGTAGCGGAGGTGGTACTGGAAGAAATTGAGAATGGCGTTGAGTTCCGCCCGGGTGAAATGTCCATCGGCTTGGGCAATTTTCACCAGGATATTGACCAGCAGAAAAACAAAACGATTGTGGCTCTCGGATTGCGACGCCTCATAGGTGGAGACCCGCCGCTTGACATAATAGGAGAAGGCCCAAAAGGCACCGATCAACAGCAGCAATCCGGCCAGGCCGGAATAAAAAAGGAAGCCAAGGAGATTGAGGAGTGCGGGAGCCCCGCCGGTGACCAGGGCCAGCATGACGAGCAGCAGCAGGCAGCCGCCACAACCCGGTTGGTTATGTTGTCGATATTCCATTGTGTTATATTCTTATCCTCAAGGACTGACGGGGGTGGCCGTCGTGATCGGACTCAATGGTCAGTCAGTCCTTGTGGCTGGGGAAGAGGGCATCCACAAATTCGCGGGCGTCGAAATCGCGGAGATCGTCGATCTGCTCACCGATACCGATGAAACGAACCGGAATTTTGGTTTCCCGACAGACATTAGCGACGATTCCACCCTTGGCGGTGCCGTCGAGTTTGGTCAGAGTGAGGCCACTGACGCCAACGGCCTCGTGGAACAGTTTGGCCTGGGAAATACCGTTCTGGCCGGTGGTGGCATCGAGCACCAGCATCACCTCGTGCGGCGCGCCCGGCATTTTCTTGCCAATGACCCGTTTGATCTTCTTAAGTTCCTCCATCAGGTTGACGCTGGTGTGGAGGCGGCCGGCGGTATCGATGAGGATGACGTCATGCCGATGGGCCACACCGTATTCGAGCCCATCGAAAACCACGGACGACGGATCGGCTCCGGGCTTCTGGGCGATAACCTCGACTCCGACTCGCTCGCCCCAGATCCGCAGTTGATTGATAGCAGCAGCACGGAAGGTGTCCCCGGCCACCATGAGCACCGATTGGCCCGCCCGGACAAACTTGGCGGCGATCTTGCCAATGGTGGTGGTTTTACCCACGCCGTTGACGCCGACCACCATAATCACGAAAGGCCCCTCTTCGGGCATGACCAGCTCGGCAGGTTGCTCGGAGGCCTCGATGTAGGTAAGAATCTGATCGCGAATAATGGTTTTCAGGGCCTGCGGATCGCTCAACTGGTCGCGCTTCACCTTTTTCCGGGCCGCATCAAGCAACTCCAAGGTAGTGCCCACCCCGAGATCGGCGGTGATCAGAATCTCTTCGAGTTGCTCGAACAGGTCCTGATCGATCTCCTTCTTCCCGAGAAAAAGGCGGTCCAGGCGATACACCAAGGAGTCCCTGGTTTTGCCCAACCGTTCCTGCAGTCGTTGGAACAGGGATTTGGTCGCCGGTTTTTCTTGGGTTTTGGATACAAGTGGCGCAGCGGGCGCAACAGGCCGGTCAAGGCCGGGTGCCACACTCTCCCCTACATCGTTTGCGGCGACCTCATCCTCAGTGGCTTCGCCACCGGCCACGTCCAGCCCTTTGGTATCGTCCGTTTCGGGAGCAACATCGGGCTCTTCATCGCCCGTGGACAGAGCCGCTTCTTCCGTCGACTCCGGAAATGCGCCGGGTTCTTCTGGAAAAGCAGTAATTTCCGGCGAAGAGGTTGCGCCACCTGCGTGCGGTGCTTCGACGTCCTGCTCTTCGGCAACCGTCTCCCCATCGATCGGCTCAACGGCGACAAGGTCGCTGGATGAAGGTTCCGGACCCGGTTCGACCGGCTCCGGTTCGGCCGGCTCCTCGGCGACCGTCTCCTCGCCAACTGCTTCGCCGGTTTCGACGACCGGCTGTTCAAGCTCCGCCGCCGATTGTTCGACGGCCTCCTCCGCCGGAGCAGTGACGACGTCTTCCACGGGAGCAACACGCGCTTCTTCGCGCGCTTCCTGTTGCGGTTCCGTCTCGACCGATTCAGCGGTGGCCGTCTGTTTTCCGAATTTTTTCTTGAACCAACCTAGCATCAGCCTTGCGCCTCGGTCTTCTCGATGGCGATCTCCAACACCTCGCGGATGGTATGGGGATAATGGAAGATCACACCCTGACGGATATCTTCGGGTATCTCCAGCACATCTTTTTCATTGAGCACCGGCAGGATCAACTCCCTGATTCCGGCCCGGAGCGCTGCCAGCACCTTTTCGCCGATACCGCCCACCGGCAGGACATCGCCGCGCAGGGTGATCTCGCCGGTCATTGCCACATCCTGGCGAACCGGACATCCAAGAATCATCGAAACCAGCGACGAGACCATGGCCACGCCGGCCGATGGACCATCCTTGGGGATGGCCCCCTCGGGCACATGGACATGGAGGTCGATGTTGGCAAACAACTCCTCGTCGATGCCCAGATCCTTGGCATGCGATTTGATATAGGTGAGCGCGGCGGTGGCCGATTCCTTCATCACCTCGCCAAGCTTGCCGGTGAGGGTCAGGCCACCGCGACCCTTCATGCTCGAAGTCTCGATGAACAAAATCTGGCCGCCCACCGGTGTCCAAGCCAGGCCGGTCGCCAAGCCGGGCCCCCAGCTCCGGGCTTTCATCTCGGGATAAAATCGCTGCGGTCCAAGAAAATCGTAGAGCTTTTCCGGGGTCGCGACGGTCTTCTCGGTTCTGCCTCGGGCGATTTCGGCGGCCGTGCCTCGGCAGATGGCGGCAAGTTCACGCTCGAGATTGCGTACTCCGGCCTCGCGGGTGTAGGAGGAAATCAAGGCTTCGATGGTCGTCTCCGGCACCTCCAGGTTGTCGGCGGTCAGGGCATGGGCCTCCAACTGCTTGGGCAGCAGGTGGCGGATCGCAATGGCCACCTTTTCCTGCTGGGTGTACCCGGAAAGTTCGACCACTTCCATCCGATCGCGTAATGGACCGGGGATGGTGTCCAGGACGTTGGCCGTGGCAATGAACATTACCTTGGAGAGATCGAATTCGATATCGAGGTAGTGATCGGTGAAGGTCGAGTTCTGCTCCGGGTCGAGCACTTCGAGCAGGGCCGAGGAGGGATCGCCGCGGAAATCGTTGCCCAGCTTGTCGATCTCGTCGAGGAGAAAGACCGGGTTGTTGGACCCGGCTCGCTTGAGGCTCTCGATGATCCGACCGGGCAGCGCGCCGATGTAGGTGCGGCGGTGGCCGCGGATCTCGGCCTCATCGCGGACGCCGCCCAGCGCGATCCGCACGAACTTGCGGTTCATGGTCCGGGCGATGGACTGGCCGAGCGAGGTCTTGCCGACACCGGGCGGACCGACGAAACAAAGGATCGGCCCGTGGATATCCTCCTTGAGCTTGCGCACCGCCAGAAACTCGAGAATCCGCTTCTTGATCTTCTTTAGGCCGTAATGATCCTGATTGAGGTCGGCCTCGGCCTGGTTCAGGTCGAGGGTGTCCTTGGTGGAATCGGTCCAGGGCAGGTCGAGAATCCAGTCGATATAGTTGCGCGACACCGTGTATTCGGGCGATGAGGGTGGAATGCGCTCAAGCCGGGTCAGCTCCTTGTCAACCACGGCCCGCGCCTGCGGGCTGAGCCCTTTTTCGGCGATTTTCTCCTTGAGTTCCTTGACCTCGACCTTGTCCTCTTCGCCTTCGCCCAGTTCCTTGCGGATGGCCTGCAACTGCTGCCGGAGGAAAAACTCCCGCTGGCGCTCGTCCATGTCCTTTTTCATCGAGGCCTGCAACTGGTTGCTCATCTCCACGGTTTCCAACCGCTTGGCCAGCTCCTTGGCCACTCGATGGAGGAGATCGTGTAGCGGCGTAATCTCCAGGATCTCCTGTTCCATCTCAATCTTCAGGTTCAACTGACTGCTGACCAGATAGGCGACATAAAAGGGATTGGTTAGGCTGTTGATGGTGGCCACCAGTTCCTGCGGTAGTTCGGTGGCGCTCACCAGTTTCTGGAACTGGGCGCGGATGTTGAACAGCAGGGCCTCGATCTTCTTGTCCTCGACGATCTCCATCGGAATCTCGACCACCTTGGCCCGCATGTAGGTGGTGGATTCGAGGTACTCGGTGATGGCAATTTTTTTGGTGCCGCTCACCAGAATCTGGTAGTAGCCCTCCGGGGCCTTGTTCAGTTTGTGGAGATAGCCTGCCACCCCCACCTTATAGAGGTCCTCGGGGCCGAGGATATCTTCATCTCCGGCCTGTTCACGCCGGCTTGGCACCAGGCCAAGCAAACGATCGCCGAGGAGGACGTCGTCGATGAGCTGTTTCGAGGCCTCGCTCGACACCTGCAAGGGAAATCCCATTCCGGGATAGAAGACAAACCCGTGCAACGGTAGGATGGGCAGGGATTCGGGGAGAGCCAACTCCGTGGGATCCAACTTTTTGGGAGGTGCTTGCTGTTCGTTTTCCATATTATTCTCCTGGCGTTACCCTGATCGTCACCCGGCCCTTCCCGGTCTGCTTAGGCAGCGTCACCAGAAGGATGCCGTTGATGTAGGACGACTCGACCCCTTCGACCTCGACGGCCGAGGGAAGGGGCAGGGTCCGCTGAAAGTTGCCCAGTTCGATTTCAAGCTGATGAATGCACGCGATCGACCTCTGCGACGGCAACTGACGCTCGCCACTGATCCGAAGTTGCACACCGTCCACCGTGACTCGGAGGGAGTCGCTCACCACGCCGGCCAATTCGGCATAGACATGGATAAAACCATCGGCCTCATAAATATCGACTGCCGGTTGCCAGCCATCCGATTCCACCGGCATCATCCGGGACAACGACATGGATCGCAGGATGCGGCCGGTGTGCTGCTGCATCTGCTCCAGCTCTTCCAACAATTTTTTACTGAACGGATCCATCGGGTTCCCCCTTGCGCCTCTCCCGGAAAGGCATTTGATTCATTCGTCCGGGTTGCCTACAGTCTGCAACAATCGTCCGGCGCGACGCCAAACGGACCGGCCGGCGGCACATGCCGCGGTTTGCGCGGTTTGCCCGGCCGGGCAATGCGATACAGGTAAGCACTATTACTTTTCCGGCAAATATAAATCAACAAAAACACACGGCAAAGACAAGGGGCCGCCGACGGCAATCCCTTGCTTTTTTTAAGTTGCTTTTCAACTCCGTGGCATTAATGTATAGCCCCAATTACGATGTACTCGCACACCCGCCGCATCTCCGGAATGCTTGACCCCGGCAGGCAATGCGCGGGCTCAACTTTTCCGGTCGTGGCAATCGACTCGTCCCGCCTGCTGCTGGTCGCGGAAACGCACGACCGGATTGAGACGTATCCGCGGGTCCACCCCCTTTTTCGAGCACCCTTTATTACCCTAGGAGGAGAATATGAGCAGTTCTTGTGGAGGTTCCTGCGGGAGCGATCAACAAAGCAGTTGCGGTTCAGGCGATGCGCGTCTGGCCCAGCAGGATATCGCCATCACCAAATCCCTTGGCAAAATCAAAAACAAAATCCTGGTCATGAGCGGCAAGGGCGGCGTCGGCAAATCGACCGTTGCCGTCAACTTGGCCCTCTGTCTCGCCAAAAAAGGACACAAGGTCGGCCTGATGGATGTCGACCTCCACGGCCCGGACGTCTGCCGGATGCTCAACCTCACCGGCAGCCTCGAAGCCCCGGCCAACCCCGACGACCTCATCCCGCCGCTGACCTACAACGACAACCTCAAGGTGGTCAGCCTCGAATACATGATGAAAAACCGGGACGACGCCATCATCTGGCGCGGACCGCTGAAAATTCAGGCCATCCGCCAGTTCATCGCCGACATGGACTGGGGCGCGCTCGACTATCTGATTGTGGACGCCCCTCCCGGTACCGGCGACGAACCGCTGTCCGTGGCTCAAACCATCCCCGGCGTCCATGCCGTGGTGGTCACCACTCCGCAGGCCGTCGCCCTGGCCGATGTCCGCAAGTCGATCAACTTCTGCAAAGCAGTCGAGATGCCGATCGTCGGCGTGGTCGAGAACATGTCCGGTTTTGTCTGCCCGCACTGCGGCGAGACCGTGGATATTTTCAGCACGGGCGGCGGCGAGCAGACCGCCCGCGATTTCGACCTGCCCTTCCTCGGCCGGGTTCCCATGGACCCGCGCGTGGTTATGGCCGGCGACACCGGTACGCCCTATCTCTCCGGCGACGAAGACAGCCCGGCCATCAAGGCCTTTGACGGCGTGGTAGCCGCGGTCGAGCAGCGCTTGCCCCCCGGGCCGGTGACCGTCAACCCCTTTGCCGGCGGCTGCGGCTGCACCTCCGGCGGTTGCGGCACCAGTTTCAAATAATCTCTCTCAACCCTCCGGCTGCCGGTTCCAACCCGGCCGGCAGCCGGCACCACCCCAGAGGATCCTGCCCATGCTGGTCAAACAACTCACCGTTGGTATGATGGGAGTTTGCTGCTATATCGTTTCCTGCGAACAAACCAAAGAAGCTGCCATCATCGACCCCGGCGGCGACGAGGATCGCATCCTTGAGTATTGCAACGCCAAGGGACTCAAGGTGACGTACATCATCAACACCCATGGCCATCCGGATCATGTTTGCGGCAATGCCCGCCTTCAGCAGGCAACGGGCGCGAAAATCGTCATGCATGCCGAGGATGTCGCCTATTTCAGCGACCCGCGCATCAAGAACTTTTTTTCCTCCCTCGGCCTGCCCGAATCGCCGCCCATCGATGTCATCGTCAAGGATGGCGATCTCATCGACGTCGGCAAAGAACAATTGCAGGTCATCCACACCCCTGGTCATACACCGGGCGGCATGTGCCTGTACTGCGCACCGCACTGTTTCACCGGCGACACCCTTTTCGTCGGCGCCGTCGGCCGCTCCGATTTTCCCGGCGGCTCCATGCGCCAGATGATCGACGCCATCAAGAACCGGCTCCTCACCCTGCCGCCGGAGACTTTTGTCTGGCCCGGCCACGGCTATGGCGGATTACAGTCCACCATCGGCCGCGAAGAAAAGACCAACCCGTACCTCGAACTCTAGCCTCCGCTCCGGCCGCCGCACCGCCCGCCCATGCGTGAAATCATTCTCGGCACCGCTGGACATGTCGATCACGGCAAAACCAGTCTGATCCGGGCGCTGACCGGCATCGAAACCGACCGGCTCAAGGAGGAAAAAGAGCGCGGCATCACCATCGAGCTGGGATTTGCCTATCTCGACCTCCCCTGCGGCCATCGCCTCGGTATCGTCGATGTTCCGGGACATGAAAAATTCATCCGCAACATGGTCGCCGGCGCCGCCGGCATGGACCTGGTGGCTTTTGTCATTGCCGCGGACGAAGGCATCATGCCGCAGACCATCGAGCATTTCGAGATCTGCCAGCTACTTGGCGTCCGCGACGGCCTAATCGTCCTGACCAAGAAGGACATGGTCGAACCGGAATGGCTCGACATGGTCACCGAGGAAGTCCACGATTTCTTCACCGGCAGCTTTCTCGAACACGCACCGATCATTCCGGTCGATTCCCTCAGCGGCAAGGGGATCGACGAAATCGTCCGCCAATTGAACGCCAAAATACAGGCTTTCGATTTCCATGAAGAGTTCGGACCGTTTCGCATTGCGGTGGACCGGGTCTTTTCGATGAAGGGGTTCGGAACGGTCATCACCGGGACTTCGCTTTCCGGCCGGATCGAAACCGGCGCCGAGGTGACGTTCTATCCCGGCGGCCTCACCGCCAAGATTCGCGGCATCCAGGTGCATGGCCAAGACGTCGAACTGGTCGAGGCCGGCCACCGCACCGCCATCAACCTCCAGGGGATCGAAAAAGAGCAGATCAATCGTGGCGACATGGCGGCTACCCCCGGCAGCATGGTCGCCACCACCCTGCTGGACGCCGAGTTCCACTGCCTGCGCTCGACCCGCAAGGAGCTGAGAAACCGAACCCAGGTCCGGGTGCATCTGGGCACACGGGAGATCGTCGGCCGCATTCTGCTGCTGGAGTCGGACAGCCTCGTCGCCGGCGAGACCACCCACATTCAACTGTTGCTCCAGGAACCGGTGGCCGTCTGGCCAGGCGATCACTATGTCATCCGCAGCTATTCCCCGATCACCACCATCGGCGGCGGCGTCATCCTCAACAGCGCGCCCAGAAAGCGTAAACGGACCCTGGAGCGCGACCGCGAGGCCAACCGGTCATATTTCGCCGCCCTGGCTGCGGCCGATAGCGAGCAGAAACTCCTCATGCTGGTGGAGGAATGCGGGGCCAAAGGCATCTCCGCCGATCAGCTGGCGGCCCGCACCGGCATCTTCAGCAAGAGGTTGAAAAAACAGTTGCAGCATCCGGTCTCCACCGGTGCACTCCTGGTAATCGATTCGGAAAGCCAGCGGATGCTGGCCGCTTCCGTGGCCGAGACCATCCAACGGCAGATCACCGACCTGCTCGCGAACTTTCACCGGGCCAACCCCCTCAAAACCGGTCTGGCCAAGGAGGAGCTACGTTCCCAGTTGCGGCCGGCCGTGGGACAGAAAGTGTTGCAGGTCCTTTTGGCGGGCTTACTGAAAAAAGGTGCGATCGAGCAGGTTGGCGGCGCCGATATCAAACTCAGCGGCCATACGGTGACCTTGCAGGTGGATGAGCAGGAGATGGAACGGAAGATCGGCGAACTCTACTGTGGAGCCGGTCTCGCCCCGCCCAATCTCAAGGAGGTGCTGGCCTCCTTCGGCGATTTTCCGGAAAAGCAGATTCGCCAGGTGATCGACCTGCTGCTTAACAAGGGTGCGCTCATCAAAATCAACGAAGCACTTTTTTTCCACGCCCCCGCCATCCGGGCCCTGCAGGACGAGGTCGTCGCCTATATCCGCCGCGAGGGGGAAATCGATGCCCAACGTTTCAAGGAACTCACCGGCCTGACCAGAAAGTTCTCCATCCCCCTGCTCGAATACTTCGACAAAATCAAACTCACCATCCGCATCGACGACAAGCGCGTCCTGCGCAAGGGCTGAGTCTAACGGTCGAACCGGCCGTTTTCCAGAAAATGGAGCACCTGCGCCTGCACCTGACGATGGCGCATGAGGAGCGAATGCCCGTAGGGAAGCACGAGAAAATCGCGCATGCCGGGCAACCCTGCCCTGGCCACCGCGACCTTGCCGTCGCTGGGCCCCGGAAAAAATCCGGCAAGGCCCATGGCAGGCCGATTGCCGGTGATCACCCCCAAGGCAAAGGTCGCCGGGCCGAGGCGAGCGGGCAAATCGTCCGCCGAGGTCCCCAATTGGCAACCCGCTGGACCGAAGAAGAGACGAAACCAGGTAAAGCGACAGAGACAATCGGCCAGCTCGCTCCCCTGATTGGGTGGGCTGAGCATTACCACCCGCCCCAGTTCGGGCAGGGCGTCTTGAGCAAGAAAGGCGCGGAGCACGATGCCGCCCATGGAATGGGTGACAAAATGGATGCGGTTGACGCCTTGACTGCGCATGGTACCCACCGCGGGCGGAATGGCTGTTCGCGCTAAAGTCTCGATGGGATTGCGACGAGAGGGGTAGCCGACATTGAGGACAAGATATCCTCGTTGTTTGAGGAAAACCGCCAGCGGCCGCATAGAGCGGCGGGTCCGCGCCAGGCCATGGAGCAGGATTATGCCCTCAGCCACGCTTGCCCGCCTCAGAAATTATACTGAGGGAAGCTGCGGGTGACGTCATGCAAAAAAAACGGCTGTTTCGGCATGGTGATACCAAAACAGCCGGTCCGTTCAAAAGGTGATAAATCGGTCGCATTCCTTGATCAAGCGATACAAATCGCTCTGTTTTGCCCGCTGGTGATACAGTGCCTCCACACCGTGGAGGTCAAGGAGTTTCCCTCAGGCCAGCAGTACCCCCTCCGAAAGGGTGAACACCTTCGCCAATTCCGCGAGGGGAAAGTCCTCCGAGGCCAACGAGGCGTAGCGGACCGCTGGCCCATTGAGGAACATGGTCACGTCGTCCATCTGCTCCAGCATGATATTTCCCATCCTGAAGGCATTCCACACCACTTCGGAATTATCGCTGCAAACCATCAATGCGATATGCATATCTTCTCTCCAGTGAGACCCGACCTTCCGAATCTCAATTCACTCCCGCTTGAATTCCTTTGTTCGGGCCAGGCTTCCCTTACTTGACGAATCGCAGTCCGGCAATCTTCAACGCGCCGCGGTGATAGCCGTCCGGGAAGAGCTGCTCGAAGGTGTCCAGGTCGAGATCGCAGCTTTCACAAGTTTCGTAAATATTGGGAATCCTGTGCTGAATCTGATGGACATCGCGGAGGTAATAGATAATCCGCCAGTGTTCGTCGGTCAGTTTGCCGCCCGGGATGCGCATCTCCATGGCCCGATGCACGGCGAAATTCTCATCCCAGGACTCGGGATCGACGAGAAAGCCACGCACGTCGGTAGCATAGACCTTGTCGCCGGACAGCGCGCGCAGGTCGGCGACGCTCTCCCGGAGGTGGGCGCCGTAGGGCATATTGCTGATTCGATAATGAATGCCGGCAACCCGGCACACCCCCCGGTGATACCCGGTGGGAAAGAGTTTCTGCATTTCCTGGGGCCGGAGCCCGTTGGCTTTGCAGGCGGCGAAGATGGTCGGACAGACGCCGGTCTTTGCATAGGCATCGCGGACATACTGGATGACATCCCAGTGTTCGTTCGAAAGCACCGGAATCTCGCACTCGCGGGCCATGCCCTCGGCAAAATCCCGGTTCCAGCTCTCGGGATCCAACAGGCATCCCTGATCGTCCAACTGGTAGGTCGTGTCCTTATAACTAAAAGGCTTCATTGCTTCTCCTTGTCATGGCCGGTGAAGCGGGCAAGACGACCGCCGTCGCCGGCCGGATACCATTCAACAATCAACACAGTCATGCGCCTTCTTCGTGAGAGAAGAGGCGCGATTATTTCACGAATCGTAGGCCGGCAATCTTCAGCGCCCCGCGATGGTAGCCGTCCGGGAACAGGGCTTCCATCTGCTCCAAGTCGAGTTGGCAGGTCTCGCAGGTCTCATAGATGGTGGGAATACGCTTTTCCCGTTTGTTGACATCGCGCAAGTACTCGATCACCCGCCAGTGGGACTCGGTGAGTTCGCCCTGGGGAATCTTCATTTCCAGGGCGCGGTGCATGGCGTAATGGGGATCCCAATTGTCGGGATCGACCAGAAAGCCGCGCACATCCACTTGATACTGTTTCTTCCCGGACAATGCCTTGAGATCGGCGGTGTTCTCCAGCGCATGGCTGTTGTCGGGCAGACGGTAGAGCAGGTAGTGGACGCCGGCAATGCGGCAGAGGCCGCGATGGTAACCGGTGGGAAAGAGGGCTTTCATTTCCCGTGGACGCAGACCGATGGCCTTGCACAGGGAGAAAATGGTGGGGCAGACTCCGGTCGAGAGATACACCTCCCGGAGGTGATTGATGGCGTCCCAATGTTCGCTGGTCAGGCTCTCGATGCCGCATTCCTTGGCCATGCCTTCGGCGAAATTGGAGTCCCAGAATTTGGGATTCAGTAAAAAACCTTGCTCGTCGACTTCATAGGTAGTGTCCTTGTACGAAAAGTGGTGCATACGTATCCTCCTTGGACGTCTGCAAAAGTGATCCCTGCTTTCCTAGGTACAAGTCGCGACTCCCCCTGCCGATGACTTTCCGGAAAACTCCTTCCTTCATCAACCGCTTTGATACACAGGGAAAAACGTACCATTGGATGGTTTTTCCCGCAAGAAATCTCTCACCCCTCCCGACAAAAGGACAACGCCTCGGCAGCAATCCGCATGTGCTCTTTTTCCGCCTCGGCGATGGTGTTAAAAGCAGTCTCCAGGGGTTGACCCTGGAAGCGGTGCGCCATGTTGCGGGAGAGGTCGTAAGCCGAATACTCGATACTGAGGGCCATCTCCAGAATGGCGCGGCAGGGCTCCAGCGGATGCCGCTCTAACATGGCAACAAGAGCGGCACCGGAATACCCCCCTTCGACAATATCGCCGGCCAGGCTGGCATACACCGTCGCAAATTCCGGCGGATCGACTTGTTTCTCGGCCCAGAAGCGGTAGATCGCGCGGGCATGCGCCTCCTCGGCTCCCGCGAGACCGGCCAGGCTTTGAGCCCAGGCAACCGTAGCGTAGCGTTGGCTCAGGGCGGCGTAGAATCGTTCCGCGCCCCGTTCCAAATCCATGGCTTGCAATAAAATCTCCTGGTCGCTCCCGGATAGATCGAAGACCTTGAGATTGGGAGTTTCCTGCAGGAGGATTCCATCCCAGGCGAGGATGCCGCCGGTCATATTGAACACGGTGCCGGCCGCGTAGGGCCGGGAACCGACGAAAATGGCGGCGCCCCTGGATCGCTTGTCGGAGCGGCAATAAAAGACGAGATCCCTATCCACCGGCAACTCCCCCATCCGTTGAGGGATCTCGCCCAAAGGAATGAGGACGGCGCCGGCGATATGCCCCTGCGCATACTCATCGGGCTGGCGAACATCCACCAGCAGATACTCGTTCTCCTCGTGCCGCGCCATGTACTCGCGCAGCCGCTCCACACCGATATCCTGATACTCCTCGGCCATAGCGCTCCCCTTGCGTCCCCGCCTCTGTTTATCCCGTCAACGCTCTGGGTTATAGGGAATATGCCGCTGTTTTTCAAGTCCGTCGTGCAGTTCCGTCAACGCCACATCGACAATCCGCCCCCTGGTTCGACATAATTGTCGAACCACCCGAACGCCCTACCCCGCACCGCACCGTTCCATGGCCGCGGGCAGGGCAGCGCAAGAAATTCTACCGGCAAGGGAGGTTGGCATGTATACTGCTTCGGGAAGCATAGCCCTATCGTCTTTTCCATCGGCGTATCCTCTCGGTGCTTGCCGCCAAGGGTATCAAGAAGACTCCGGGACAAACTTTTTAAGAGATTGCCGACGAGCGCGGCACCGATCCCCATGCCCAATTTGCCCTCACCCATGCATCCGCTCAATCGCGCTCAGCTCGCCCGGTTGCTGCTTTGCCTGGCTCTTATCCTGTCAGGGTGGCTCCAGGCGACCACGCATGCCGCCGAAACCTCGGTGCAAGGGCAGGCGAACGCCCCCGCCGGCAGCACCGCAGAGCAGCAGCCCAAGCCCCTTCCCCCCGAAACGCCGGACGACACGCCATCCGTGCAACAGCAATACCCGCAGGATCCGACCGGTGTCAGGGCGCGGCTGGGCATGTGCCGCAAGGGCCAAGGCGGGCATGGTGGAGGCGGGCATCATCGCCGCTTTCGCGGAGGAGGCATGCAGTGGAACAGTCAATGATACTGCCCGGTAGTCGCCTCTCCCTCCCCTCCTGGGTGATGAATCTTCTTGGATTCGGCCTGCTCATTGCCCTGGTTCTCGCCGTCTTCTTCTGGCAATTGCTCGCCCTCGATCGCGATCTCCAGCGCAACACCCTGGACCGCTCGCGGATGATGGCCGCGATCATCGAAGAAAACCTGGCCAATGCCGCCCAGGCGGAAACAACCATCGACACCGTCACCACCTCCTTTCTCCGCGACAAGGCCCGATTCGTCGAATACCTTCATACCATCGACCCATTGCAACCGGAGGAACTGAGTGCGCTGGCCCGGGAAACCGGTCTCCTCGGCATCGAAATCGTCCGTCGGGACGAAAGCGTTGTCGGCGGGCCCGAGGAATGGACGCCCCAGCACCAGGGCTGCGATCTCGCCCCCAACCAGGTGCATTACGACCGGGAACGGCAAACGGCCCTGCTCGTCTACCCCGCAAGCGAAGAGTCGCTCCGCTGTATCCGGGTCGGCCTCGATGCCCACGCCATCGTCGACCTCCGCCGTAAGACCGCCTTACCCGCCCTGCTCGCCAAACTTTCCCGCCTCCCCGGCATTCATTCCGTGTACCTGGAACCCCCCGAAGAAATTACGCCCGGCGAAGCGGTTCGCCTGGTCGCCCAAGGGGGAAAACAAACGGCGGAGGCGCGGCTGGCCATGGCCAATGGCACCCTGGTCGTCGGCCTCGACGCCACCAACCATCTCAACCGGATCGCCCAGTTACGGCGGCAGTTTCTCCTCTTTGCCGTTTTGCTCCTGGGACTCGGACTCTTCTTCTCCTGGATTCTGTATCGCTCCCAGCGGGCCGATCTCGCCCGGACTCGCAATTTCGAGCGGCTGCTGGCCAAGGAGCACGAGGCGGCGGCCCTCGGCCGAGCCACAGCCACCATTGCCCACGAAGTCCGCAATCCGCTCAACGCCATCAGCATGGGCCTGCAACGCTTGCGTCTGGAATCGGGCCGGTTCGACGAGGAACACCGCCAACTGGTGGTGGCCATGGATGAGGCCCTAAAGCGCGCAGCCTCGATCGTTGCCGAGTTGCAGCGATTCACCAGAGCGCTCGAACCACGTCTGCGCCCCCTGGAGCCGGGACGACTCCTCCGGAGCATCCTCTCCCTGTACCGGCAGCGATGCGTCGATCAGCACATCGAACTCACCCTTGTCAACCGGGGAGAAGCCTCTCTAGCAGCCGACCCCGATCTGCTGGCGGAACTCCTGGAAAATTTGGTGAAAAATAGCATCGAGGCCCAGCCCGATGGCGGATTTGTCCGGATCGAATACAGTGCGACGCCTCTGGGCATGGAGCTGACCATCGCCAACGGCGGCTGTGCGCTTCCGCCGGAGGACATCGCCCGACTGGGCGAGCCCTACTTCACCACCAAGACCAGGGGGACCGGACTCGGGCTGGCCATCTGTCGCCGCATTGCCGAAGCCCATGGCGGCAGTCTGCGAATCGCTGTCGACCGGCAGCTCAGCCAGATGACGGTGAGCGTAACCCTGCCCAGTGCAACGGATCGCCCGGCAACGGACGGCAGGAGCGAGCGGCTGCAAGAACAGGAGGAGACAACGCATGCAGATTCTGATCGTCGATGACGAACCGCTCCAACTCGATATCCTGGCCGGCTTTCTCGCCAAACAGGGCTATGCCGTGGTCAAGGCGGCCACCGGAGCCGAGGCGATCGACCGCTTCATGCAACATCCGATCGACCTGGTATTGCTCGATCACCGCCTGCCCGATTTGAACGGCGACCAGGTGCTTGAGCGGATCAAGGCGATCAATCCGCTCGCCCGGGTGATCATGATCACCGCCTATGGGGCGGTCGACACCGCCGTCCGGGTGATGCAGCTGGGTGCGGACGATTTCCTTGAAAAACCGGTGGATCTGGAGATGCTGTTGGCCCGGATCAGGGCCACCGAGGAGCGACTGTTCATTGCCGGCGACGTCGCCCGTGTCGAAGAGGCGATCGCAACCGAAGCCCTGCCGGTACGGATGATTGCGGCGAGCCCGGCGATGCGGCAGGTTCTTTCCTTGGTGCTGCGGGCCGCGCCGAGTCCGTGGAACGTGCTCATTCAAGGGGAAACGGGAACAGGCAAGGAATTAATCGCCCGTTTGATTCACCTGCTCAGCCCCCGCCGGGAAGCGCCTTTTGTTCCCCTCAACTGTGCGGCTGTGCCTGAGGGGCTGTTCGAATCGGAACTCTTCGGCCACGAGAAGGGAGCCTTCACCGGGGCGGTCCATCGAAGGCGCGGGGTGTTCGAACAGGCGCATCAAGGGACGCTGCTCCTCGACGAGGTCGGGGAGTTGCCCCAGGCGGTGCAGGCCAAGTTGCTGCGGGTCCTGCAAGAAAAGACCCTCCTGCGGGTGGGTGGAGAGCAGCCCATCGGGGTGGATGTGCGCGTGCTGGCCGCCACCAATAGGGACCTCAAGCAGATGGTGACGGCGGGCAACTTTCGCGAGGATCTCTATTTCCGGCTCAACGTCCTTGCCATCGACATCCCACCCCTGCGGCAGCGCAAGGAGGAAATCCCGGAACTCATTCGGTTCTTCTTGGATAAATACCAGAGCCAAGCCGTGTTCGACGACCCGGCCCTCAACCAGCTGACCAAATATCACTACCCTGGAAACATCAGAGAGTTGGAGCACATACTCCAGCGAACCATCACCCTGGCTCGCTCGTCCAGAATCGGCTTGCGCGACCTGCCGCCGGAGATCCGGGAATATCGCGGCATGCCCGCAGACGGCGATCTCAACAGTCGCCTGTCCGAGATGGAGCGGCAGATGCTGATCGATGCCCTGGACAGCCACCAGTGGGTGCAGACCCGGGCGGCCGAGGCCTTGGGCGTCAGCGAGCGGGTGCTGCGCTACAAGATGGAACGATTGGGGATCGTGAAGAAAAACTGAACACCGGCGTCGCGTTCCGCTCGCAGGCAGAGCGACGCCGGTCGGAACATCGCGCTTACTTGCCGGCGGGTGGGGGGACAGCGCCTGCCACCGGCCCTGCCCAACAGGGGCACCATCCGCCGCGGCCCATGCCGCGCCCCATGCCGCGCCCCATGCCGCGCCCCATGCCCGGCCCCATGTACTGCTGCCGCTCTTCCGGGGTCATTTGACTAAGCCGTTTCCACCACTCGGTATGGAAGGCGTTCCACTCCTCTTGGCTGGCATTGTACAGGGTCCCGCGCGCGCGGCTCAATTCCTCGTTCGACATCTTGGAATACTCCACCGCCCAGGCGGCGCCGGCTGCCATGACCAGGCAGCAGACTGCCAGTATCGCTTGCTTCAAGGTTTTCATTTTTTCGCCTCATGGAAAATTGTTGCGGGGGTGATTCCCGGCGGGAATCCGTTTACCCCTTGTATATCAACAACCATGCCATGCGATGACTGTGCAAAGAAACGTGCAATATCGAACCGTTACAGGAAAAACCTCCAAGAAATGCCAAAAGGACTCGACATCCTGCGAAAAGGGTCGACGAAAACGTCGAAAGAAAGCGGCGATGACAGCTCAAGGGGCCGAGAGACGACCCCGCCAGGCACCTTTGCCCTTGGGATAGGAGAAGTCCAGTGCATCCCGGCAGACCAGAACCCGCAGCCCCCGGCTCAGATGCAGCTCGCTGCCGGTCCGGCCGGCGCGGGCAGTGCTAAGGACGGTCAGGATCTGCTCATGCTGGGCGGTACTGTCGAGCAGCCAGAGAAGTTTTTCGACAAGACGGCGTTGCAGGGCCGGATGCAACCGGCAAAATGCCCGGCGATCGAGGCGATAGAGCACCGGGTTCGGCGCAGCTGGTGGAGGTGTGCTGACAACAGTCGTCCACTGCCCATCGAGCAGCAATTCGAGCAAGTCCTCGTCCTCGCCGAGATTGGCGGCGGTTTTGAGCAGCGCCCGGCGGATGCCCGGATCGTACCGCTCTTCCAGGAGCGGCAAGAGATGGTGGCGGATGCGGTTGCGGAGAAAGTGAAGATCGTCGTTGCTGGAATCATGGCGAAACGCGATGGCTTCGTCCCGCAGGTAGGCCAGTAACGCTGACTTCCGGATGCCGAGCAGGGGGCGGACCACCTTCCCCGAGCGCAGGCGCATGCCGGCCAGGGCCTTGCGGCCGCCGCCCCGCAACAGCCGCAACAGCAACTCTTCGGCCTGATCGTCCGCCGTGTGCGCCACGGCGAGCACATCGGTGTTCCACTTACGCTCCAGCTCGGTAAAGGCTTGGTAGCGTAAGTCGCGGGCCGCATGTTCCAGCGACATCTTGCGCGCTTTCGCCGCAGTCCGCACATCCACGGCCGCACAGGTGTGCTCGATGCCCAGCCGATCCGCGGCCTCCCGCACACAGGCCCACTCCGCGGGGGATTCGTCGGGGCGCAGGCCATGATCGACATAGGCCGCCACCAAGGTCAGGGAAAACTCGCCCTGCACCGCCGCCAGGAGATGCAGCAGCGCCATGGAATCCGCCCCGCCGGAAACCCCGACCAGCACCCGGCTCCCCGCAGGCAGCAGCGACGTGTCGACCAGCAGTCGGCGGACGGTATAGGCCAGGGGATGCAGCATCATCTTCTTTTTGGACCGACCCTTGAATCAGAGAGGAAAATACCCTATGCTGCACACAGAATGTTTCCGAGAACCTTTGCCCGCGGAGGTCTACCTGAGGATGGATCGATCAGCCTATCTGCACATCATGCGCCAGCATCTCAAAACCGCCTATCTCCTCAGCGACGAGAAGACCGAAACCATGCTGCCGGTCTTCGTCAACACCCTGCGCTCACACATGAACCGGCTGGCCGAACTGGCCGCCGAAGGCGACATGGAACAGTTGGGCCGCGCCAGCCACGCGGTCAAGGGCGCTCTGCTCAACATGGGATTGGCTGATCTCGCCGACACCGCCCATGCCATCGAGCGACACTGCAAAAACGAAGGCAGCGGCCTCGATTACCGGGCCATGATCACCCAGCTCCAGTTCACGGTCTCGCAGTTCTGCGAGGAGTGGTAATCGTCTCGGGCTTCCGCACGACATCGATGGATTCGCGCCGGGTTTGAACCGGAAACCCGGTCTATCCCGCCTTACCCACCCGTTACCGCCGTCAATTGCCGCCCTTGAACTCCGCCACCAGAGCCTGGACCGAGGCCTTGGCGTCGCCAAAGTACATCCGGGTATTTTCCCGATAGAACAGGGCGTTCTCGATGCCGGCAAAACCTGGATTCATCGAGCGTTTGAGAACGATCACCGTCTTGGCCCGGAAGGTCTCGATGATCGGCATGCCGTAAATCGGGCTCGTTTCCTCGAAGACCGCCGCCGGGTTGACCACATCGTTCGCCCCGATCACTACGCAGACATCGATGGTCTCCATGCGCGGGTTGATGTCGTCCATCTCCACCAGTTGATCGTAGGAGACATTGGCCTCGGCCAAAAGGACATTCATGTGTCCGGGCATGCGGCCGGCCACCGGATGGATGGCATAGACGACCTCGGTGCCGTTGGCCTCCAGCAGATCGCCCAGTTCCTTGACCACATGCTGGGCCTGGGCCACGGCCAAGCCATAACCGGGCACAAAGGCCACGGAATCGGCTGCTTCGAGGATGTAGTACACATCCTCGGCGCTGGCGGGTTTGATCTCGCCGGCGGGCCCCTCCCCGCCGTCTGTTTTCGCGGTGGTTGTGCCGAAACCGGAAAAGAGCACGTTGGCCAGCGACCGATTCATGGCCTTGCACATGATCTGGGTGAGGATGATGCCGCTGGCGCCGACCAAGGCGCCGGCCACGATCAGAATATTGTTGGAGATCACGAAGCCGGCGGCGCAGGCAGCCAATCCCGAATAGCTGTTCAACAGGGAGATGACCACCGGCATGTCAGCCCCGCCGATGGGGATGGTCGAGGTGACGCCGAATCCCAGCGCCACCAGAATGACGAGGACAAAGACCAGATAGCCGATCGCTGACGCCGGTGTCAGGCAGAAGAGCAGGCCCGACCCGACCGCAGCCAGCAGGATGCCCCCGTTGATCAGGTGCTGCCCCTTGAACACCACGGCCTGCTGCGGGATCTTGCCCGCCAGCTTGCCAAAGGCCACCATGGAGCCGGTGAAGGTGACGCCGCCGATGAACACCGACAGGGCGGCAACGAGGGCGAGGGCAGGCGCCATGGCCGGATTCTGGTGATACTCCGACCAAGCCAGCAACAGGCTGGCCAAGCCGCCGAAACCGTTGAACAGGGCGACCATCTCCGGCATGGCGGTCATCTTGACAAAATAGGCGCCGGCCAAGCCAAGGACACCGCCGACGAGCATGCCGATCACAATCCAGCGGTAGTCAAGCCCCTGGGCCAACAGGGTGGCGACGATGGCGATGAGCATGCCGGCAGCCGAAAGCAGGTTGCCCCGGCGGGCTGTTGCCGGCGAGCCGAGCAGCTTAAGCCCGAAAACGAACAGCCCTGCGGAAATCACGTAGACAAAATTGATCCCGACCTGACCCAAGCTCATTGCGCCCCTCCCTTGTCCTTCTTCTTGAACATGTGCAGCATCCGGTCGGTCACTGCGTAGCCGCCCACCACGTTGATGGTGGCCAGGACGACCGCAAGCGTGCCCAACAAGGCGGTGAACCCGTGGTGCGAGGTCTGGGTCGCTGCTAGGGCGCCGATCAGGGTAATGCCGGAAATGGCATTGGAGGCCGACATCAGCGGGGTGTGCAGGGTCGAAGGCACCTTGGAAATCAGTTCAAACCCCAAAAAAATCGCCAAAACAAAAATAAACAGCAAGTAAACGGCCGTCATCGCTCACCTCACCTCTTGATGATGCTCTTGTACATTTCGCTGAACAGCGCCCCGTCGTGGGTGACCAGCGCGCCCTTGACGATGTCGTCGTCGAGATTGAGCCGTAAGCTCCTCGTTTCCTGATCCCAGAAATGGGCGACGAAGTTGCCGAGATTGGAGGAATACATCTGGCTGGCGGTCAAGGCCACCCGGCCGGGCAGGTTCCCCAGCCCCACCACCTTGACGCCCTCGATCTCCACCACCCGGTCGAGTTCCGAGCCCTCGACATTGCCGCCGGTTTCCACCGCCATGTCGACAATCACCGAACCCGGCTGCATCTGGGCGATCATCCCCCGGTCAATGATGCGCGGCGCCGGCCGGCCGAAGAGCTGGGCCGTGGTGATGACGATGTCGGCCTGGGAGCAGGCCTTGACCATGCCCTGTTTCTGCAGCTCCATCTGTTCCGGGGTCAGTTGGGTGGCGTAGCCGTCCTTGGTCTGCCCGGTTTGGCCGAGATCGACCTTGACGAACTTGGCGCCTAGCGACTTGACCTGCTCCTCGACCACCGGCCGGGTATCGAAGGCCTCGACCCGCGCGCCGAGCCGCCTGGCGGTGGCGATGGCCTGCAGGCCGGCAACGCCGACGCCGATGACGAACACCTTTGCCGGTTTGATCGTGCCGGCCGGTGTGGTCATCATCGGCAGGATCTTGTCAAGATGCGCGGTGCCGAGCAGTACCGATACATACCCCGCGAGATTGGCCTGGGAGCTGAGCACATCCATCTTCTGCGCCAGGGTGGTGCGAGGGATCATCTCCAAGCTGATCCCGCTGATGCCGGCCGCGACCAGGGCATCGACCAGCTCGGGTTCGTTGAAGGGATCGAGATAGCTGATGTGTATCGCCCCCCGCCGCATCGGGGGAATCTCTGCGAGCGGCGGCTTTCGCAGTCGCAGGACGATATCGGCTTCCCGCAGCATCGTCTCCCGCGCCGTGGAGACGGTCGCCCCGACAGCACGGTAGGCCTCGTCTCCAAAGCGGCAGCTCAGCCCAACCCCCGACTCCACCACCACCTCGGCTCCCAATTTGACCAGACGGTCCACGGTGGCCGGCACCATGGGAACCCGGGTTTCGCCCGGATGGGTCTCTTTCATCACGGCAATGTTCATAGGCGCGCTCCTGCAAGGAAAAAGAAGGAAGAACGGTGTGGAATCGGCCGTTCGCAACCACAAGAGAAGAGGAAATTATAAACCCCGGCAAGCAACTGTCAAGCCGCCTGTCCGAGCTGCGCCAGCAGACGCTCGTGGATGCCGTCGAAGCCGCCGTTGGAGAGGATGGCCACCACGTCGCCAGGGGTGCAGATGGTGGCCAGGGCATTGAGGATGGTATCCGTGTCGGGATAGGCCTGGGCGTCGATCCCGCCTGCGCGAAGATCGGCCGCCAATTGCACGGAAGAAAACTGTTCGCCGACCGGCACGGTGTCCAGGGGCACATGCTCGCGGATCAGGACCTGGTCGGCGGCACCGAACACTCGGGCGTAGTCGTGCTGGAAAACGGCCCGCCGGCTGGAATTGGTGCGCGGCTCGAAGACCACCAGCAAACGGCTGTCCGGCCAGGCCAGACGCAGAGCACTCAGCGTCTCGCGCACGGCGGTGGGATGATGGGCGAAATCGTCGACCACGGTGATCCCCCGGACCACGCCGCGAACCTGCTGCCGTCGCTTGACCCCTTCGAACCCGGCCAGCCCGTCGGCAATGGCGGCGAAGGCAAAGCCCAGATGATGGAGGAGCGCCATCACCGCCAAGCTGTTGAGGGCATTATGCAGGCCCGGCATGGGCAGACGGCAGCGGCCGAGCTGACGGTCGCGGCGCACCACCGCAAACTCGCTGGCCAGCCCGTTTGCCTTGAGATCGGTCACCCGCCATTCGCACCACGCGCCCGTGCCGTAGCCGATGACCGGGCACCTGGCATGTGCCGCCAGTTCCGCCACCACCGGATCGTCGAGATACGCCACCAGGACACCCTCGGCGGGAATGCGGTCGATGAACTCGGCAAAGGAGGCCTTGATCGCGGCAAGATCGGCGAAGATATCGGCGTGGTCGAATTCCACCGAGGTGAGGATGGCGCAGTGCGGCCGGTAATGCTGGAACTTCGAAACCTTGTTGAAGAAGGCGGTATCGTATTCGTCGCCCTCGACCACGAAATAAGGGCCGTCGCTGACATGGGAGTTGCGGCCGAATGCCTCGACCAGGCCGCCGATCATGAATCCGGGCGTGGCACCTATCCGGTGCAGGGTCGTGGCGAGCAGGGAAGAGGTGGTCGTTTTGCCGTGAGTGCCGGCCACCACCAGCGGCATCTTGCCCTCCAGGAAAAAGTGGCCCAAGGCCTGCGGCATGGACAGGTACGGCAGACGCAGCCGGGCCAACTCCACCGCCTCCGGGTTGGTCGCCCGCACCACGTTGCCGACGATCACCAGATCGGGCCGCGCGGCCAGATTGACAGCGGCGTATCCGCTCATCACCGCAATGCCGAGATCGGCCAGGAAGTCGGACATCGGCGGGTAGACGTTCTGATCCGACCCGGTGACCGTGAATCCCTGCTGCTGGAGCATGCCCGCCATGGCCGCCATGCCGGTGCCGCAGATGCCGATCAGGTGGATATGGCGGGGCGTGGCCGGGGCAACATTCAGGGCCGGATCAAGCAAGGCCCCGCTCATTTGGATCGCACCGTCCGTTCGATGGCCTTATAGACGCGGTCGAAGGTCTCCTCAAAGGAAGACGGCGTCAAACGGCCCACCTCGATGAACTTGACCACGATCTCCTTGGCGACCTTGAAGATGACCTCGTCGCTCACCTCCTGCCGCATTGGTTGTCTATTTTTTTCGTCGACGCCCATTCTTGTACCTTCGTGTTGCCTGGCAATAAAAAAACCCCTGTTACAGGAAGAAGGCCAATTCTTTACCAGTTGTAACAGGGGTAACCACTCTCGCGCGGAAAAAACCTCGCCAGCATTCTCCGGGAGACCATGGTTATTCGTTGGTTCGGGAAAAAGCCGCTCCTTGTCCCCGCCAGAGTCTCAATGTTTGTCCAGGGCTTGATAGTCGATGGCTTCGCCGTAGGCGAAGAGGTCTTCTCTGGCGACCTGACGCCCCTTGATCGTGACCACGAAACGGGAGGCGACGACGATATAGAGTTCGCCGGATTTTTTACCGCTGTCGAACTTGACGATCGCCCGCTGCCCTTTCACGGTTTCGAGCTTGCCGCCGCCGGCCCCGGCAAACATGGGATTGTTGACCATCATCAGCACCGATTGCAGCACCGGGGAATCGGAGACGATCTCCACGCTCAGGTTTGCAGCCCCCTTCTTGTAATCGCGACTCACCGTGACACCGCCTCCGAGGATGGCAGCCCCGAGGGCTTGGGCACTCGCCTCCTTGCCTTCCCATCCGGCGAGAGGTGCAGGCAACAAGGCCTTCATCCGCTCGCTTTTTTGCTGACGGATCAACTGGGCGGCATAGTCGAGATTGGAGGCTGCGCCGGTGTAATCGCCGGCTTCGTACTGTTTGGTCGCCTCTTTGATGGCGCCGAGGACGTTGTCTTCCGCCCGCAACGGCTGCACACATAAGACAATCGCCAGGATCGCAACGATCTTCGGCAGGAATTGCTCAAGCATAGATGTCCAAAGGGAGCTGGAGGTAAAACCTGAATCCGTGAGCGTTTGTCCGTGGGTCCGCTTTGTTGTTCGTGACCGTTCGATTAAAGTGAACTTTATCGGACGGTTACGGGCAATGAAGATGGCGTGCGGACGGACGCCCCGATGGGCGGCAGTGAATGCTTTTTTTAAGAAAACCGCCGCTACTATAACGGAACTACAACAAATACATCCTGTTTAAGAGTCCCGCCGTCACGGATTCAGGTAAAAGTTTGCTCTGTGATACCAGGAGGGGGGGGTGGTGTCAAGCAAAGAGAACGGCTCTCGGCGGGCACAAGGCAATCGATCCAATCGCGACGAAGAATCGGCGAGTTGGCTGCACACGCACGTTGTGGTCGCGTGTCCGATGACGGACGATGGCAACATGGCGCGGCCTCGCCTTTTCGCGGTCCGCGGGAGAAGGGTTGCCGGAGAACCGCAAACCAAGTACCCTTGCGAACGGACGCATCCGTGCACGACCGAGGTCAGCCCAGGCTGTCACGGAAGCAAGCATTGTCCACGCGTTGATCAACAATCGGGAGGACGACATGGCTCAGGAAATCGAACGCAAATTCCTTCTTGCCGGCGACGGCTGGCGCGGTTTAGCCACAGGAATCGCCTACCGGCAAGGGTATCTTTGCACCGGCGAGGGGCGGACCGTCCGGATCAGGATCGCTGGTGATCGGGGCTTCCTCACCGTCAAGGGGCCAACTACAGGTGCAAGCCGCAGCGAATACGAGTACGAGATACCGCTGGCGGATGCGCGCGAGATGCTGGACACACTCTGCCCGCAGCCCCAGATCGAAAAAAAACGCTACACTGTTCCCTACCGAGGGTTCGTCTGGGAGATCGACGAGTTTTTCGGCGCCAACCAGGGGTTGGTGGTCGCCGAAATCGAACTGGATCAGGAAGACCAATCCTTCGAACAGCCGGAATGGATCGGCACGGAGGTCACCGGCGACCCGCGTTATTACAACGCCGCCCTGTGCATAACCCCCTATAGTGCCTGGAAAACATCTGGGGAAAGTCGGTAGACGCGGCGGGGACGCCATCGCCCAAAGACAGAATGGCCCGTCTGGCCTCCCCGCGCAAGCGTTTTTCATCGACCTCTCAGGCTTCCGCCTTTTTCTCCGCTTTCCTCGCAAGGTTGCCGATCAGGTCCATAGGCACCGGAAAGACTAGGGTCGAACTCTTGTCGCCGGCCACCTGGGTCAGGGTCTGCAGATAGCGCAACTGCATGGCCGCCGGCTCGTGCGACAACATTTCCGCCGCTTCCCTCAGGGTCTGCGCCGCCTGTTTCTCCCCTTCGGCATGGATGACCTTGGCACGCCGCTCGCGCTCGGCCTCCGCCTGGCGAGCGATCGCCCGGATCATCGATTCGTTCAAGTCGATGTGCTTGATCTCGACATTGGTGACCTTGATGCCCCAGGAATCGGTCTGGGCGTCAAGGATCTGCTGCACATCGAGGTTGAGCCGCTCCCGTTCGATCAGCATCTCGTCGAGTTCATGCTTGCCGAGCACCGCCCGCAAGGTGGTCTGGGCCAACTGGCTGGTGGCAACAAGGAAATTTTCCACCTGGATGATCGCCTTTTCCGGATCGACGACCCGAAAAAAGACGATCGCATTGACCTGCACCGATACGTTGTCTTTGGAGATCACGTCCTGCGGCGGCACGTCCATAGTCACCACCCGCAGATCCACCTTGACGATCTGCTGGATGCCGGGAACGACGATCACCAACCCCGGTCCCTTGACCTTCCAAAATCGACCGAGGAGGAAAATAACACCCCGCTCATACTCGCGCAGGATCTTGATCGAAGCAAAGACGATGAGCACCAGCAACAGCAGAAGCGGCGCAAAACTCAGTTGCATGTTGAATATCATGAGGTCCTCCCGGAAGTTGAAGAATTGGAGACGGGCGCCACCTCGACGGTCAGACCGTCGAGTCGCTCCACCCGCACTGCATCGCCCGCTCGGAGCGAGGACGTCGAACTGGCCCGCCAGCGTTCGCCCTGCACAAGCACCCACCATTGGCCGTCGTCGGTTTGGCCGATCACCTCGGCAGGCGCACCGACCATGGTTTCGCGGCCGCTGACCACCGGTCGCCGGACACTGCGAGCGGCAAAGCTGCCGATCGCCAGGAGCACGACCGCACTGGTCAATGCCAGCCCAACGATCAGGGCCAAAGGGATGCCGAAGCCCGGCGCCTCGGTATCCAGTAGAAAGACTCCGCCGACGATGAAGGCGACGATCCCCCCGACACCCAGCGCACCGAAACTCGGCACGAACGCCTCGGCGAGCATCATCGCGGCACCCACCGCCAGCAATAGCACACCGGCCCAATTGACCGGCAACAACTGGAAGGCGTACATCGCCACCAGGAGCGATATCGCGCCGGCCACCCCCGGCACCCCGAAACCGGGTGAGGTGAATTCGAAAAACAACCCGTAGATGCCGATCAGCATCAGGATCAACGCCACCTGCGGGTTGGCCAGCACCGTGAGAATACGGTTGCGCCAATCCGGATCGAACCGCTCGACCGTCATGTTGCCGGTTGCCAGCACGATCTTGCCCGCCGCCATGGGGATTTCGCGGCCATCGAGCCGGGCAAGCAGGTCGACGAGGTCGACGGCGATTAGATCGATCACCTTCTGCGCCAGCGCCTCGTTGGCGGACAGGCTGGCCGCCTCGCGGACAGCACGCACGGCAAAATCGACATCGCGGCCACGGAGCTGGGCCAGACTGCGGATATAGGCCGTGGCATCCTCGATCGATTTGGCAGCCATGGCGTCGGCGGTCTCCGGTTTCGAGGAGGCGGCATCGGGTGTGGCCGGAGCCCCGCCTGTATCGGCGGCTGGTTTTACTTTGTCGCTTTCCGGTACACCGTTCTTTTCGCCCTCGCCGGAAGCTTTCGTCTCGGGTTTGGTCTGGCTCGGTAAAGCGCCGCCGATGCCGATGGCAACCGGGGTGGCGGCGCCCAGATTGGTTGCCGGCGCCATGGCGGCGACATGACTGGCATAGAGGATGTAGGTGCCGGCGCTTGCGGCCCGGGCTCCTTCGGGAGCGACATAGGCGACGACCGGCACGGGCGAGGCCAAAATGTCCTTGATGATCGAACGCATCGCGGTGTCGAGCCCGCCGGGGGTGTCCATTTCGATCACCACCAGGCTGCCGCCCGCGGCGAGCGCATGCTGCAACCCCCGGTGGATATAGTCGGCGGTCGCCGGACCGATCGCGCCTTCAATCCGAAGAACAAGGGCCGAGCCGCCGGGTGTGGCGGTACCGGTACCTCCGGCAAGCACCCAGAGCAACAGGGCGAATCCGGCCAAGTAACGCAACCATGGGGAAAGAGAAGTTGGCATGCACGGACCTCCGTGATCGCACGACAGGAAAGCGGCCTCCCCTGCCACCGCTTGACGGGTTCTCCTCGGAGGGTGGGTTCGTTGTGCAACGAATCACCTGGAATCGCGCACGACCCGTGGCAAGGGGAGAAACTTCGGCTGCGGATCGAGCCACCCGAGATCGCCCGTCTTTACTGACGACTATAAATACCGCAACTCGAAAGTCAACGGGACGGACCCGGCCCAAGGCGACCTTGGCAGGATGGCGGAGGCGCTGCGCAGTGGTGTTTGCACGAAGCTGGCGAAATGCGGTCGGCGGGGGGGGACGGCGGCGCCATTGCCCCCTTGTCTATTTCTTCCGGCCGCTGCGCTCGCGAAAGACGAGGCGGACCGGGACCCGGTCGAGTCCCAGTCCATCGCGGAAGCAGTTGGTCAGGTAGCGGGCGTAGGAGAAATGGATGCCCTTGGGGTCGCTGGCGACCACGGCAAAGAAGGGCGGCGCGGTGCCCAGTTGGGCGGTGTAGAAAAATTTCAGGCGACGGCCGTGGTAATAGGGCGGCTCGTGGTGGGCAACGGCGTCGGCCAACAGCCGGTTAAGCGCGGCCGTGGGAAAACGCTGGTGGAACTGACGATAGACCTTGCCGATCTCCGGAAAGAGCCGCTTGATCCCCGTGCCGGTCAGGGCTGAAACCTTGAGCACCGGGGCATAGGGCATGAACTTGACCGCCTCCTGCACCGCCTCCATCAACTGTGTCTGCCGTTTTGTATCGTCCTTGACCAGGTCCCATTTGTTGATGAGAATGATCAGCGCCCTGTTCTGGTCCTGGGTGTAGCCGATCACCTTGGTGTCCTGCTCGGTGATGCCCTCCTCGGCATCGATCACCACCAGGGCGATATCGCAGCGTCCCAGGGCCTTGAGGGCCTTGAGGATGGAGAACTTCTCCAGTTTGTCGGTGGTCTTGCCCCGGCGGCGGATGCCGGCGGTATCGATCAGTAGGTAGGTATACTTGTCGCGACTGACTAAGGTATCGACGGAATCGCGGGTAGTGCCGGCGATCTCGGAGACCACCATCCGCTCCTGGCCGACGATGGCGTTGACCATCGAGGACTTGCCGACATTGGGCCGGCCGAGGAAGGCGAGCCGCATCGTCTGCTCCGGCAGTTCAACCTGGAGATCGGTTTTCTCCAGATGGGGCAGCAGCGCCTCCATCAGGGTCGCATATCCGTAGCCATGATCCCCGGAAAGCGCCCACAACTCGTCGACGCCCAGTTCCCAAAACGGGCCAAGCAACTCGTCCTCCATGTCCGGGCTATCGATCTTGTTGACGATGAAGAAAACCTTTTTCTCGACGCGGCGGAGCATGTCGGCGATCTCGATGTCGCTCGGGGTCAAGCCTTCGCGGCCATCCATCAGAAAAAAGATGATGTCCGCCTCTTCGATGGCCACCATGGCCTGATGACGGATGTGGTTGACGATGGTGTCGTCCTCGGGATCGATGCCGCCGGTATCCACCAGGAGGAAGGGATGCTCCTCCCAACTGACCCGGGCGTAGTGGCGATCGCGGGTGACGCCCGGCGTGGGATCGACTAGGGCGTCGCGGCGTTTGACCATGCGGTTGAACAGGGTGGATTTGCCCACGTTGGGGCGGCCGATGAGGGCCACCAGGGTGGCGTTGTCGCTGGTCATGATCGTTGTGCTAGCTCCTGGCGGCATTGGATGGCTAAGTGGTTGAGGGCAGCATACTCGGCCATCTCGGGTTTGGCAAGCAGGGTACCGAGCGAGGCCAGCGCAGGGCGAAGAAATTGCGCAAAAAAAGGTTTTTGCCGCACCTGGCTGAGAAAGGCGAAGGCCCCCAGGATTTGCAGGTTGCGCTGCACCGCCAGGAAAACGTACTCGCGGCGAAACCGCCGGGGATCGTAGGCCATGTACCCGTTCAGGGCGTCGAGATAGACACCGAGCAGGTGCTCCTGCATGGCCTGGGGCAGGGCCGCATAGGGGTCGAGGAGCAGCGAGGCCAGATCGTAGGCCAGGGGACCCAGGCGCCCACCCTGGAAATCGATGAACCGCACCTGCTCCCCGATGACCATGATGTTGCGGCTCTGAAAATCGCGATGCAGGAAGAAGTGGGCCGGTGCCTCGGCAGCTGCCTCGGCCAAGCGAGCGCATTCGGCCTCCACGGCCGGCCGGTCGAAGTCGATTGCCAACAGATCGGTGCAGCAGGCGCGCAGAAAGTAGCCCGATTCCCGCTCCCGCATCAGCTGCAGGTCGTAGCGGGGCGTATCCCAGCACCAGGAAGGATCGAATCCTTCGGCGGCGCGGACCTGCATCCCGGCCAACTGTCGCACGGCTAGCTCGTACAGCGGCAGCGCCTGGGCCGCGCCCGTGTGCATGACCTGCTCGTAGAGACGTCGGCTGCCCAAATCCTCGCACAGGGCCAGCCCGGTGGCCGGATCGAAAGCATAGAGTGCGGGCGTCGGCGCGCCAGAGCGGTGCAGGTGACTGCCGATCCGGAAAAAGGCGACCGCCTCGGCCTGGCCGCGCTCGTCGTTATCCGGCGGCAGGATAGCGATACAGGATGCCCGATCCGGTCCCCGCAGTTGATAAAAGCGGCGGGAAGAGCCATCGGGAACCAGGACCGCAACCTCCACGGTTGCCTCGTTCCACATCTGGGCCGAAAGACCGAGCAGTTGGCCGGCAACGGCGATGAGTTCGTTGGGGTTCATGGCCTCGTGCCCAGGTCGGCGCGGGAGAGTGCGTCGATGTCCGGATTACCGGTAACAATGGCATCGACGAAGGTGCTGCCGGCAACGACCGTGGCGCCATCCCAGACCACACAGCGGCAGAGACGCACACCGTCGCCGATCACCGCCCCTGGACCGATGCAACCCCAGCCCGCCAACTCGACGCCGGATCCGATCCGGGCGGTCGGGTCGACCACCCATCCGGACGTTTCGGCAAGCAGTTCCCAGTGGAGTTGAAGATAATCCTCGGGTGTGCCGATATCCTGCCAGCGCGATCCATCCACCCGGCAGTACCCTACCCTGCCCTCGGCCGCCAGTTCTTGGTACAGGTCGATGATATGGTGAAATCCGGTTGCCGGTATGCGCTCGATCACTTCCGGGTCGACCACATGGATGCCGGTGAAGGCCAAATGCTCGCCCTCTCCGCCAAAACCGACCACCCGGTCGCCCTGCACCCTGACGGTGTTGAACCGGGGATGATCGTGCAGAGCCAGGGTCACGTCGTTTTTGGACAGCAGATGCTGGTGATAGACCCACTCCAGATTGATATCATGGAAGAGATCGCCGTTCATCACCAGCAGCGGATCGTTGTCCATCCGGTTCAGGGCCAGGCGCAGCGCCCCGCCGGTACCGAGGATCTCCGGCTCGAATTGGACGAGCACCTCAGGCCGCGCGGCCAGCATCGCCTCGATCTGTGCGGCCAGGTGGTGGCAATTGACCAAAACGGGCCAGCAGTTGCATACCTGCAACTGTTCGAGCAGCCGGTGCAGCAACGGCTCGTTGACCACCGGAAAGAGTGGCTTGGGACGGATCGTGGAATAGGGACGCAAACGGGTACCGTACCCGGCGGCGAGCAGGATGGCTTGCATGGCGGCGCGTATGGAATTGATCTTGACTTGAACCGGAAACTGCTCTAAAAATCAGCTTTTCTGGCAGAACGATACACAAACATCCAGATACATGGGCAAAAGGGGGAGACGAGCGGAAACCGAGTCGTCAAGCGCCCACTCGCCTGACCTTGTACAGTTTCTCTCCTCTCCTTGCAAGCCTCTGAGCAGAAAAAACCATGATTACTCTTCTTGATTACGGCGCCGGCAATGTCCGTTCGGTCATCAATGCCATCGAGCGCCTTGGCGAAACCGTGAAACTGGTCGACAGCGGCGCGGATATCGATCGGGCGGAACGCCTCGTTTTTCCGGGGGTAGGAAACTTCGGCGCCCTGATGCGCACCCTGCGTGAGAAAGAGCTGCGCGAACCGCTCATTCGCTACCTACACTCGGACAAACCCTTTTTCGGCATCTGCGTGGCCTTGCAGGCCCTGTTCGAATCGAGCGAAGAGGCCCCGGAGGAACCGGGGCTGGGCATCCTGCCTGGTCGGGTGCAGCGGTTCACCTGCGATCTCGCTATTCCGCACATTGGCTGGAACAGCCTGAAGGCGCACCAATCCTCGCCGCTTTTCCATGGCCTGCAGGGCAACGAAAAGTTCTATTTTGTCCACTCCTATCATGTGGCGCCGGCCTCCGGGGACGACATCCTCACCACCACCGATTACGGGTACGAGTTTGTCAGCTCCATCCAGCGCGGGGCCATGGTGGCCACTCAGTTCCATCCGGAAAAAAGCGGCCGCGCCGGCCTCAAGCTGCTGGAAAATTTTCTTGCCGGCACTCGGGAGTCCATCCGCCCGGCATCCTGCCCGCAGACCACGGTGCTGGCCAAGCGGATCATCGCCTGTCTCGATGTCCGCGCCAACGATCGCGGCGACCTGGTGGTCACCAAGGGCGACCAGTACGATGTCCGCGAGGAGGGAACGGTGCGCAACCTGGGCAAGCCGGTGGAACTCGCCCAGGACTACTATGAGCAGGGGGCCGACGAGATCACCTTTCTCAACATCACCGGCTTTCGCGATTTTCCGCTCCAGGACATGCCCATGCTCGACGTCCTGCAGCAGACCTCGAAGAACGTCTTTGTCCCCCTGACCATCGGTGGCGGCATCCGCGATTTCACCGACCGGGACGGCCGGTTTTACAGCGCCCTTGAGGTGGCGTCCCAGTATTTCCGTTCGGGTGCGGACAAGATTTCCATCGGTTCGGATGCGGTGGAGATCGTCGAGCAGGTGCTCAAGACCGGCAAGGCCACGGGACTTTCTTCCATCGAGCAGATCGCCCGGGTCTACGGCAATCAGGCGGTGGTCATTTCCATCGATCCGCGCAGGGTTTATGTGACGGGTCCGGAGGCGGTGCCGCAGACGGTCATCGAGACCCGGTTCCCCGGCCCGAACAACGAGCGCTTCTGCTGGTATCAATGCACCGTCAAGGGCGGCCGCGAGGGACGACCGGTGGACGCGGTCACCCTGGCCAAAGTCTGCGAGCAACTGGGGGCGGGCGAGATTTTGCTCAATTGCATCGACAAGGACGGCACCAACTCCGGCTTCGATCTCGAGTTGATCAATGCGGTGCGCTCGGCCGTCACCATCCCGGTGGTCGCCTCCAGCGGCGCGGGCAATGCCGAGCATTTCCGCGAGGTCTTCACCCAAACCAAAGCCGAGGCCGCCCTGGCCGCCGGCATCTTCCACCGCAGGGAGGTGCCCATCGGCGAGGTGAAGGAATATCTCAAGCCCACGGTGGAAATCCGGCCAGCATAAATCCTTTTCTGCAGACTTTCCGCCAGACAAAAGCACCTGACCGGTTATGGCCAGGTGCTTTTTTTATGGGGAGTGAAGTTGCGCCTGCAAAACTCTGGGGTGTCCACTACGGATCGTGCAAATATGTCGAGCATCTCGGCATGCACTTGGTGCATGATACATTGAGATTGGAGCTGTTCGCGTTGGCTCGGAACGGTTACAATCCCCTCTGTCGATTGCGATTGTCCTCCCCTTACCCATTTTCGTCCATGGAGAAATACATATGACTATTCGCCGCATCGCCAAGGTTTTCAAGAGCCGCCCCACCATCGAAGGGGCCGGCGTCCACCTCAAACGTGCCTTCGGGTATTCCCAAGTGCCGCAGTTCGACCCGTTTTTAATGCTGGACGATTTCCATACCAGCAATCCAGGCGAATACCTCTCGGGTTTTCCATGGCATCCGCACAGAGGCATCGAGACAATCACGTATGTCCTTGAAGGACTGGTCGAACATGGCGACAGCATGGGGAATGCAGGTGTGATCGGCGCCGGTGACGTACAGTGGATGACCGCCGGCAGTGGCATCATCCATCAGGAAATGCCCAAAGAAAGCCCAACCGGCACTATGTGGGGTTTCCAGTTCTGGGCCAACCTTCCGGCCAGCCAGAAGATGATGCCTCCCCGGTATCGAGAGGTCAAAGCAACCGATATACCGGAAGTTGCCTTGGAAAACGGTGTCAAGGTCAAGGTGGTTGCCGGTGAGGTTGCCGGTGTGCAAGGGCCTGTTCGTGATATTGTCATCGATCCAGTGATGCTTGATATCACCGTACCGCCAGGGACTGTATTCTCCCAGCCTACACCTATCGACCATACCCTATTCGTATATGTGCTCGAAGGCGCGAGCTATTTTGATGACTGCCGTGATGCTTACGCGTATGAAGTGGTGGGCCATGGTTGGACTGACTTGGAGCGCCGATGTCTCTGCGAGCCTGAGACAGTGGTGCTGTTTGAACGGAGCGGCGACACAGTACAAGTGACAACGACCGAACAACCTGTTCGCTTTCTGCTCGTTTCAGGAAAACCGCTCAATGAACCGGTGGCCTGGTACGGACCGATCGTGATGAATACCCAAGAGGAATTACGCGTGGCCTTTGAGGAGTACAACAACGGCACGTTTGTAAAATAGTCGACCTTGAAAGCTGCAATGTTTCTCCCGATGCTCCCTGCAGGTCATTGTGTCAATAATAGAAGATCAGCACCTGTGGTTTTTTGCTTCTGTGCCCACGGTCGCCTCGATTGACGCAACTGCGCCCAATCGAACAGCCGGTGAGTCGTTGCACCTGCTCAATTGTCCTGGCTAACGTGTGGCCATCGCAGGAATTGTCGGATTCGCTCAGCCGGCCCGCCACCAAGCTGTCTCGATTGGCGATCGTCAGACTCACCATGAAGGAACAAGTGTTTTCCTTTGTTAATAGTTCGCCAATTTGACGTTCAATATCCGATCACCTGCCGGCAAGTGCGCAAATTGCCCGTCCATATTCGGCTTGCAGGGCTTGGAGGTACTGGGGATCGATGGGCCCTTTCCAGGTGGCGACCTGAAAAAACCGCTTGGGGATGCTTATCGATGCAGGGTGGAATCCACTGGCAAAACGGGTCTGCCAGCGGAGTTTCTGAATATGTGCGGCGCATTCGGGAATGGTGGCGGCCAGCCCGTCGTAACCGAGCGCCTGCAGGCACTCCGCCATAAGTGTGTCGGTGTACACATTGCGGGCAAACAGACAGGCCACCATCGAAGTCATGAAGGCGCGCGAGGCTTCGTCCCGGACAAGAAACGCCACCGCCGCATCGACATCCTTGTCTGCATGTTGCTGGTCGTAGGAATAACCGCCAGTATCCAAGTGGGAATGTCGAAACCCAAGCGATTGTGCCGCGAAAAACACTTCGCCGGTGGCATAGCCCGCCATTTCTTGGCCGAGTACGCAGGCAAAATCCTCACCGCCATAGACTGCGGCCGCCTTGAGGGCCCCCTGGCCAAGCAGCCGGTAGAACTCGTTGAGGCCGTTGCCAAAGGAGTGGGCCGCCTGCCGGTAGCTCGCACAATCTCCGAAGGTCAACGGCACCACCGTCTCTTGAACGGAGAGTAGCCCCTTTGCCGTGGCTTCCGTCGCCCAGGCCAGAGCCACCCCGGCCGACATCGCGTCCATGCCTGCTTTTTCAAACAGATCGAGGAGGGTTAGCACCCCGGACATGTCCGTCACGCCCAGCATACTTCCCAGGGAAAAGATGGTTTCGTAATCATAGCTCACCTGCCGGTACAGGTATCTATGGCTGTCCATGAATTTTTCGCGGACAAAACCGACATGGATGCAGCCAACCGGGCATCCCGAGCAGGCCGAGTTGCGCAACAAGGCTTCCTCGGCGAACCGCTGGCCGGAGATGTGTTCCACCGCCTCGTCGGCCGTTGCCTGCAGGTTGCGCCATGGCAGAGATTGCAGATCGTTGAGCGATTCCAGATTTGCCGGGGTGCCGAGGTCGTGGTATTTCTTCATCATCCCGCTGGCTGTCACCTGGTTGTGCACCTCGGCAAACAACGTGGCATACCGGTTGCCCTGGGGCAACTGCAGGACGCCATCGCCTTGGAGGATAATGGCCTTGAGATTTTTCGCCCCCATTGCCGCACCGCCGCCCAATCGTCCAAAATGGCGATAGGTATCGATATTGATGCCCGCAATGGCAGCGCCATTCTCGCCCGCCGGGCCAATACGGAGAATCGAACGGTGCCCGGAGCCCTTGCTCATGCGCCGCAGCACCTTGCCGGTTTCGAAGACGTCCAGACCCCAGAGAAAACCGCAATCCCTGGCATGGGCATGCGTACTGCCGACCTCCAGGAAACATGGTCCCGGCGAGCGGCCAATGACCACCAGGGCATCGAGACCGGTCAGGCGAAGCGCCATGGCGCTGCGGCCACCGCCGTGGCTCTCGGTATATTGATGGTGATAGGGCGAGATGAAGGCGCAGATGGTCTTGCTCATCAACGGGAAGTAACCCGTAAGTGGGCCTATGGCAAAAATGAGCGGCTGCTCGGGCGCATCCCAGGCGGCGCCAGGCTGTCCGTATCGATCGAACAACAGGGCCGCCAGTCCGCTGCCGCCGGCCACACGGTCGCGACCCTCCACCTGGACGCGTTCACCTTTTCCGGTCGCCAGGTCAAAGAGCAGGACAGTGAAACGATCGGTATTCATGATGCGGGCTCCGTGAGGTTGCTGGACAACCGGAGTCGAAGGTCGCTCGCCTCCGCCAGTTCCAGGCAGTCATGCGGACAGAAGGGGATGCACAGGCCGCAATGCAGGCAGACGAACAGTTCCCCTTCCCGATCGATAAAAATGGCATCGACCGGGCAGGCGGGTGCGCATGCACCGCAGCGATTGCACAGCTTTTTCTTGAACACTACCCCGCCATCGCGGCGCGGTTGCAGGGCCCCGGTGGGACAGACCTCGGCGCACGGGGGAGAGGCGCAGGCCAGGCAATGCACGGCGGTGAATCCGGTGGTCAAGCCGCCGGAAGAGTGGATGCGAATCCCTGCGGTGTCCCAGGACAGGCGATGATGGAGCAAACGGGCGCAGGCCAGGGAACAGGAATGGCAACCGATACATCGGTCCATGCGTGGCGTGGTCAAAATTTTCATGGGTACTCCTGCCGTGTGGTACAGGGACGATTGTTGGCCTTATGGCGTATCTCGTAATACACCAAGTCGATTTACCGCTGACAATACAAATGACTGTTTTCCCTCGACTCAACGAGGTGGTCGTTGCGCATCGCGGAACCACTGGCGCATCGTTGTCATCCGTTTGATTTGCTCCGCCGGGGCGTGTCGCCGGCAACTGGCGTATTCCTCGCTGCCCGGCTCCGCCCCCCAACGGATTTCAACGCAATCGTTGGGATTATAACCCATTTCAAAGGCGGGCTTTCGCGCCAGTACATCGGCAACGGAAAGTTCCCACGGCTCGCCATTGCTGCGGGTGTACTGGATGGTTGCTTCGTGAATCAGTCGCTCATGCAGCTGTTCGATCTCAACCTTGACCTGCCGGGCGGCCTGGGCATTCAACTTGAACAATTCCGGATAACCACTCACTTTATCGGGAAAACCGAGCAGCACATTCATGGCGATGATCAAGCGCATGTCCCGAGACGGCGTGGAATAGTCTTCCCAAGGGCCGACGGTTTCGAAGATTGCCGCGCCTTGCGGCATCGCAATGACGGAACCGCCTTTGCGAAAATAGGCTTCGCCGTTGTCAACCGATTTCACCCGCGTTTGCAACTGTTCCACCAGAGCGGTCAGGGTCGCCTCGTATGCCTGCTTGGCATCCAATCCATCGGGATTGATGAGGAAATACAGTTGAGCGTAAAAATCCTCGGGCGTCGACTCGGCCTGCTCAAGGGAGAAATTCGGCAACTCCTCGTTCTTGAGGAGGCGATTGTTGGCAATCGGCCGGAACGCCTTAAAACCAGGCCCTGCACTGGGGATGTTGGCGAACAAGAACGTGCCTTCCCAAAACCGTTTTCTGGCAATGGAGTTATCCGGCTGGGCATCGACTGCAAAAAGAATTCCGGGGTTCGTCCGAGTTTGCTCGACCCATTTGGTGAGGACCATCACATGGCCGTAGGGGTCGGCATAAATCGTCCCCGGCCACAACACCTCGCGCTGCAGTGGCAGGGGGTAGAAGTCGGTTTCCTGGCTGGCCAGCGCCGTGCGGCCATTGCCTGACTGCACCGCATCCAGCAAGCCGCGACTCGCTGCCCTGAATGTGGCCTGCGATGCTGCCCGTTGCAAAAAATCGGTTTTGATGGTGACGGTATCGCACGTGGGCGGTTTGGTGGCCGAGCCGCGATTGCAGAACCGATAGTGAAAAGGCAAGCCATTTTTCCAGGCAAAATAACTGCGGAGAAAATAGGGAAAATCGGCGCAGTCCGGTGTTGCGGGGAGATTGTTGTCTTCCTTTAACCCCAAAGTATTATGTAAGAAATTGCGTTCAGGATCGCGCAACGCCGGTTCCAGCGAGGGAAAGCTGACGTCCTCGTCGACCGACCCGTCGAACAACTGCTCGATCCAGGCGGCATAAAAGGCTTCATACGCCTCGTTCCAGACCGATTGCTCCCGGGTGTTGATTCCATTATATATTTCGCGGCACGCCAGCGTGTTGCCGTTTGCCCGCACCTCAATCTGGTAATGCCCGCTGCCCAGGGGATCGATTTCCGCGGTGACATGCCATGGCATCCCGCCCGTATTGGGCGTTCCGGCTACCAGATGGGTCTCGCCCTGCGGATCGGTGACGAGCACCTCGGCGATCGGTTCGACGGTGGATACCGCCATGATCTTCACCGGTGTGTCGGCCTTGATCGCTTGTGGCGCAATCCATATGTGGGTACCATTTCCTTGGACGCACTCGGCGGCGAAACCGGCCTGGCCGAGCACACAGGAGAGAACAATCGTCGCAAGACAGATGGATTTTTTCACAAGATATTCTCCTCCGGAGTGGTTACTCTCCTACGCACACTATCGATCGAGGGTGGTGTCGGAGAAAGGCAGCGAGCGAGATGGGGCATCGCGGCAGAACATCTCCCCTGCAACCCATGAGAGCGGAACGTTGGAGCCAGGGTCCTGTTCGCCTCACAACGGATGATCGGAACTTCCGCATCCTGCACACGATAATAACATGAGCCGATTGCAAAGCAACTGCTTGATTGCCGCCGTCATCGTGGCCCTCGTCGCTTTGGGGGTGACGCTCCTCAAGCGGGAGAGCCGGCATGAGGCGCAGCAACACCCCCCTCCCGTCGAAGCCGCATGTCCGCAACCGCTTGCAGAAGCGACAACGATAGCCGACCTTGGCACAATCCCCCAGGATATCCGCCCGTATGCCGCCGCGTTCGCCCAGACAATGAGCACCGAGGAGCAGAACCAGGCTGCGCGGCAGTTTCACCAACGCTACTTTTCGCCATGGACGTCGACCGCGCCCCTTTTCGATGCCACGCAATTGACCGAGGGCATACACGATCTCGCAGGAAAGACATGGTATGGAGAAAACAGGCAGCGTGTCGAGGCTGCCCGCATGCGGGAGCTGCTCGACCTCGCCGATCTCCAGCATTTTCCTTCCATGGACCGATCGGGGATTGTCATTAAACCCACCTTTGTCCGCGTTCTTCCCACCCACCGGCCTTTCTACGAAACCCCGGAGGATTTTCCGTTCGATCATCTCCAGTTTGCGGAACTCAAACCCAACGAACCCATCCGCATCCTGCATGCAAGCCAGGATGGCGCATGGCTCTACATCGAAGCGTCCTATGCCAATGGCTGGGTGGAGCCGGATGCGATCCGGTTGGCCGATGCGTCCTTAAGAGACCGGCTGGTTAACGCGGAGCAGGTCGTTGTGGTCAAGGATTTTCCGCCGATACGGCACGAAAACCAAACCTTGCCGCAACCGAAGATCGGCACCCTCTATTCCCTAGTGCGCGAGGAGGCGGACTACTGGCTGGTCGAAGCGGCCACTGCCGGAGACGATCGGCTGGCGGCGCTCACCACAGTGCGCATTGCCAAGCAGGATGCCCGTCGCCACCCTTTGGCGTTTACCCCCGAAAATGTGACGTTCATCGGCAACGAACTCCTCAAAACGCCGTACGGTTGGGGCGAACTCTATCGAAATCGGGACTGCTCGGCCACCACGCGGGATTATTTCCTGGCCTTCGGTATCTGGTTGCCGCGCAATTCGCTGAAACAGATCTCGTCCGGGGCTTTTGTGCCGCTGGAAAATCTCTCCAGCGCCGACAAGGAAACACGCATCCGCGAGCACGCGCTCCCCTTCCGTACCCTGCTCCATCTCAGAGGCCACATCATGCTGTACGTCGGTCTTCGGGAGCAAAAACCGATCGTCCTGCACACCGTCTGGGGACTCCGCTACACACCCAGGAACTGCCCCGAACAAAAAATCGTCCTCGGGCGGACAATCTTGAGCACCTTGGAGGCGGGCAAGGAATTGCCGCTGTCGAAGGGCACCTTGCTCGATCGACTGGAGGCGATGCTGCTCCTCCCGACAAAGCCCGAAGAACGCAACCCAATAGAGCGAACCGCTCCGCCAAGCATACAGAATAGCGCCGGAAAATGAGGTTGCGGCCTTCATCCGATCAAGACGACCGCATACGCAGGGTTACCGAGCCGCCCTTTTTACTATCTGGTTACCATCGAACTTCAGCAGGCGTTTGGGGAACAGCCGGGTTTGCAGTGCAACCAAAGCCAGCCGGTCGACCATGGTGTCCAACTGAAACCGGCGATTGAAGCGATAGCAAAATCCACCAAGATATCGGCACAGGTGGTTTTCATTGACAGTATGGCAGTGTCAAGTCAACCTGAATCCGTGAAGCCCCCCGACAGACCTGAAAGCGGAGGTCTGCCCGAGGGCTTCACGGATTCAGGTATTTTTTAGTGATTGCCCTGAAACGTCCTGATGAATTTACGATCGATGCGGTCCTTGAGATAAAAGGCAAGCTTCCCGGAAAAGGTAATAAACCCTTTGGATAAAATCCCCTCGCCTTCTCCCAGGTTGTAAATAAGCAGGTACTTGCCCCCCGGCTGAAATTTCTCCAGCGGTCCATTCTCCAGAGCAGCCAGCAGGTTTCTAAAAAGGGTCGGGTTCTGTCGTACGGCATAGACTCCGACCTTATCCAGCGGCTCGGCCTCGAAATAGATGCAGTCGCCACCGCCAAAGATATTCGGATGGTCGATCGACTGGAGGTACTCGTTAACCCATAGCCCTCCATCCGGACCGACGGACAAACCGGACCGGGAAAAAATCGGCGACGGCTTGACGCCGACCGCGTGGAAAATAATATCGGCAGCATGCTCTTGGCCGCTCTCCAGAACAATTCGGCGATTTTCTATCTGCTTCACATAGCCGTTTTGGATGATTTCCACCCCTTTTCGCGAAAGCATCGCCCGGGCGAGCGTGCGAACCCGCGCGGGCCTTCCAGCCAGGAAATTCCGTCCGCCAAAGATCCGAATCGTCGGTATGGCGACCGCTTTCTCCCGGCACAACTGGTGGATATTCCCGGCAATCTCAAGAGATGAGGGGCCGCTGCCGATAACGGCAACGGTAATCTTGCCACCTGCGGCGCATTCGAGTATTCGTTGTTGCGCGACCAATAACTCCTCGATTGGCTTGGCGGTAAAGATGTTTTCCGTATCCCCTTGCAGCAGATCTCTTGGCACAGAGGAGCCCGCATTGCAGGAAAGGACATCGTAAGGAATAACCTCCTCCGATCCCTCCAGATGAACGACTTGCCGATCGGGATCGATCCTCTGGCCCCTGCCGAGAACAAATCGCCCTCCCCCCTCCTCAACACGCTTTCGGGTCGCGAAGCGGATATCCTCCGGCCTGTAGGTTCCGCCTAGCATCCCCGGCCCCATGCCGCTGTAGTAGTGGTATTCCGACGGTTGAATAACGGTGACGCCGTATCCCTTGTTGATAAAAGCGCCAAGGTTGGCAAGGGTGACCATGTGGGCGTGGCCGCCACCAATAAGAACGAGTTGTTTTTTCATCTCACCCCCTGATGTCGATCGATATACTCGCTCAATCTTGCCATATGACCGCGCTCTTCCTCGGCAATCTGTAGGAGGACGGTGCGGAAGCCTTCATGCTCCTTGCTGTGTTGCGCCGCCCGCGAATACAGATCCAAAGCTTGGGCCTCAATGGCCAGCGCCAATCCAAGCACCTCGATTTCCGATTCTAGATCGGTCTGGTAGAGCTGGAGATACTCCTCGGTGGTCAGCCCGCCTTCCATCGCCGGTTCTGCAATTTTTTTTGCGAAGTCTTGCAAGGCAATCTCAGCGCCCGTCATCTCGGCATACAGTTTGACCAGTCGCTCCTGATGAAGGACTTCGATATCCGCCAACATGCCAAAAAGAGCTTTTGTCGACGCATTTGTCACTCTTATCTGCATGGAGGTATAAAAATCCCGCAGTCCCGCCTCAAGGCCGAAACCGGTCACGATGGCCTCCTCGGCGCTCGTTCCCCCGGAAAAGAGGTGCAGCCCGACATCTTCCGGACCCACGGCGAGCTCTTTATTCCATGCCTTGATTCCGCCCGACAGATTATAGGTTTTATCGAACCCTTTTCCGGCCAGCATCTGCGCAGCAACCCGGCTGCGTCCGCCGATGGCTCAATATATGATTATCGGTTTTTCCCGGTCGAGCTCATCGAGCCGCCCCTCCAGTTCTCCGAGTGGAATAAGTTTTGCCCCCGGCAGATGGCTTTTTTCATACTCTTTGGGTTGGCGAACATCCAGAAAGGTCACATCGCCGATTGGGTACTGTTGCACAAGTGTATGCGCCTCTTCCCAGTTGATGGAAGAAACCGGGGTGAAAAACTGCATCCATTTCATAGCACTTCCCTCCACGCTAATTTTTTTACTACATTGTCCTGAACATTCTCTTTTTTCTCGGAGCGGTGTCACCGACCGGGCTAATGGAGCCACCGATGATCGGGTTAATGGAGCCAGCAAAACCTGGTGATTTTCCTTTTTGGACGGGGTGAATTTGTGGTCGTTTTTTACTGTTTTTTTCTCTCTGT